>Ga0351973_1057_pt1 | contig 33443 bp, 26 predicted proteins | sample BONcelFGM3001E14_FD_206745 | JGI IMG/M metagenome (GOLD analysis project Ga0351973, IMG submission 206745) | Enriched cells from coal bed in the Powder River Basin, Montana, United States - BONCAT cells FGM rep3 HSBNCT.FGM.300.1.E14 ...
AATTGTTGATGGGCGCGGCCTGCACATTTCCGGCATTGTCTGCGCACGCAATATAAATGGTCACAGAACCTTCGGACAGCCCGCCCAGGCCGCAGGTGATATTGGTTGTCCCATCTCCTGAACAGTCATTGCCCATGCTGGCGTAGCCCGTGTTGCCTGTGCTCCAGCGGCAGTTGCCGTTCTCGCTCAGTGTCAATGTAATATTTGATGTGCTCGTGATGGTGGAACCCGGGGCCGGGGTCCACGCGCCCTGCGTGGGCGGGGCGCCGTCAACCGTATAATTAATATCTTCGTTCGTGGCATTGGTATCCGCATTGCTACATGTGTCGCGGCATGATACATATACGATTTCCGCGCCGGTCACCAGTCCGCTGGTGCTGCACGAAATGGCCGTGGCGCCGTCGCCTGTGCAATCATTTGCCATGGCTCCGTATGCAAGGTCCGTGAGCCCCCACTTGCAGTCCCCGGCTTTATTAAGATTTAAGGTTATGGTGGGCGATGAGGTTGTGGATGCGCCCTTGGCCGGGCTCCAGTTTGATTGCTCCGGGGGCGTGGGGTCCACGTTATAGATGATGGCCGTGTTGGTCCCTGCGGTGTCCTTGTTCCCGGCGCTGTCTCTGCACGCAAAGTATACAGTCTTGGAACCGCATGATGAATAAGCTGTGGAGCAGGAAATGCTCGTGGCGCCGTCGCCCGTGCAGTCGCCGCCCATGGAATCATAGGCCACGTCGGACAGGGACCATTTGCAGTCCCCGGCCTCGTCCAGGGTGAAGGTAACGATCTGCGGGTTTGTGACCCCGGACCCCGTGGCCGGGCTCCACGCGGACTGCACCGGGGGCGATGCGTCCACAGTGTAATTAATGTCCTCATTAGTGCCCGCGGTGTCCTGGTTGCCGCATGTATCCTGGCACGCCACATAAACCATTTCCGCGCCGCCGGACAAGCCGCTGGTTGCGCACGAAATGCTCGATGTGCCGTCGCCCGTGCAGTCATTGGCCATGGCGCTGTAATCCTGGTCGGTGAGGGACCATTTGCAGTCGCCGTTTTTATTCATAGTAAATGTAATCGTGGGCGAAGTGGTGGTTACAGCGCCTTTGGCCGGGCTCCAGCCCGCCTGATCCGGCGGGTTTGTATCCACAGTGAAGGGAACACCGTTGCTTGTGTACGCTGTGTCGCTGGTAACCACGACATTGCCAGTGACTGTGCCAGCGGGCACGGCCACGGGAATTAAGGTGTGTGTCCAGTTGGACACGCTTGCATCGGGCACAACCACGCCCGAAGTGAACGTAACCTTGTTGGCGGCCGTGGCGCGGCTGCCAGCGGCCGGGCATGTGCCGGACTGGCACAGGTGATCGCCGGTGATAGTGGTTGAACCACCCAAGCACCCGGCTGCGGGGCTAACGGACTGAATGCGCGGCAGCACGCGGAACGTGGTCCAGGTGTCGGTTTTGCTGTCCGCGGGCGTGGTGCGCGTCACCACAATGTTGCCCGTGTATGTTGTGTCAGAAATGGACGCGGGCACGCGCACCTGGATGGCTGTGTCCGTATAGGAATTCACGGTCGCGGCCTGGCCCAGGATGGTCACGGTTCCGCCGGTGCCGAACCGCGTGCCGTTAATCGTGATCACACCGTCGGCGTCTGTGGCCGCATATTCCCGCGCGGCATTTGCCACGGACGGCGTGGTCAGGGACGTCACATCAGGATAAACATAGAAATCAAGCGGGGAGCCGTCCGCGGACCCGCCCCGCTCCACGGTCAGGCCGCTGCTTCCCGTACCCCCATATGATGTTATGGCTGTATTTACCGTAAATGTAATGGACGTGGCGGTCCATGAGGACACACTGGCGCAGGGCAATTCATAGCCTGTGTCCACGCCTCCGATCCAGATGGCGGTCTCGGGATTGTTGTTATCGCAGGCCGCGCCCAGGTTGGTTCCGGTCAGGGTCACAGTCTGGCCCGCGCGCGCGCCCAGGTTGTTGAGCGCGCCTTCAGTGCCGTTGGTGTAAGATGTCACGTCCGGCAGGGGCGCTGTAATTGTTGTGGCGCCGCCGTCCAGTGGATACGTGGTATTGGAATCATTGTCGCAGGTGTGGGTGATACTGCCTGACGTCACATCAATCTGCATGTTGGAACTGGGCGCGGAACTGCTTACATCAATGACCAGGTGAACATAAGAACTGGCCCCGGTGGTCACGCCCGCGGCAAACGCCGCGGTCCCGTTGCCCGCAGAAAACGCCGTGGGCCCGGACAGTGCAAGCAAATACCCGTTGCTGAAATCATTGTCGTTGTCAGAATATAATGTTCCAGTTATTAATAAAGAATCAATGGTGCCGCCCTCGGTGAATGTGATGCCCGTAACCGTGCAACTGCTTGCAGAAGTATTGAGCAGAAGCGTGAGCGCCCGCTGGTTGGTGACACCCGCGGCCAGGGCGCCGGGCTGCGCCACACTCACAGACGCTGCCAGTTTAATTGGCGCCGCCGCATATACTGTTTGAATAAAAAACAGCGCCAAACCAAGCAGAATGCACATTTGAAATGCATAAATCAGCGTGTAAACTCGTTTTCTTGCTGACAAGCCCCATCCTGCCGCCATTGCATCATTTGCGGCCTTATACAATCGGGTTGTGCGGTAATCTGCTTTCTTCAAATATCCCATCCACTTGTTAAAATCATTGTCTTGTTTCAATTTGCCCGAATCATGCTTTGATTCATTACTTATGTGTTTTATCACTTAATACACTGTCCATATTTGTGTACACAAATCGCATCTTCAAATATCCTCATATTCCGTTCAGGTAAAACTTAAAACTCACTAACTCCTAAAAAAAACCTTGTCGTATGAGGATTTTTTGTTTCAGTAAACCGTTTCTTGTGTTGACCACGCATCATTTCCAGTTAAACGCCATATAACCGTCAGTTGTTTATGATCAAAAAACGTACCACAGTTAGACACACTCAACAATAATATAAAGATGGCTGTTTAAAGCCTTTTTTGTGGATTAGCGTGTTTTACGATTGTCCACTTGGGCAATCAATTGCACACATATTCTTTAATTTACAAATGCATCAAAATCCTGAAGCTCAGTTTGCAGTTCTGGAAAAATTATCCTTGCATGCCAGGTCTCTGCACATCAGAATATTCAGCCGTCAGCGGCGGCGATTGGGAAACAGGCATATTTCCTGTCCTTGACCTGCCCCCCCCCTAAAAGCGATACAGAAGCATAGAAAAAAAACGGGCCATACAACGGAAGTTTAGCAATAAGCGGCATGGTAAGCAGCAAAAACGCTTGCAATGGTGAGGAAAATTATTTTTTACTGACCACTTGAAAGGGGTGTTTTTCGTGGCCGGGTTTTCGAGGCTGTTCCCGGTGCGGTGGTGTCCGGCGTCGGGCATTGAGAATGAAGCGTGGCGCGTTTGTGATCGTGTGCGGCCCTGTGGCGCTTTGGTGCGCGGGGCAGCCTGTACCTTTGATCACTGGCAATTCGCGCAGTGTGCGGGCAAAGGGCGCATGATTCCGGCATGGTGGTAGCCGTGCCATGACGCGGTTTCCCGGTGCCTGGGATTCCACAGACTCTTTGATCGGCTCAGGCGTGTGGTCGATGATGGTACGGGCGCGCGCAACCTTGCCCCTGTTGGTGCCTACGATTTTTGCCACATCGTCAGCGGACTTTGATATAGCCACAAGTGTGGCTAAATTATCTTTCGGGCCTGTTTTCTTCAACTTGTCCACGGCCCGGATGCACCGCAGCAACCATTCGCCCGCCCCGCGTGGACGCTGCGCCCTTGATTTCCCCTTGAATAATCAAAAACCTGTGCGCCACGGGCAGGGAGCGCCCCCGGCTTTATACCGCGCAAAAATAATGGAAACCCGCGCGCGATAATAGGGGGATGGGTTGCCTCTCGATGCGCTGTATATATAAATATGCTCGAAGAATTCCCCCCCCCCCAGAGAGGGAAAGCGTGTATACAAAAGCATACAATTTTCCCGCACTGGTAAGGGGGGTGGGATTCCATGGTTTTCAGGGTCCCCCGGTGCAGGGAATCCGCGGCGCGGAAATTCTTTTCATTTCCAATTTGCGGTGAATGCGTTTTGCGGGTCTGTCTTGTGCGCGTTCATGGTAGGCGAATACGTGCGGACCGTGGCCGTCCCCGCGTCCGGGCCCACTGTGATGATGCGGAGAAAACCGCCGCCGCCGTTTTCCTCGTGCTGGTAATTTGCGGCCATGCTCAAAATGCGGTTGCCGTGGTCCCCGGTGTCCACGCGCCGGGCCACGCCTGGGGGGGATATGTGGCCGCTGACAACCATTCTGATATTCCCGTGATGGCGAATGAGCCAGTTCCACAGCTGCACGCCGTCCGCTGCGCCGCCGGGCTGTGAATGGATGCCGTCATTGTGCGGCGTGGGGTGGCTGGCCTTTTGCCCGATGAGCGAACCGTCATAGTCAACAAAGGCGTGCGTCAGGATGATCGCATTGTGATCCGGATGGCCGCTTATGATATTATTCGCCCATTCGATGGCCCCATGTCTCGGGCCGTACTCCAAAGCCATTACGAGCCATTTTGAGCCGCCCGCGGTGAAGGTGTGAAATGCGTTATCCATCTTGCCGGGCTCCACTGTGCCGCCGAACCACGGGCGCGCTGAATACCGGGACACGGGGAATGCGCGGTTAAATCCGCTGCTGTCGCGCGTGGCCGCGTGGTCCTGGTAATCGTGGTTTCCCACGGCCAGGGCATAGGGAATCCCGGCATCATCGAGGATTCGCATGGCGCGGCTTGCGTTGTTCCATTGGCGGTCCCCCGGGGCCGGGAGATTCACGATGTCGCCCTCATGCAGCACGAACTTGATATTCAGCGCGCCCGCGTTGTCCGCGATCCATTGAGTTTGCGCGGTGAATATGGCGGGGTACTGATGGGAATAAATTTGTGTGTCGGGCAGGGCGACGATGGAAAAAATTTTAGACGCGGGCGCGGACGGCGCCGGGGCTGATGATCCTCCGCCACAGCCTGGAAGGTGGAGCAGGAGCAGCAGGAAAATGAGTGCATGAATACTTGGGGACGGTTTGGGGACGGCCCCTGATTTGAAAAAAAGCCTTTTGTTATGCGAAATAAACAATCGGAGTGGAGGGATTTGAACCCTCGGCCTCTGCGTCCCGAACGCAGCACTCTAACCGGGCTGAGCTACACTCCGAAAACCAGTGCGGCCACTGCCTTGCGGCGGCAGCCACATGATGTTATAGCTTTTTTAAAACGTTTCGTCCAGTGGTTTCAACCGTAAACTCACGCGGCGTGAACCACGGCGTTTGCGCTCATTCCTCTGAGTCGGCCGGCGCCGTGCTTTGCGCTGCTTCGCCAATGCGCAAAATGGAGACCTTTGTGAGAACCACGGGGGTCACGGGTTTGTCGCCCGGGGCGGTCTTGACGTTGCCAATCATGTCCACAATGCTCTGGCCCTCAATCACTTGGCCGAAGATGGGGTGCTTGTCATTAAGCCAGGTCGTGGGCGCGTGGGTGATGAAGAACTGGCTGCCGTTGGTGCCGGGCCCGGAATTGGCGTAGGCCAGCACGCCGGGTTTGTCGAATTTCAGGTCCGGGTGCGTTTCGTTCTGGAACTGATAGCCCGGCCCGCCGATGCCCTGGCCAAGCGGGCAGCCGCCCTGGATCATGAAGTTGGGAATGACCCGGTGGAAGATGAGGCCGTCGTAAAACGGTTTCTTGACTTTTTCGCGGGTTTTGGGATCGGTCCATTCCTTTGTGCCTTCAGCCAGGTCAATGAAGTTGGCGGTGGCGATAGGGGTTTTGTCCGGGTACAGCACGGCGACGATGCGCCCCATGCTTGTGTCCAGGACTGCGTACACGCCGTCGTCCAGGCGCTCCTTGACTTTGTCGAGTGATTCAAATTCCATGCTTCCGTCTCCTGTTGGTGAAATATCCGCAGGGGATTTCGCGCCTGCGGCGGGTGCTTTGGCGAGGGTCTCGCCTGCGGCGGGTGTCTGGGCCTTTGCGGCGGTTTCCGTGTCCGCGGCTTTGTCGGATGCGGAGCACGCGCTCATGAGCACCATGGCGCATACGAAGATAAGCGCCAGCCGGGCCGTTGCTTTCCAGTTCATGTGTTTCCCTCCTGTGGTGTCTGTGATGGTTCGCCCATTGGCATACCTTTACAATTATAGCCCCCGGGCGCATATAATGAAAAGACGCCGGACACGATTATCACAACGCCTTCCGGCAGGGGAAAAATCTATGGCTAAGAAACACGGCAAGCCAAAACCCGCACCCGGGATTCTTGGCGAGGACGGAATCATCGAGCTGGTGCGGCGCCAGTTGGACCCGGACACCGGGCGCGTGCTCCTGGGCGCGGGCGCGGACGACTGCGCGGTTATCAGCGGCCCGGGCGGGGACACGGCTCTTCTGTTCACCACCGACGCCATGGTGCAGGATGTGCATTTTCGGCTGGACTGGTCGTCGCCCTACCAGGTGGGGTGGAAAGCCCTGGCCGCGGCGGTCAGCGATATCGGGGCCATGGGCGGCAGGCCCCTGGCCGCGGTGGCTGCCGTGGGCCTTACCGGAAATGAAAAAGAATCGACCCTGCGCGAGCTTGCCCGGGGCATGAACGCCGCGGGCCGCCTCCTGGGCTGCCCCGTGGCCGGGGGCGATACAGTGCGCTCGCCCAGGGCTCTGTCCGTAACCGTATCCGTGATCGGCGAGGCCGGGCGCGATGCGGTCATCACCCGCAAAGGCGCGCGGCCGGGCGATGTCTTATTGCTTATCGGAGATATCGGCGCCGCCGCAGCCGGCTTCGAGGTGCTGCGCGCCAAGGATAAAAAAGACATGGGCGCGGCGGAGCGGCGCGTGGTGCAGCGCCATCTGGCGCCCGAACCGCCCGTGGCCGCCGGGCGCATCGCCGCGGCTGCGGGCGGGGTCACGGCCATGATGGATCTCAGCGACGGCCTGGCCGCGGACCTGCCCCGCCTGTGTGCGCGCAGCGGCGTGGGCGCGGTGGTGCGCGCCGCGGATCTGCCCATCCACCCGGACACGGCCCGCGCGTGCCGCAACCTGGGCCTGGACTCTCTGGCCGCGGCTGTGTCCGGCGGCGAAGATTACGCCCTGCTCCTGGCCGCTCACCCGGACCGCTGCGAGGCCATGGCCGCGGCTGTGAGCGCGGCCGCCAATGTCACAGTCACGATTATCGGGGAAGTCACGGACCAGGCGCGCGGCCTTGTGCTGCTGGCCCCGGACGGCAACCCCATGCCATGGCCCGAACCCGGTTTCAAGCATTTCTGACTTGCATGATCCGGAACTTTTCCCACGGCTCAGCGGCATATACTTGTTAAGAAAAACGAACCAAAGCATAAGCGACAGGGGGAATAGAATATGATCAGCTACGGATTTAAAAAAGCCCTGGATCTTCCGTTTGACGAGGCCGTGGCCGCGGTTGTGGAAAAACTCAAGGAGCACGGGTTCGGGGTCTTGACCACCATCGACATCCAGGAAAAGCTCAAAGAAAAACTGGGCGTTGATTTCAGGAAGTACAAAATCCTGGGCGCATGCAACCCGCCCAATGCGCACAAGGCCCTGCAGGCCGAACCCGACATCGGACTCATGCTGCCGTGCAACGTCATTGTGTACGAAGACGGGGCCGCAAGCGTACTGGCCGCAATCAAACCTTCCACGGCCATGAGCATGATCGACAACCCCGCGCTCAAAGACACGGCCCTCGAGGTGGAAGCCAGACTCAAGGCGTTCTTTGACGCCATGTAAAAAGACGTTTCAACAGGAAGGAAAGCCATGGACATACAGGACAAAATCATCATGGTCACGGGCGGCGGCTCCGGCATCGGCCGGGAAACCGCGCTGGCCCTGGCCGCCGGGGGCGCCGAAGTGGTGCTCACCTATAACACGGGCCGCGACGCCGCGGAAAAGACTTTCACCGAATGCGCGCGCCTCAAGGGCAAGGCGCACATGTTCCATCTGGATGTGCGCGACAAGATTTCCATCGAGAGCCTGGCCCGCGCTGTGAGCAAGGAAATCGGCGGACTCGACGCACTCGTGAACAATGCCGGCGTCATCGCCTGGAAACGGTTTTCACAACACGACGACGCCGATATCGAACAGCAGATTGCTGTAAATCTCATGGGCCTCATTCGCGTGACCCACGCGTTTCTGCCCCAGTTGTCCCGCAAACAGCAAGCCGTGATTGTGAACATCGCCAGCGTGGTGGGTAAAACCGGGTATGCGGATCTGTCCGTGTACTGCGCCACCAAGTTCGGGGTGCGCGGGTTCACGCAAGCCCTGGCCAGGGAACTGCCGGACCATGTGCGCGCCTACAATCTGAACCCCAACCTCACGGCCACGCGCATGACCAATTTCTCGGGCGAGGATCCGGCGCGCGTGGCCGGCGTTGTGGTGCGCGCCCTGCGCGAGGAATTCGAGGTGCCGTCGGGCGGCGACATCGATGTCGAGCAGGTCCTGAGTTAGGGGATGGCAACATCGGGCGGGCAGTTAATATACATGGCATTGAATATAAGGCGTGAAATGCAGCAAAAAGCCGGGGCCGGCATCGCGGCTTGTGCGCGCCTGCACCCCGCTTTTTGCGGCCTCCGGTCTTCTTAACACGCCCCCCCCCCCGCCGACCCCTGCTCTGCCCAGGCTCCACTGATTCCGCGACCCGCTTTGCGGAATCCTTCCTATTCCACGGCCGACAGGCAAAAATATTTCATGCGACAATCAATTCTATATATGCGCTTTGGTCCGCATTCTCATGGAACCCTTTGGAACACTTGAAACAATCAACGTGTTAATGATTTCATAATTTAAAAATGAATCATCATCAGCAATACGGGGCCAACAATGATGAAAGCGGCAATTGCCACAACAACAAGCGGGACGGTTCGTCGAACAGCCCTGATTCCCTTGTTTGCCGCCATATGGTTTTTTGCGGCCATTGGCCCTGTGCGCGCCGCGGATTATTCCTTCTTTTCCCAGGTGCAAACCCGCCTGGTGAATGACAGCAATAAGAGCCGCGCCGCCGCGCCTTCGGATCAGTTCAGAGACGCTTTCCTCCAGTCACAGATTACCCTGGGCCGCCGCGCGCAAGTCAATTCCAATGACCGCATGTCTCTGGCCCTGAACATCAGGAATGAAACCTGCCGCGAATACACCGGGCTGAACAACACGGGATTCAACCTCACCGCGGACTGGGTGCATAAATTCGGCATAGGCCGCAGCGCGCCCGCAGTGCGCATTTTCGCGGGCGCCGAACACCTGGAATTCGACGACCCCATTCGCGACGGTTCCGAATACACGGCCGGTATCATGGCCTTCAAACCAATCTCCAATGCAATCAGCATCACGGCCATGTACACGCTGGACAACCGCACCGCGGCCAACGACACCGTGTATTTCGGCAATGGACACACGGCCGGCGGCGCCCTGAGCATAGGCCTGCCGCGGCACGCAACGCTCACATTCGGATACGCGCAACGCAAAGGCGACGCCACGTTCATCTGCGCCATCCCAACAGACGGGCTCATCATTCCCGTGAGCCTGCAGGAAAACGCTTTCCACCTCATCGCCTACCGCCGCGAAGCTCAGACCACATTCATGCGCACCACGCTCAGCATGCCGCTGAATCCGCGCACCACGCTTTTTGCAGGATATGAACGCCAGGAAACCGGCCCGTGCACACCCTTGTGCAGGGCGTGCGCCGCATCGCCAGCGGCAACTTCGGACAGACCGTGGACATCCGCCAACAGGATGAACTCGGAGAACTGGCCGAGGCCGTGAACCAGATGAGCAAAGGCCTCAGCGAACGTGACCGCATCCGCGACCTGCTGGGCAAAGTGGTGTCCCCGCAAATTGCCGCGGAAATGCTGGAAAAAGGCGTGGAACTGGGCGGCGAAGATCGCGAAGCCACCATCCTTTTCACGGACATCCGCAATTTCACCACTCTGAGCGAAACCCTGCCCCCGGGCCAGGTTATCGGACTATTGAATACGTACCTCACACGCATGACCGAGGTCATCGAGCGCAACGGCGGCGTGGTGGACAAATACGTGGGCGAGGTCATGGTCAAGGGCCGCAAAGGCGCCACGCGCATCTTCGCTCTGACCGGCATTCAGGGCCCATCCTGATTTAATCGGCCCCAAAGCCGCGCGCGCTCGCGCACTGCGCTAAAATCAAATCCTGTACGGCTGAAGCGGGACATCCCGTCCGGGCCGCCGGCTGAAAGGACCCGTCATATGAACACAGAACAACTCATGGAAATTGCAACCAACGGGTGGGTCGTGGGCCCGGTGGTATTCGGCGCATGGCTGGCCGGCGCCTTTTATTTCAAACTCTTCGCATACCGCAAAATACGCGCCTATGTCGTCAAAACCGCGGCCACGTGGGATGACGCTGTGTTCGACGCCACCAACACGCCCATGAACCTGCTTGTCTTCTTCGTGGGCCTCAGCATCATGCAGCGCATCATGCCGCTCAATAACGAAGTCGACCTCATGCTGCGCCATGCCATGAAAATCGTGCTGCTGCTCATCGGCATCTTCTTTGTCAACCGCCTGGTGCGCGGTCTGCTCGTGACCTACGCGCGCCGCACCGACAACGTGGCGCTCAGCCAGGGCGTGGTCCAGGGCGTGGTCTCCGGCATCGTGTTCCTCATAGGCGGCCTCATTATTCTCGGCAGCTTCGGCGTTAATATCACCCCCCTGCTCGCCTCCCTGGGTGTGGGCTCCCTGGCCGTGGCCCTGGCCCTGCAGGACACCCTGGCCAATCTCTTCTCCGGCCTGTTCCTCACCATGGACAAAGCCATCAGCGTGGGCGACCTCGTGGAACTCACCGGCGAAGCCCAGCGCGGATACATCGCAAACATCGGCTGGCGCTCCAGCCAGATTCGCCTGCGCGACAACAACCTCGTGGTGGTGCCCAACAAAACCCTGCTCGACAGCATTATCACCAACTACTCGGGCACGGATGAGCGCATGCGCGTGTCCCTCAAGTGCGGCGTACACTATGACAGCGATCTGCGCCACGTGACCCGAGTCGCCACGGACGTGGCGCAATCAGTGCGCTCCACCATGAAGGAAGCGGACAAAGACTTCGAACCCTGGATCAGGTGGGATGAATTCGGGGACTCGAGCATCAACTTCACTCTGGTTATGGGCGCCATGGATTATCTGGCAAAATTTGCGGTTATTTCCGAACTGGTGCAACGCCTGCACGAGCGCTTCAACCAGGAAGGCATCGTGATTCCCTTCCCCCTGCGCACCCTGGATTTCCAGCCCAAACACTGGGACGAACTCAAAACCATTCTGTCCCGCGAGAACACGCCCCGCAGCGGGGATTGAGCGATTAGACCGGCAATGGGATGCCCATCGCGCCAATCATATAGGCAACACCCTCGGACACGGTAAATTCGCGCGCTGGTTTTGCGGGGGCCGTATCAATCAAGGCGCAGGCTCTCCGGGATGTCCAGGAAATCCTTGATTTTATCCACTATGCCCAGATACTGCATGCGCAGCCCCTCGGCGAACTGGATGTCGCGCGCCGGATCCCAGGCCACGCACTCGGCGGCCATGTCCTCGGCGATCTGCCGACACATCATGCGCCAGATATCGCCCGGCGGCATGTCGAATAATGGCAGGTGCGCGCCCAGGCCCGCCAGGCGCCGCCTGGCGTCCGTGGCGAGCAACTCAAGCTGCGATGCATACTCCAGCCCGGCTGCCAGCTTGGCGTCGAGCGGCGCGCCCTCGATATTCACGAACACGGTCGGAAATTCACTCATGTAAAACAGCACGCGGGACACGAAATGCGGCTGCACATCCTGCGACAACTGCCCGGGATACAGGGTGTGGGTCGCGGCCAGGGCCGCGGACTCAAATGCGCACAGGGCCGTGGCCCGGTGATCGGGATTTTCATCCATCATGTTGTGCGTGGGGTCCAGGGTGACCACGGTCACGGGCCTTATTCTGCGAATCAATTCCATCATGCGCGGCCGCAGATCCGTATGCGTGGCGCCCGGATCCACGCAGCAATCATCATAATCCCACTGAATATAATGGTCTGCATCCACACCCAGGCGGCTCAGGGCCCGCACATGTTCGGCCATCAGGGTTTCGGTGATCTGCTCACGCGTGACCGCGGGATTGAACGTCGAGCTGCTTCCGTTTGTCACTGTGCAGACAAACACCTCGCGGCCCTGGGACACCCACTTGGCCACGCTGCCGCCGATCTGAAACGCCACATCATCAGGGTGCGGCTCAAAAATAAGGATGCGTTCCGGGTCATGCTGCGATGCGTTCATGGCGCCACCCCCGATGTGTGTTCCGCAATGCTGTCAGATGATAACAAACAGGCGGAAATAGGATTTCGTCTTGCCGCACAGCGGGCATTTTTCCGGCGGTTCTTTTCCGCTGTGCATGAATCCGCAGTTGATGCAGTTCCACATTGCCGGATCTTCGGAATCGTATATGGTGTCATGCTCAATGCGTTTCAGAAACGCGGCGAATTGCTGCTCGTGTGATTTCTCGGCTTCCACAACGATATCAAACACGGATGCAATTTCCACGAATCCCTCCTCGCGCGCCGTGTTGGCGAAACCGGGATACAGGTTATGGATCTCGTTCTGTTCTCCGGCCAGCGCCTGCTTAAGGTTCAGCCGCGTACTATCCATGAATGAAGACACGTCAACAAAGGTTTCTCCGGCGGAGGACTCCATGTGCAGAAAAAACTGGCGCGCGTGTTCCCGCTCCTGGGAGGCTGCTTTGCGGAAAAACACGGCAACGTCCTGATACCCTTCCTGCTCCGCAACGTCCGCATAAAAAAAATATCGATTCCGCGCAACGCTTTCCCCGATAAATGCGCGCAGCAAATTCTTCTGGGTTTGCGTTCCATCCAGCCTCATGGCCTTACCCCCACAACCGCGACAGTTATTAATCAGAGATCGTTCAATTACGATTGTACCAGTTAGCGCATGGTTTTCACAATACGCAACGGGCCAAAGCGACAAATTCATAAAACCATATCGAGATATACACTGCAGCGCATTTTCAAATCCAAAATAACACAGGGGCCTCATGCCCGGTGCGGCGCAAGCGGGGCCTGGCCTTTCGCAATAAATGAATGACCCCGCAGCGAGCTACGGGGTATCTTGACATCTCTCAAGCTGTCATTGCGGGGAGGCCAGAAGGACCGAAAGCCTGTCCCTGCATGAATTTAGCAGGGATGGCAATCTCATCTGTTTGTCACTGGCGTGCATGCCAGTCACGGACAAGCTCCGTGTTACGCATCGCTGAGATTCCCACGTCACTTCGTTCCTCGGAATGACGGCTTTAGGGGCTTGTGTATGGCGCAGAAACTCGGGACTAACCCACGATGAAAGCATCGGGGAATTCTCTTCAATTAAATCTGCAAAATCACAGGCCCCGCATAAATGCAGACAAGAATATAATTCAACAATCGGAGACATTTCGCGCCGCATCCTGTTGCATATATATGCTCAAAGCCGATAATATGCTCAATATATATTTAATTTATCTATGTTGCGGAAGCCACTTCAGAACGTGTAGAATACTCAGAATAACGAATCACCAAACTTCAAACATGGAGACACAGGCTCATGGCGGATGTCAGGAATTTCAGGAAGTATATTGAGGAATTATCCGGCAACAATCTGTTGTCAAAGAAGATGGCCCGGCTCGAAAAAGCAAACGCCGGGCTGGAAAGCGAACTCAAAGAAATCAAAGAACAACTCAGAACCCTGAAACAAATCAAAGTCCCGAAACAAAAGGCTGCCGCCGCAAAGAAAAGAGGGCGAAAGCCGCGCACCATGCTTCAGATCATTGAGGCGGAAATGCAAAAGAAATCCGATAAGACCATGAAAGTTACAGAAATTGTGAAGATGCTGAAACAGAAGAATTATCAATCCAAAGCCAAGAATGTCTATATGTCTGTTTCCGCTTCTTTGAACAACAACGGCAGATTCGAAAAAAATGGCCGCGGCGCATATAAGCTGGCGGGGGAAACAGCGCCCGCCCCCACGAAAAAAACGGCTGATGCTCCGGCAAGGAAAACCACAGCTAAAAAGAAAGCGGCGGCAAAAAAGAAGGCTGGCGCCAAAGCCAAACCTGCAGCTAAAAAGAAAACCGTAGCCAAAGTTAAACCCGCGGCCAAGAAAAAGGCTGTTGGAAAATCTGCTGCCGGGAAATAGAATTCTGTCTTTGCAAAGCATCAGCCCCAAACCGCGCCGCCTGATCGCGCAATAGATCTGGGATCGCGCAACAGATTTCTAATAAGACACTTTGGCAGCCTTATTTGCACTGTCCCCAAATTTGACGGTTAACTCAGCGCCGACGGGTGTGCGGGAAAGCCTTGCGCCCACAGACACAAAATGCAGGCGCGCAAACCGCTGCAACGCCAACCTCCGTTTTTGCTGCAATTCCACTTTGTCAGGGTAAACGGCTGATTCCCAAATACGCGCACCGGGCCGCGCTTACCATTCCTTCTGGCCCTTAATGGCGATATTCATTTCAGACTCGCTGGTGCTGGCCTCGGGGCTGGCCTGGTCTGTGTAGCGGGATTTGGTCCAGGAGAGTTGCAGGTCGAACAGGGACGTCATTTTTCCCGAAAGGGTGAGGGAATAATCGCGCTGGCATGTGTCCCGGCTGCCGCTGCGTTTGTTGTCTTTAAGTTGGAACGCCATTTTGCTGTCGCCGATAAACGGGACATCCAGGCTCAGGGACTGACGGATTTCATTGTCCGGGGTGTTGGTGTCGTTGGTGAGGTTGAATCCGGTTTTAACCTGCCACTCATAGGAGAATTTGTGGCCTTCCCAGAAGGGTTCGGCGCTGATCTTGATAGAGCTTGTGTGATTGCGCATGACCGTGGACACGGGCGTTGTGGTTGCGGTGCTGGTGATGTCGCTGCTCTGGGTGTCGTATTTGAGGTCCAGGTCCATGCCGCCGGGCAGCAGGCCCAGGTTGGCGCGCATGATGAGCGACTGCATGGCGGTGTCCTGAGTCTGGTTGGACCGGTCGCTGGCCATGGTGTTGACGCGGTATTGCAGGTCCGCGCTGTCGCTGATTTTGTAGCGCATGTCGTAGTTGTTGCGCCGGGTTTCGCGCGCGCCGCCCGCGTGGGTTTCGCTCTGCGTCTGAGTGCGGATGTTGAGTGAGAGCGCATCCGTGGGCTGGTAGCGGATGGCGATTTTTTCGGTGCTGTTGCCGGCGCCCGCATCGGCTGTTGCCGTGGTGGTTGCCGCCTGGGCCGCGGTGCGCGCGGCCTCGGGATCGGATGGGTCTGCGGCCGTGTCCGCGGCCTGGGCGCTGGAAAAGGAATTCTTGTCCAGGTCATAGCTGATATTCAACTTGCGGCTTGGCTTGTATGTGATTTTGTACGACTCACTCTGCTGATTGCGCAGGCGCGCGGCGCCCGAACCTGTCTGGCTGGAATCGCCGCTCTGGAATGTGGTGTCCAGGGAGAGTGTCTTGGCGGGTTTGGCGCTGAATGTGAGCGTGTTCTGCGTGTCCTGCTGCGTGGATTGGCTGCCCGCGGCGTTTTCGTTTGTCCTGGCGCTGTTTTTGTAACCCATTTTATAGTTGTCGCTAAACGCGTAATCCAGGGACCATGCCGTGTTGGTTGTGTTGTTGTCGGTTTGCTTTTCAGCAAGATTGTCAAAGCGTTTGGAAGCGTCTGTTTTGTAGGTGAAGGCCAGGGCATGAGTTTTGTATGCCAGCGAAAGGTTTTGCGTCTCGCTGTTTTCGCGCGTATCCATGGAGGCGTCGCGCATGGACTGCTTCATGGTGCGGCCCATCTGGATCTCGAAAGCATCGCCGGGCTTCCACGCGATGGTCTGCTTTTCGTCCAGCAACTGGTTTGTGGGCGTGGAGCCGACCTGGAGGTAATCGGGCCCGAATGTGCTGGTCTCATAGGTGTGGCTCACGCTGCCGAATTCATTCTTCATGCTGAGCGTGTACGCGGAATCGGATTTGGCGCTGCCGCCTGTGTTAAGCCGGTCTTCCTCGGTGAGGTAGCGCCAGTTCACGGTGATGAGATCCTGTTCGCTGAGGTCCATGTCCTCTTTGCGCAGCCGCAGATGCCCGTACGCCGTATCGATGGCATAGTCTGTGTCTCGTTCCAGCAAATCGCCGTTGATGCGCACTTCATCGGAGTTTTCAATCAGGGGGAGCAGGGATTCGTCGAGATAATAAGGGCCGTCCGGGCTGAGGTCCGTGGCCTCTGAGTCGGCGATGGTGAACGTGGCGCTGGCGAAGCGGCCCAGGGTGCGGCTCTTGTCGCCCTGGCTCTGGGCGTACTCGAACCCGATTTCGTTCCTGCCCCCTAGTTTCACGGCGCCGTCAAAACCCATGAGCGTGTGGTCGGAAAAGTTGCGGACAAGCTCGTTGCCGTTCTTGCGGTAATCAATGACTTCATCTGTGAAATAAGAGACGCCCCAGGTGTCGAGCGCGATCTTCTTTGATTTTTCCGCGACATCGGGAGCGGCGGCGGCGGGTTCCTGTCCGGCGGCGCTTTGCGTGTCTTTTCCAGTTGTTTCTTCAGAATCCTCGGTCGTTTTGCTCACCCGGAACCCCGTGAATTTGCCGGGCGCGCCGCCCCCGCTTTGGGCCAGTTCGTACTCGATGATGATGCGGCTGTTCATGGAAACAAGGGACTGGAACGTGACCTCGCCCTTGCTGTAATTAATGTCGTAGTGCTGGCCCTGGGTGAGCACCGAACCGTCCACGCGCACTTCCTCGCTGCCGGGAATAATGCTGGTCGCGCCGATCTGGTAGGGGCCGGTGCTGTCGTTGCCAAAGAAGATCTTTTTCTTCTTCTGCGGGGGCTTGCTGTAGTTGATGACGCCAAGCTGCATGCCGCCCATGTCGAACGTCATGCCCATGCCGGTCATGGTGTAATCCTTGCCCGGGGCCTTGTCCGGAAACAGGTTCTGCATGTCTTTATAGTCGTCGAGCCCGTAGAACGAGTCGCTGCCCGAAGACTTGAACTTGTCATTGAGATTATCGTCCTGCTTGAGATCGGAAACGTCGATTTCATTGCTTTGCAGAAACAGCACCAGGGAGTTGTCGCCCGTGTATTCGGTGAGGTCCAGGCCCGAGGAGGAATAAGAGAAGCTTGTGAGCCGCCCGCCTTCGAGTCCCGCGGACACGCTGCCGAAATCCTGCTGCTTGCCGTCCGCGGATTTGGCGGATTTCTTGTTGGTGTCGCACTCTGAACTCTGAGGCGCGGCTTTATCGCCGGCGCCTTTGTCCTCGGGCGCGGCGCCCGCGCAGGCATTGGTTTTCATCCCGGATTCGATTTCCGCCTTGAGCGCCTTGGCGTCAATGGGTTTGGCGGCGTCCAGATCAAGAACTCCGTCTTCAGCAATCCGCGCGCTGGTGCGGGACAACTGTCGCTCTATGAGGAACAGTTTTTTGCGGACGTTCTCCCCTTCAGAGGACGCAAAAACATTGCCGGGACAAATCCAGCATGCAAGCCAGGTGAATAGAACCGTGTACAATACGAATGGCCGCATATAACCAACTGCATTCATTATCGATAACCAGATTTTGTAACGATCCAGATTATACCAGACATCGCATCCAGATCAAAGCTTTTTGATCGAATCCCGGGCGCCGGCTTGACAATAAATCAATATATTTTCACCCGTGGGAATCCGGCGCGGCCCATGCGATACGCAATGCAAAAACGCTCCTGTTAAAAACGCGCTTCCGCCAAAAAACATTCCTGATTTCCGGTATGAATGGATTTGATAAAATGCGGGACTTATGTGCCGGATCGGCAACGGGATGTGATTGCTTATCGGCTCAATTCCGGATGCGCCCATGGCCGGGCCGGATTCCCGATTCAGCGACTGAAAAAGAATGGCCGGCCATGGCTTGGGGCGGAGATGTTTCTATGCGTGCGGGCCGCGCATCAGAATGCCTGTTTCAGAATACGCAGGGCGTCTGCGGCGGTCACATTTTCCGGATTATAGGTGAGTGCGCCGTCATTCACTGCTGCGTTGGCGATGGTTTCGAGCTTATCCTGGGTCACGCCGGCGTCGGAAAGTTTTAACGGCAGGCCGCAGAGTGTGTTGAGCTTGGCGCTGATTGCGCGGACCGCATCGATGGCGGCGCGGGCGCGCTGCGCGGCGCTGCCCTCCACAGGTTTGCCGCAAAGGTGCGGCGCGAGTTCGGCGATCACATCGGCGCGCATATCAAGATTGTTCTCCATGCCATAGGGCAGGAGAATGGCGTTGGCCACGCCGTGCGGCACGTGGCAGACCCCGCCGGTGGCGTGGGCCAGAGCATGCACCACGCCCACCATGGAATTGGAGAATGCAATGCCGGCCACGAGCGCGGCATTGGCCATGTCCAGGCGCGCCTGCTCGTCTTTGCCGTTTTCCACGCACTTGACCAGGCTGCGCATGATGAGGCTGATGGCGGACAGGGCAAAGGAATCGGACACCGGGTTTTTCTGCAGGCAATAGAAGGCTTCGATGGCGTGCGTGAGGGCGTCCATGCCCGTGGCCGCGGTGATTTTGGGCGGGCACGTGAGCGTCATGCGCGGGTCGATAAAGGCGGCGGTGGGGCACAGGCGCGGCGAGGTAAACGCCATTTTCACTCCTGCATCCGTGTTGTTGATCACGGCCACCAGGGTGACTTCGGAGCCTGTGCCGGCTGTGGTGGGCGCCACGAACAGGGGGCGCGTAGGTTTGGTGAGGCGGTCCGCGCCGCGGAATTTCATGAGGTCGTCGGTTTCCTCGGAGATCACGATGTTGGCGGCCTTGGCCGTGTCAATGCACGAGCCCCCGCCCACGGCCACGAAGCAGTCGCATTTGTTATCGCGGTAGAGCTGCGCCACCTTGTTCACAGTGGTGTGGGCCGAGTCCGGCGGGGTTTCATCAAAGATGCAGCCGATGTCGCAGCCCGAACCGTCGAACGCATTTTCCAGGATGCTGATGAGCCCCGCGCCTTTGACCCCGGCGTCGGTGACGACCATGGCGCGGGACACGCCCGCGGACCGCATTTCATACGGCAGGCTGGACATGGCCAGTGCGCCGCTGATGATCTTGACCGGGCAGTAGAATTCAAAAAGGTTGGTGTTCATGGCAGTACCGTCCTCGCTGGACTCCGCACGGGCGGAGCGGATTATTTTGCCGCGTTGAAGATGAGCCCCACGGGCAGCTCGATCATGGCGCCGGCTTTGACGAGTTGCTGTTTAACACCCATTTTAGGCGGGCGCTTGAACAGGGGGCCGTGCATGAAGCCGGGCATGAGATACGCCACCACGATGTCCATGGCGCGCACCATCTGCATGGCGTACGTCAGGTCTCCGTGGATGGCGGTGCGGCACTGGATGGCCGCGGTGTGCGCGCCCATCTGGCCGGTGAACACGAGCAGGGCCGAGTCGATGTTCTTGAAGTAAATGGCCACGTCCGCGTCCCTGACGCCCTTGCCCAGATATTTCACGCGCCCGCCCGCATACTGCAATGTAACAGAAGGCCCGTGGGGCAGAATGCCCAGGGCGAAGCGCCGGCCGTCGTCCCACCCGGCCAGTTCGGCCTTCATCTCATCACTGCGGCGGCTCAATTTCTGAAACATCACGCCCACGGCCGTCAGCGCGATTTCCACGATCTGCTTCTTGACTTTGTAGTCCAGGAGAAACAATCGTTCCATAGTCCCGCTCCCGTTTTCATAGAGGCATTGCGAACACATTTTCACAATAATATGAAATTTCCGGGCCGGGCCGCAAGTTTATTCCAAAAACACGGATTCTCAGGAACGTGGCGCGCCATATGGTTTTCGCGGTATACTGGTGCGAAATAACGCCGCACGAACCCGGCCCGGAGGCGACCGCACATGATCGATGACAAATTCAAACCCATGATTCCGCAGCTTGAAGGAACCATAAAAATTCTCAAGCAGATGGGCGTGTCCATCATAGCCATGCAGGACCGCTATGCGAAAATCCTGCTGCCCATCGAGCCGAACCGCAGCCACATCAACACGGTATACGCGGGGTCTCTGTTTTCCCTGGCCGAATTTTCAGGCGGGGCCATTTTTATCGCGTCATTCGACCACACCACGTACTACCCCATCGCCAAGGCCATGAGCATTCAGTACCGAAAAATGGCCATGACCGACGTGACGCTGGAGGTATCGCTGACCCCGGAGCAGACAGCGGCCATTACAGCCGAAGCCGATGAAAAGGGCAAAACGGATTTCACCATGGATCTGGAAATTAAAAATGTGGAGCAAGCCGTGGTGTGCACGGCGCAGGGAACGTGGCAGATGCGCAAATGGCCGGGCAAGTGATGCGCCGGCCCCGCACGCTGGCGGGGCCGGGCGCCCGCAACCGCTGTTACTCGTTGTTATCGAATGCTGTGACCATGTACCAGTAATTATCGAACATAAGAAGCGCCATGGTCAGGTCCTCGCTGTCCGCCACCACGCGGATGGCGGAACACGCCTGCAGGTCCTGTTCAATGCCCGCACTGTACAGGGAGTCATACCCGGCCGGGACTGTGCCCACCATGAGGCCATGCTCGGCCAAAACATCAAGCATATCATCGCAATCCACGGCTTCGGGCTCGCTCCAGTAACAGGAATCCACGGCATCTTCGCCGAAGTACTGGGCGCCCGCGTCCTCTTCCAGCATGCCGCTGTCTTCCAGGGAAGCGTCAATCAGTTCATCAATAGACATCCCCGACTGGTCAACCATGTCATAGAGTTCCTCTTCGCCGCCCGCATAATAGCCAAGGGCCACGCGCGTGACATAGCGCAGGGGTATGACGCTCATGAGCCCGGCCGGATTATTCTGCATGATCTCGCAGATTTCATCGCCAAACTCGGATACTTCCTGTGGACCATCCTGGGCCATGGCCGCACCCGCGCACAGAAATACTGCGCAGCACAGCATCAAAGCCGCCATCAATGCTTTCTTCATCTCGATTCTCCTTCCGGAATCGCACACCATTCCGTCCGGCACTCAGTGCCGACGCTGGATGCTGGGTTTTGGACACAGTTTATGTATCTGTTTTTAATTATAAAACAATAAACCCCAGGCTGACACGCAGGAAACAGAAAATGGCGCGTGATTTGGCTCACACCGCACGGGTGCAATTCAATTCTCCAGAACGGCGCGCGCCGCGCCCCCGCATTGACAGAATCCCGTTTGCCCGTCAGTGTATAGATGGATTCATTCCATAAAAAATATGCGTTGCATCCAGGGGAGATGGCATTATGAAACTCATCAGTATCGGCATCAGGAACCGCGGCATTGTGAATATCGGTATTGTAAATGAAGGCGTGCTGAACTTCGGCATACATAACACCGGGCTGCTTAATGCCGGTATTGTGAATCGCGGCATCGCCAACCGGGGTATTGTCAACCGCGGCCTGTTCAACCGCGGCATCGTGAACCTGGGATTCAAGCCGGACGGGGTCATGAGCTTCGGCCTCTCCAACCGGGGCCTGGTGAACCGCGGCCTGTTCAACAGGGGCATGGTGAACATGGGCGCGGTCAACGCCGGGTTCATCAATGTGGGACGGGTCAACACCGGATTCATCAACAAACAAAAACGTCTCAGGGAACTTTCTCAAGGACAATAAGCGCAACCCGCGCCAAGGTGTTTCCCCCGCCCTTGCCAGGGCTCGCTGCATCATTGCCACAATGCAATTTCTGATTTGATAATGCTACCGCCCTTCCCTTTCCCAACCCGGTTCAAACAGGTATCCGCGCGTGATTCATGTCACGGCATAATCGCGCAAGCATTGGTTCGCATGCGCCGATACTGGGAATAACAATAGAAAACATGCAGGGTGCGCAACAACTGCCACGGAGGGCGAAGACAATGCTCAAAATCTACAAAAGCATGAGGGCGGGCACATGGCTGTACCGGCTGGAAGGCGAGTTGGTCCGGGACAACCACAGCAATTTCAAAAACCGCATCGTCGAAATATACCGCGCCGAGAGCGCCAAGGGCCGCCGCATCATCATTCTCGACATGTGGGACGTGGATTTCGTGGATTCCATGGGCCTGGGCGCGCTGCTCGACGCCAGGCAGGCTGTGGCGGCTCTGGGCGGTACGCTCAAACTCACGCGCCTCAGCCCCAATGTGAAACGCGTGCTGGACATCGTGTTCAAGGATAAAGTATTCGAAGTGGCGCGCGCCGTATGATCCCGGACTCCTACCAGTCTTCACATGCCAGGATTATGGATGACACGGGTGCGGCGCCCGGCATCTCGGCCAGCGGGATGATGGCGTCATATTGTTGATTGAGCTGCTGCACAGTATCGGCCTGTGTATCGGTCCACACCTCGGTGTCCGGAATTAACAGCACACACGGAATCTGCTCAAAAAACGCATAGGGCGCCGCCGGGCTGCCCAGCGCCTTGAAATAGCCTGCGGAACAGCCGGAGGCCGCAGCCTGCTCCAGTGTCATGCCCGCATGCAGCCCGCACGGGGTTTCAAACCGTTGGTCAAACACGCGGACACCCACGATTTTCGGATCATCCACAAATAACTTTTTCTCCACAATAAAATCGCCCTCGGCGAACAGGAATTCCAGCATGGTTTCGCCGCCGCTGTCCTGCAATGTCACAGACACCCCGCCCACGCCCTGCTCGTATTCCGGCGCCAGCCACTGGATATCAAATGTTGCGCCGGGATATTGCCCGGCCGCGGCGCGCAGCTCATCCACAGTCATGCCCGGTGCAAACAGGCCCGCACGCGGGACCGCTTCGTCCGGCACGATAAGAAACAGAGCGTCATCCTGGGCCACGGCCGCGGTGCACACCGTGCTTATCAGAAAAACCCACATGAGAACATTGGCCGCAATTCGCCTGATCATGGTTTCATTCCCGCCTTGATTATCTTGTATTGATACATATTTTAAAAATACACGCCCCAGTGCGGCGCGTCAATTGTTCCGGTCCGGGAACAAGCCGGGGTGTAAGCTGTCCAAATAGTATGACATAAGTCACAAAGCGCATTGATTGACTTGCCCTGCTGGTTTGATAGAATACATATGCACGGCAAATCTTAAATGAATGTAAAATCTGGGAGGCGGTAACATGAAAAAAGCAGCGATTCTGGGTCTGGCCATTCTGTTGGCTGCAGCATGGCTCGTGAGCGCGCCGGTGCGGTCTGACGCCAAGGGCGCGGCGCTCATCGTGGAAACCAAGGGCGATGTCAAAGTGCAGCGCGCGGGCAAGCAGAAAGCAGTCTCCGGCAAGTTCTCTCTGGAATGGGGCGATAAGGTTATCGTGTCCGGGGGCTCGGCCACCGTGCTCTACGCATCGGGCAAAAAAGTCGTGGTCAAAGACGCGCATGATATCACCGAAGCCAACGCCAAGGTGGAAGGCAAAGCCGGGTCCAAAGCAGCCAGCGCCGTGGTGGCGTCCGCATCCTCGGATCTCAAAGCCAAAAACGGCCTGGGCGGCGTAACCCGCGCAGCCGGCGATGCGCCCGAACTCACGGTGCTCGCGTTCAATAACACGGCCACCACCGACACCCGCCCGGTGTTCGCATGGGAAGCCCCGGAAAACGCAGGCGCCGTCACCTTCACCCTGTATGATGAAAATTTCGAGGAACTGTGGGCCGCCAAAACCGATAAAAACGTGCTGCCGTGGCCCGAAGACAAAGACCCCCTGCAGCAGGGCATGGAGTACACCTTCATGGTGTCCGCTGATGTGGACGGAACCCCTGTGGACAAAGACGGCGCTTTCTTCATTCTGGATGAAAAAGCCGCCGCCGAAGTCATGGAAACCGTGGACGCCATCAACACAGATTACTCGGCCGAGGACGACCTGGTTATCCGCCACCTGCTCCTGGCCCAGTACTACAAACAGAATGAAATGTACATGGACGCCGCAGACCAGCTCAAGGCCCTGGCCGCGCTCGATGAAAATGATATCTACGCCTGGAACGAACTGGCCCTGGTTTACAAAGAAATGGGCATGAAAAGCAAGCTTGAACAAGCCCTGGCCAAAATTGCCGAACTCGAAGAAAAATTCGGCGCCCAGGACGACACGTTCTAACACAGCGCCAAGCGTTTCAGCAACCTTTTTTGAAAACCATGCCCCCGGCTCGTCCGGGGGCATTTTCATTCCACCAAACGAATCATCACGCAACAAAAGCGGAGAATTCTTTCCGGTTAACGACCGCTTTTGAATTTAATATCTCATGGCCCGCACCCCATGTTTTTGCTACAATATGCGCATTGCAAATGCGTAAAAAACCATGCGGAGGCCCCTGCCATGATCACGATCGATAAAGTGCGTGATATCCTTGCGCGCGAAAATAAAAAATTTGCCGCCATGCGCCCAAAAAGCAAATCGCTCGCAGCACGGGCGTGCGCGAACTTCGTGGGCGGCGTGCCCATGAGCTGGATGCGCATCTGGAACGGGGGCTTCCCCATTTTCGTGGACCACGCCCATGGCGCCACGCTCACGGACGTGGACGGCAACCAATACGTGGATCTATGCCTGGGCGACACCGGCGCCCTGACCGGCCACGGCCACGCCCAGGTCACGGACGCCCTGTGCGCGCAGATGAAAAAAGGCATCACCCACATGCTGCCCACCGAGGATGCCGTGTGGGTGGGCAAGGAACTCGAACGCCGCTTCGGCCTGCCCCTGTGGCAGGTGCTCATGACTGCGTCCGACGCCAACCGCATGGCCCTCAAAATCGCGCGCGAGGTCACGGGCCGCAAGCGCATCCTGGCTTTCAATTTCTGCTACCACGGCAGTGTGGACGAAACCCTGTGCGTGTCCCTGTTCGGAAATATGATGTCCATTCCCGGCGCGCCCGGCCCCATGGTGCAAAACCCCTCGCATACAACCGAACTCGTGGAATTCAACGATATCCCGGCCCTGGAAAAGGCGCTGGCCAAAGAAGACATCGCCGTGGTCATCGCCGAGCCCGTCATGACCAATGTGGGCATCATCTTCCCGGACCCGGGATTCCACGACGCCCTGCGCGCGTTGACCCGCAAACACCGCACCCTGTTGCTTATCGATGAAACCCACTGCATCTGCGGCGGCCCGGCCGGCATGACCGGCCAGTGGGACCTGGACCCCGACATCCTGGTTCTGGGCAAGCCCATCGCCGGCGGATATCCCGCGGCCGTGCTCGGGTTCACCGAAGCCATCGCACGCAAAATGGAAAAGCGCGTGCCCTGGCACCTGTTCTTCGGGTTCGGCGGCACCCTGTCCGGAAACGCCGCGGCCATGGCCGGCATCCGCGCCTCCCTCACTTATGCGCTCACCGAGGAAAATTTCGCGCGCATGATCCCGCTCGCCGAAAAAATGGAAAAAGACATTCAGCAAATCATCGACGACTTCAAGCTGGACTGGTATGTGGCGCGCATCGGCTGCCGCGTGGAGTTCCGCTTCCTGCCCAAACCGCCCAGAAACGGCATGGAAACCCTGCAGGAGGCGCCTTACAACATGGCCGACATCTTCACCGAGGGACTCACCGGCCCGCTCGAAGATCTCATCCACGTGTACTGCGCCAACCGCGGCATCCTGCTCACACCCGTTCACGAAATGGCGCTCGTGGGACCGGACACAACCCAGGCCGATGTGGACCGCTATACCGCGGCCCTGCGCGAATTAATTCAGGAACTGGCCGGATAAAACGTTGCTGTTTAAATTAATGAACTCTCCCCGGACTGAAGTCCGGGGTATCTCATTATTTGATAAAGCGTCAAACCTTCTCAAACTGGATGGGGGCGGTTTATAAGCAAAAACCTTTTTAAATCAAATTGTTCTTGCGGATGGGAACATAACCTGAATTGGCTTTTTCATTTCAGGATTGTGTCCCCCGGAGCGGTGTAACAGGAACAAACCGGACAAACAGATTAATTGCTATTCAGAACAATCCCCCTCTACACCAATCCTATGAATTCATGCTCATGCGCCGCTTGGCGCTTCGCGCTCTTTGCGAATTCTCTCAATTTTCGCTCGCATCAGGCATTATATTCCCCGCTGCTGTGCGCTATAATATGGCACCATGGCGAACGACGGACCGCTCAGACTCCTGATTATTTCCGACATCCACTGCATCGGCGTGAGCCGGCTTGCGTTCAGCCGCCTGGCCGGGGATGTGAAATCCACCAAAGAAGTGCAGGCCGGCCTGGGCGCGGCCCTGGCCCGGTTCCGCGGCAGAGCAGACCATGTGCTCTTTGCCGGCGATTTCACGGAAAACGGCAAACCGCACCAATATGACGCTGTGCTTGAAGTCCTGGCGCAGTACGGCCCGGAATGGTTCTGCGCGATTCCCGGCAACCACGACACCGCCAATGTAAATAATATAGAATCATGGAACGGACGCATGCGCCGCTTCAAGCAACTCATGGAACCCTACCTGCCCGGGTTCCCGGGCGAACGCGGGGCCAAAGAGTACTTCCCCTACGTGCGCCGCCTGCGGTGCGACTTTGCGCTCATGGGCCTGGACACCACCCTGGCGCGCACGGCCCAGGGCCGCCTGGGCGAACCCCAGCTCGCCCTGATCGATGAGTTTCTAAACGGCGACGAATACGCGCGCATGCACAAGATCATCCTCATGCACCACGACGCCGTGGGCCAGGCCAAACTGTTCAACGGTTTTGAAATCCATTACGGCAACATCCTGCTGGACGCCGCGGACTTCCTGGACATACTCAAAAAGCATGAGGCCTCGGAGCGGGCCAAACCCGCGCCGCGCCGCCTCACGGTAATCTCGGGCCACACGCACCTCAAACGCATAGACACGGAATCCATACCCGGCGTCACGTTCATGACCGCACCAGGATTCGGCAGCCGCTTTGAAGAGGATTTCCTGGCCGTGGAACTGTACCCCGACGGCTCTTTCGCGGAATTCGGGGGCCAGGCCCCGCGCGGCAAATCCCGCATGCTGCGCAAATACGTGAAATACATCGTCCCAAAAATCCACACCTGACTCGCACGACACTATTTATCCCGCAAACGAGGGCCCCTGCCATGTGGCCGCCGTTTCATATTGCTTTTTTGATTTGATGTGGTTTCGTTTGTTTCGCAATCAAACAGCGAGGCCATTGCCCGGCGCGCTTGTTGCCGGGCAATGGCCACCAAAAAGTTTTGGAAGGATTCTCAAGCAACCCGTTTTCAAAAGGGTTGCCTGAGCCGTGGAACACGTTTTATTTTTTCGAGCTTTTCCTTTTTTCACTCTTTTTTGGAACCGACACGGATTCGGGCTTAAAAGCCACGAAACCCAGGGGCGGCAGGGCCATCACCAGAGTGTGGTAATGGCCGTGGCTCGATACATTGTTGGCCTGCACGCTTCCGAGATTGCCGATGCCCGAGCCGCCATATTCCGCGGCGTCGCTGTTCAGCACCTCGCGCCACACGCCGGGATGCGGCGCGCCCGCGTTGTAGTTGTAGCGCGGCACCGGGGAAAAATTGCACACCACGAGAATAACGTCTTCGGGTTTGCGGCCCCGGCGCAGATAGCTGATCACATTGCTTTCATAATCATGGTAATCCACCCACGCAAAGCCCTCTCCGTAGAAGTCCAGCTCGTGCAGGGCCGGCTCGTCGCGGTACACGCGGTTGAGGTCCCGCACCCAGCGGCTGAGGCCCGCGTGCAGGGGCTGGTCCAGCAGGTGCCAGTCCAGGCTGGTTTTGTGATACCACTCGTTCCACTGCCCGAACTCGCCGCCCATGAACAGCAGCTTCTTGCCCGGGTGCGAATACATGTAGCCGAACAGCGCCCGCAGGTTTGCGAACCGCTGCCAGTCGTCGCCCGGCATTTTGCGGATCAGCGACCCCTTGCCGTGCACCACTTCGTCGTGCGACAGGGGCAGCACATAGTTTTCATTGAACGCGTAAATCATGCTGAACGTGAGCATGTTGTGATGAAACTTGCGGTAGATCGGGTCCAACTGCATGTACTCAAGGGAGTCATGCATCCACCCCATTTTCCACTTCATGCCGAAGCCCAGTCCGCCCACGTACACCGGGCGCGACACCATGGGCCACGCCGTGGATTCCTCGGCCATGGTCATGGTGTCCGGAAACTCGCCATACACCATTTCATTAAACCGTTTGAGGAATGAGATCGCGTCGATGTTCTCGCGGCCCCCGTACTGGTTGGGAATCCACTCCCCGTTTTCACGGCTGTAATCCAGATAAAGCATGGACGCCACCGCATCCACGCGCAGCCCGTCGATGTGGTATTTATCGAGCCAGATCAGGGCGCTGCTGATGAGGAAATTGCGCACTTCGCTGCGGCTGTAATTAAAAATGTAGCTTTTCCAGTCAGGGTGAAAACCCTGTCGCGGGTCCGCGTGCTCGTACAGGTGCGTGCCGTCGAAATACACCAGCCCGTGCTCGTCCGACGGGAAATGTGACGGCACCCAGTCCAGGATGACCCCGATGCCATGCTCGTGCAGCACATCCACCAGGTACATGAAATCCTCGGGCGCGCCGAACCGGCTCGTGGGCGCGAAAAACCCAGTGAGCTGGTAGCCCCAGGACCCGTCGAACGGATGCTCCATGATGGGCATGAGTTCCACGTGCGTGAAATTCATGCGCACGCAGTACTCGGCGAGTTGTTCGCCCAGTTCCCGGTAATTCAGAGAGCGCGCTCCTTCATGCGGCACGCGGCGCCACGATCCGGCGTGCACCTCATAGATGGACACCGGCGCATCCGGGGCATTGCGCGCGCCGCGCTGCGCCATCCACTCGGCGTCGCGCCAGGCATACTGCGTCTCCCACACAATGGATGCGGTATGCGGGGGCGTCTCGTGGTGTTGCGCATAAGGGTCGGCCTTCTCCACGCAGTAGCCGTTGTTGTGCGATTGCACATAATACTTGTAATGCTCGCCATGGCCGATGCCCGGCACGAACCCCTCCCAGATGCCGGACTCGTCCCAGCGCCAGGCAAGCGGGTGCGACGTGCGGTCCCACCCGTTGAAATCGCCCATCACGGACACGCTCTTTGCATTGGGCGCCCACACCGAGAACAGCACGCCGCGCACGCCTTCATGCTCGTGCACGTGCGACCCGAGCTTTTCATGCAGCTTAAAATGGCTGCCTTCCTTGAACAGGTAGATGTCGTGATCCGTGAGCAGAGACGGCCCGTGAATCACGCTTCCCGGTTTTTGCATTTTGTGTGGCTCCCCGCACCAAGCATCATGGGTGTGCATGCTAAAAGTATGACCCGAATCCGGCGCGGAATCCAGACCGCGCGCCTTTTCCCGCGCGCCGCGCCGTGATTCCGCAACAGGCATTCCATTGCGTTCAGGTTTTCTTCATGTCCGCGGCGATGAATTTTTTAATGGCCTTGAAAGTCTGTTTCATGTTCGAGGGGATGTACCCGCCGATGGTTTTTTCAATGAGCGGGGACGCCTTATTGCACAGCCATTTGGGGAACGGGGGGAACTCGTGGATATGCACCTCGAAAACCCCGTCGCACGTCACGCGGCACGCGTTTTCACCTGCGGGCTCGTATGTCCACACCCCGTTGCAGGTCACGAACTCGCGGAAATAAAACGGCCTGATGATCCACGTGTTGGTCAGCTTTTCGGCGTCCCACGTCTGCCAGTCCTCCCAGCGCAGCATCTCGGGTTTGAGAATCTTGCGCACCAGTTCCGGGATCTGCCCCATACCGCCCCAGTCGCACTGCATGGTAAGAACGGTGTCGCTCACCTGCTCCCGGCTTTTTATCCTGATATCCGTGATATTGGGCGTGTGTTTCACATACTCGTCCATGCGGTCCCGAAACGTTTTGAATACAACCTCGGCGGGAAACGGAAAATCGTCGCGAACTTTAATCTGCACGTGGTGCGCCTCCATGGGTGAAGGTTTTGAAAACCATATGGCAACAGGATCATTGAACGACCCCGCGGCAAGCTACGGGGTATCTTATTGATACACTATGTCCTTGGATGTCATTGCGAGGAGGCCGGGAGGGCCGACGTGGCAATCCAGAAAGTTGCTTTTGTGCAAATGCGATACTCAGAAGCTTGGCGTTGCTTCTTGAGATTGCCACGTCACTTCGTTCCTCAATGACAGCTTTAGAGACTTTGTTTGCTGCTGGCCCACGATGCAAGCATCGGGGAATTCTTTTCGATTGAAATGATTATATCACGGGATACATTCAGACAGCACCGGATAAACCATGAACTCAAAATCACTGCTTGAATATCGTCCGCACCACCGTCTTCTCGGCCCCGCCTTTTGCAACAACAATCCGCAACTCATTCGCGCCTTTTTTCAGCGGGACTTTGGCGCGGAACGCCACGCCTTTGATCTGGGCCGGCTGTCCGTTCACGGTCACGGCGGCGCCCTGCTCCGCATAGCCCCAGACCCTGGCCTGGTCCCTGGTCGTGTAGCCCTTGTCGTACGGGTCGGTCATGGCCAGAATCAGCGGGGACTGATCCGCAGTTTCGATTTCATCCATAACCGCGGCGCGCTGGGTTTCCAGAACGTGGTAATCCATGGAAATAAACGCCTGGTACGGAGTTCTGATGCCCAGGGCATTGGAACGGCCCTGGTCGTTGATGAGCGCGAACGCGTGATCGAACAGGCGCGATCCGGGATCATATTCCTGAGCCGCCAGGCCGCCGATAGCCTGCGCGGCCTGCGCCAGCCGCGTGCGCAGCACATGCAGCAGTTCGTAATCCTCGAGGCCCTCGCGCAGCATCTTCACGCGCTGGGACACCACCGGGCCGTGGTATCCCACGTTGCTGCCCGGGTACAGGAGCGAGCCGTCGCCGTTGCCCCCGGGGTAGGTTTCGGTATTGATCCACGGGTTGTATTCGGCGCGGCTCCACGCGGTCACACGCCAGTACAAAATGCCGGACACGCCGTAGAGATTATTCATCCACGGGTGCATGCGCGGGGCCGTGGCCGCGTCGTCGATGAAGTATGTTGTGCCGGGCCATTTGGGGCCGATGCATGTGTACCACCACAAATCCTTGCCGCGCTTTTTTTGATCCAGCAGGCCCTTCATTTCATTGGGCGCCATCACATAGGTAATGCCCGGGCACCACACCTGGATATTCGCTGGCTCAAGGGCCGGGTCGTAGCGGTACGTGAGAAGCATCTTGATGTCCGGGTTGAATTTGTGCACCCACTGGCCGATCTTGTTAATCTTTTCGTAATCGCTGCTGTCCGGCTCGTCCACGTGGTACATGTAGGATTTATCAATCCACCCGGTTTCGGCCAGGCGGTCGGCAATGCGCTGCATCTCGGCCTCGTCCCAGGACATGGGTGCGCGAAAAAACGTAACGCGCGGGTCGTCCAGGTACTCGTGCGCTTCCTCGCTGTACAGGTCCACGGGAATGGAGTACGGGGACAGGCGGTGCTCCACCATGAGCCAGTAATACTTTTTCTTGAGTTCCAGGTGCGCGGGGCTGTCCGGCTCCACCCCGTGCGCTTTTGCGATATCGCCCCAGCTTATGCCGAACGCGGTGTTGAGGTGCGGGTTGGTGGAAATTTCAATATCGCGCACCGTGAGGGTCACGGGCAGTTGCGTTTCCGCACCGCCCGCTTTCACGGACACGGTTCCGGAATACGCGCCGGGCGCAGCGTCCGCTGGCGCGAACAGGTCCACCCACACCGCGCGCGTTTCATTGGCTTTGACATCAAACGCATGATACGGCGGCAGCGGGTCCGGCCACACTTTGCGCTCGCTGCCCATGAACGGATCCTTGATAGTCACGGTTTCCACAAGAAGAAGCTGCGCCTTGCTCCCCTGGATCACAACCCCCGCCGGACCAGTGAAATCACTCACAGCCACGGAAACGCCCTGCACATCCGCATCCGCGCGCACCGCAACCTGGAACGGCGCAAATTCATTGCGCACGGAAAGCAGCTCATACGGCGCCGCCGCATCCGCCGGAGCCTGCACATCCGGGAACACTTTGTCCGTGGACGTGGTAATCCACGCCGTGGTTGCGGCGCGGGCCGATGTTTGCATGCTCAACACACAGCCAAACACCAAAATCATAAAAACTAAACTCTTCACATTTCTCATAGCACACCTTAATCGAACAGAATTCCCCGCTGCTTGCCGCGGGGTCAATCATTCTATTCATTTATTGTTCTTCCCCGGGACCGCGGGCATCCTGCCCGTACGCATCACTGCGCGATACTGTTGTGCCGCAGAACGAAATGCGCGAATCATCTCAACGACATATGTCAATAATATCACATGAACCAAAAATATGCTGTGGAGTGCAAGGACACTGGCTATCAAAGAGCATTGCAGATATCCGCGGGAATGCGAGCCCTTGTGAAGGGATTTGCGGATCATGCGGAGGCAGAGCGCCCTGGCGTGCGGGCAGGATGCCCGCGCTCCGTAAAGGATGCAGGGTTCGGAAAGTTGTTTAACGGGATGGGTTGGACAAGCGGAATAAGGGCGCTGCCACGACCTGAAAATATGCCTCAGCGCGTCCGCGCTTCTGCGGTATCCTTCCCTATTTGCGACTACTATGGACAGGCCCCGCTATCATAATTTCAGGCCTCATCTTTCGGTACTGACCTCAAAATCGAAGCGGGCCGCCGGAAGTCGGCGGCCCGCATTATTTGTGTTGTGATCAGGGTGTTGCGCCCGTGGTGCGGGAATAAAACTCAGATTTCTGTTTCCTTGCCCAGGCTGCGCGAGGGCACGGTTTTCTGCAGCATCTGGTGGATGGCGCGCACGTAGCGCACGGTGCGAGTGCGGGCGCGCATGATTACGGAATGGGTTTCGGCGGTGTTGCCTTCATAGTGTACGCCGCGCAGGAAATCGCCGCCGGTAACGCCCGTGGCGCTGAAGATGGTGCTGTCGCCTTTGCACAGGTCGTCGATGTTATAGACTTCGGAGAATTCCTTATCCGTATAACCCAGCTCCAGCATCTTGGCGCGCTCGTGCTTGTCGCGGGGCCACATTTTGCACTGCATGTCGCCGCCCAGGCACTTGAGCGCGGCCGCCGCCAGCACGCCCTCGGGCGAGCCGCCGATACCAAACAGAATATTGGCGCTGGCGTCGGCCATGGCCGTGGAAATGGCGCCGGCCACGTCGCCGTCGCTGATGAGCTTGACGCGCGCGCCGGCTTTGCGCACCTCGGCGATGAGGTTGTCGTGGCGCGGCCGGTCCAGAATCACGGCGGTGACTTCGCGGATATTCATATCAAGGGCCTTGGCCACGTTTTTGAGGTTCTGCTGCACGCTGGCGTTGATATCGATGGCGCCTTTTGCAGCCGGGCCCACGGCGATTTTATTGAGATAGAAACAGGGGAAAGACTTGAGCGTGCCTTCATCGCCGGCCGCGAGCACGCTGATGGCGTTGGGCAGGCCCTTGCTGGTAAGGGTGGTGCCATCCAGGGGATCCACGGCGATATCCACGCGCGGGTCGCGCAATCCGCCCCCGCCCACTTCCTCGCCGATGTACAGCATGGGCGACACCGGCGCCCTGACCGGCCACGGCCACGCCCAGGTC
>Ga0351973_1060_pt1 | contig 33212 bp, 27 predicted proteins | sample BONcelFGM3001E14_FD_206745 | JGI IMG/M metagenome (GOLD analysis project Ga0351973, IMG submission 206745) | Enriched cells from coal bed in the Powder River Basin, Montana, United States - BONCAT cells FGM rep3 HSBNCT.FGM.300.1.E14 ...
CCTCTTTTACAAATGTATATTTTGCACATATCGCAATGCAAAAACCTTTGCAAACAAAAATGGCGCGTTTGCGTACAGTCTTACACCGGCAGGCTGCCGAGCAGTTTCTGCAAAGCCTTGTTCACGGGGTCGAGCGCGGACAGGGCCGGTGTCAGGAGTTCGAGCAGTTTCTTGAGATTCACGTCCGGGCTGAAGCGAAGCCAGCCTTCATCCATGACCTCGCGCACGGCGTCCACCATTTTCACGGTCATGAGCCCGAGTTTGCGGCCGTCGCCGGCTTCTTCGTGGGCGCGCTTGAACGCGCCGAAGAACTGCACATTGGCGACCTTGAGAATGCCCAGGTCGATGTGCTCCATGCCTTTTTGTTTTTTGAGCCAGTCCGCGGCGTACGCGAACCCGGCGTCCATGTCATTGTCGAACAGAAGTTCGGCAAGCTTTTTGTCCCATGTTTTGCCGAGTTTGTCTTTGAGCGGGAAGAATTCGGTATAAGCGCCGTCCTCTTCGAGTTCGCACGCGGCCCAGATGATTTTGTCCCCGCGCGTGTTGGTGATGATGGTGAGCATGGAGCCGTTGTCGCCCAGGATGGCTTTTTTGCCGCCGGCTTTCATGGCGCGGTAGATGATGCGCGCGTCAATGTCGAAGGGCACAAAAAACGGATCGATGAGCGCCTGGTCGCGCGACAGGTCCTCTCCGGCGTTGAGTTTCTGGAACACGCCGCACAAGTCCAGCCACGGCCCTTTGAACGCTTCCGCGCCCCAGGCCATGATGTCCTGTTCTTCCTGTGTCAGTTTGGTCATATGTCGACACCTCCCCCGGTGCATTGGCGGGCGAGCCGGGCGGCGCGCCTGTCTTCTGTCTCATATTATCCCCGCGCCCCGCGATTTGGCAAGGCGGGACTATTTCCCATCCGGCAGGCGGTCCGCGCTCTGTGTGAGCCATTCCAGGGAAAAGCGCGCGAACGTGATTTTATCGTGGTAGCGCTTTGTGCCGTTTTCATAGAGCAGGCCTATGGACATGTCGGGCAGCACCGTGAGATCGGAATACCCGGCCAGGCCTTCATAGATTACGCGGGACACGGGCCAGGATCGGGCCTCGTCCATGCTGAGCTTGACCGTCATGTGGTCGCGCGTGCGCGCGGCGGGGTTGGAGAACAGGAGCCGGTTTTTGTCGGACAGGCCGGCGCGCGTGTAGCGCAGCACGCTGCCCTGGCACACGGGTTCTATGAGGTCGCTGTCCCAGCGCAGCCTGCCGAAGGACTCGCCGCTGTCCGCGCTCACGGCGAACGCGCGTTTGGATTTGAAGTAATTGTTGCGCATGTTGAGGTACAGGGCGCCGTCCGCGAGCTGCACGGCCGTGCATTCGTCGGTGTGTTCGGGCAGGGACGCGCCCAGGCGCCACGTGGCGCCGTGGTCGTCGCTGTACATGATGTGCGAATGCATGACCCCGCCCTGGCCCAGGCCTGCGTCAACTGTGTGGTCGCAGGGGATTATAATGCGGCCCGATTCGAGTTGAATGCCGTGCCCGGGGCCAGTGGCCACCCAGCGCCAGTCCGGCGCTTTTACGTCCGGGGTAATGTTCCGCGGTTCGGACCACGTGAGCCCGTGGTCGTTGCTTTTTGTCACAAATATCTCGAGGTTGTCGCGTGTGAGAAGCAGCAGGATGGCCCCGGTTTCGCGGTCCTGCACGGGCACGGGGTTGCCCACGGTCACATCCCCGGGCTCGTTCCAGATCATGATGGGCTCGCCCCAGGCGGCGCCGATGTCCGTGCTGCGTTTGAGCACCATGTCGATGTCGCCGTTGTCCGCGGAACTGTTTTTGCGCGCCTCGATGAACGCGAGCAGGGTTCCGTTGCTCGTGGCGAGCAGGGCCGGGATGCGGTAGGTGTGGTACCCGCCCTGGCCTGATACAAATACGTCGGTCTGGAACAGGCCCTGGTCCGCGGCCAGGGTTGAATGGGGCGACAAGACAAGGAGTAACAGGATCCCAAGGCAGGCGGCTCTGATTTTGTCCATGCAGGTCATTGTCGGTTCACAGGCTATCCGCCTGAATCCTTTCTAAGGATTAACATTAATCTTAATATTAGCTGTGGCATCTAAATGAGCGCAACCTTGATCAGATATGAAATCAAGGCGTGGAAACCATGACGTGTATTGAGTGCATGTTATTTTCCCGGTGTTTGCGGTAAAATATAAAAAAAGGATACAGAAAACCGGTGATGCAATGAGCATCAAAGCCCGCATCCTGAAGAAAATTGAATTTCTTGAGAATGAAATTGCAATGATTCGCAGAAATCTTGAGAATGAAAAAACAGGCGCACCGGTTACGGGAACATTGCGCGGCAAATACCGGGAATTGGGTGACATCCCATATTCTGAATTTCAAGATGCCAAAAAGATCTGGAAGATTCGGAATGTTGAATGAATTATGTGATTGATACACATGCGCCGCCCTGGTTCCTGACAGCCCTGGAAAATCTGTGGCCCCTCGCCGGGATTTATCCCATATGAATTCACACACTAAACAGCAATACGCAGTCACCGGCGCACGGGTGGTGTTTTTGATGCTGTGTTTCTGCGCACATGCGGCCGCCGCGCAGCAGGGCATAAGCAAACAGGAACATCTGGTTGTTCCCTACTACATGCAGGGTGCGCGCAACTGGTGCGGGCCCGCATCGCTTGCCATGGCGCTCAAGTACGTGGGCGTGGACGCGGAGATCTGGGAAATCGCCACGGGCGAAGGCAAGGTGAGCGAGCCGTGCGGCGGGGCGCTGGACCTGTTCACGTGTTATCAGTCCGGGGCCACGTGGGCGCAGCACCATGAGCAATTCGTGCGCGCGCGCTACGCCGCGCGCAACGGGCTTGAGACCGAGACAAAAACCTACTTTCTCCTGCGATCCGAACAGGAATTTAAGAATCAGATCAAGGCATATATTTCGCGGGGCTATCCTGTGATGCTCATGAGCGTGGCGCGGCTGCACTGGATCGTGATCACGGGCTACGACTCAAAAGGCGTGTGGTACCATGATCCCTCGGGCGCGTTTTACCCGGCGTGCGGGCGCGGCGCCGCGTGCCTTATCGACGCCTACCTGCCGTGGGGCGTGTTTTTGGCCACGCTCAAGAGCTTCGGCATGGCGCAGCTCCAGTTGTTCGTTGTCAAAAAGAAAGTGTGGAAAACCGTGCCCGGGGCGCACCGCCGCGCGCCCAAGCCTACTATCCAGATGCTGCCCGAACTGTACTGGGAGCAGAGAACGCCGGACGGATACGGCGCGTGCTCCGACTGCCTGGTTCAGGATGCCGGCAAAAAGCACGGGTTCGCATTTTCCTTTCTGCGCGATGACAGGGAGTTGAATCAATATCGCCGGCAGGGTGTAATGCTGCGCGCCGATTCCGCAAACAGCCCGGGCCTGTTCGGGGCCCCAAACGCCGCTTTGCGTTTCCGCATCCGCCTCAAAGTGTTCAATATGGGGCGGGACAGCGCAGCGTATTCCGTGGCCGCGTCTGTGGCTGATATCGCGCGAAAGAAAGCGCCCTGCCGGGTGCGCCCGGTCAAGACTTTAAGCCTGGGCAAGCACGAGCCCTGCGAGTCGGGGGGTTGCCGAACGGAAATCAAGCAATTGTGGAATATCGTGAGCCTGGACAAGGGCCTGGCCGAAGATTCCGGGCCCCGCGCCCGGAATTTCTCGTGGCTGTTTGAGGCAAATAATGCATGCAGGGAAGCGCCATCTGAAAAAGGCCTTCAATACCTTCATATTATGCTTATGGAAAAAGGCGCGAATCCGCAACATCCGGACGCGGCGGCTGACGGGTTTTCAATCCCTCTATGTGCCCCCCCGGAATGCCGGCGCTAACGCGCGCCGCAGTTGGTTGCGGGGCCATCCACACGTCTGAGCCGGACGCGTCGGCGAATCCAAATGCGCCGCGCGTCCGTGTTGCGTTTACAAAAGTTGCCGGACCGTGTTATAGTGCCAAAATTGCCATTCAAGGATTTTCACGATTGATTTGACTGATGCAAAAGCATAAACGGGAGGGAATGCCATGATATGTCCCACATGCCGTAGTGAAATTGAAGACGGCGCCAAATTCTGTGTGCGGTGCGGCGCGCGCCTGGAGGCAGCAGGCGGAGCAGGGCATGCACCGGGAATCGGAGCGCACGCGCAGGGCCCGCCGCCCCCGGCCGGGCCGGACCGCGTTTCGGGCGGGCTCCCGCAGTATGGGCAGTCCCAGGTCCCGGGGGCTGCACCGGACTATGGGCAGCATCCGGTTGCGCCGTCACCTGGCGCTCCGCACGGATTTGAGACTTCGCAGATCCCGACCGGGACTCCCGGCGCGATCGGCCAACAGCCATATCCGGCGCCGGCCGGCGCCCATGAATTCGCCCTGCATCCCTTGGGACTCGGGGAGTTGTTCGACAGAACATTAAAACTGTACTTGGCGCATTTCCGGCTCATCTTCGTGGCCACCGCAATTATCGGAGTCCCTCTTGCCATTGTGGTTACTCTCTTCCAGGGCGTGGCCAGATCCCCCGAGGATTTTCTAAAATCGGGCGGCGCCATTGCGGGTTTCATGACCATGACGATAATCTTCGCTTTGCTTGCCATGCTCGGCGCATCACTTCAAAGAGGCGCCACAGCTAAAATCATTTCTGATATCTATTTGAACAGGGACACGTCTGTCGGCGCCGCGTACAGCGCCGCCTTAAAAAAATTCTGGGTTCTGATTATTGCGGCTTTTCTCTATGGCCTTGCTACTGTATTCGGATTTATGCTCTGTCTCGCACCCGGGATATTCCTGAGCGTGGCGATGTCCCTGTACGTATTCGCTATTATGTTTGAAGACATGGGTATCATTGAGTCACTGACCCGCAGCATGGACTTAATCAAAGGGCATTGGTGGAAACTGGCCCTGGTGCTGTTTCTGGTCACGATTATCAACGCATTGATCGGCTCCATTCCCAACATGCTGTCAGGGGTGATCGCACCTATGGCCGGACCCGGCGCAGCCAAGGTTTTGGTTCCTTTGGCTACGTTCTTTTCCAGCCTGGTGCAGATGGCGATCACGCCAATCGCCACCGTGGTCAGCATTCTTTTTTACTACGATCTGCGCATACGCAAAGAAGGGTACGACCTGGAGATCATGGCGCGAGAGATTGGATGATGCGTGTGCGGCCTGCGGCCCTTGCCATAGTGGTTTTGCTCTGCGCTGTGGCTGCGCCCCTGTGTGCGCGCGCGGAACAGGCTTATTCCATTCAGGATTACCGCGCGGAGTTGCATGAATGCGCCGCGGCTGTGGACAAAGCCGAGTGGCGGCGCGGGCGCGACAATGATCTGCCGGGAGCATGCGCCGTGCTCACGGCGCGCGCGCGCATCACAACACGCGGCCAATCCTTTTTCATGGATCCCCGCTACCTTTTAGAAATCAAGAAAACCATAGAAAACAGGGCGTGCGGCCCCAGGGACAAATGCCCGGCCACGAGCCGCGAGTTTTCGGCGCGCGTGCGGTGTTTTTCGGATGCGTTTCCGCAACTTGCGGAGTCTCCGGGCGATGCAGGGTTTGCCGCGTTTGACGCCGGGGCGCGTGATATCCTTGCGCGCCGCGCGTTCCGCGCGCGCGAACCGTGGCTGTCCCGCCTGATTCCCGATTCCGTGAAAGACTGGTTCCGCCGCCTGCTTGGCCGCCTGCCCATGCCGCGCGGCAGATCCGCGTCGTGGCTGGGATATGTTTTTTACGCGCTCGTGGCGTTTCTGGTTGCGTTCCTGGTCGGCTATATCATCTATGCGGTGTACGGGGAATCCGGCCGCAGCGCGCGGGGCGTGGACCTGCCCCGGGACAAGGCCGAGGAAACTCTGCCGCCCGCGGCAATCCGCAAACTCGCCGAGGATCAGGCCCGGGCCGGAAACTTCCGCGAGGCCGCGCGCCTGCTGTTTCTGGCCCTCATCCGTTCGGTGGAGGATTCCGGGGCCGTGCGGTTTCTGGCCACCAAGACCAACCGGGAGTTTATGGGCGAACTGGGCCGCTCGCGCGCGGTGAGCCCCGAACTCCAGTCCCTGAATTTCATGTTCGAAGAGGTCTGGTACGGCATGCGCCCGTGCTCGGACCAGGATTACCGCCGGTTCGAATCCCTGTACAGAACCTGCCTGGAGCAGTTGCGATGAAGGCAAACAAAGCGCGAACCAGCAACACGGCCGTGGGCGTTGTGCTCGTGATATTCCTGTGCCTCAGCGCCGCCGTGTTTTTTTTCTCATCGAGTGAAACGCACAAGTATCCGTTTGCCACCACGTATTCCACACACCCCGGCGGGCTCAAGGCGTTGTATCTTCTTCTGGATGAACAGGGCTGGGACGTGCGGCGGCTCAAGCGCGATTACACGGATTTGCCCGAAGGCGCGGGTGTGCTGGTGCTGGCCGCGCCCCGGTTTGATGTGAGCGCCGAGGAAGTGGACGCATTGCGCGCATGGGTGGAGCGGGGCGGGGTGCTCATCACCACAATGCCCTGCGACCAGGCCGCATTCGCCAAACTGGATTTCGAGGGCCCGTGCGGCATGGCGCTGCTGAACCGCAACAAAGTTCGTGTGAATCCCGGGCCGGGCCTGCTCGATGGCGTGAAAACCATGGGCCCCGCGGCCCCGCGCCAGTTCACGCGCACGCCCCGGGAGTTCGTGCCCCTGATTTTTGATGGCGCGGATATTTTTGCGGGCGTGGCCAGGATGGGAGACGGCGCCATTTATGTGCTGCCTGTGGACACCGTGTTTTCCAACAGCGGCCTGGACGAGCACGATAACGCGCGCCTGGCGTACAACGTGTTTTCGTCGCTGGACGCCAACGCCGCCATATACTTCGATGAATACCACCAGGGGTTCACAACCGGCGGGCCCGGGCCCGGGGGCATGTCTCTGCTCCAGGCCGCGTTCGGCACCCCGTACGGGCTGTTTCTCACGCAGCTTATCCTGGCGGCCCTGCTGCTGTTGCTGAACCGCCACGGACTCAAAAAGCGGCAGCCGCGCGCCAATCTCAGCGCCACGCCCCTGGCGTTTGCCGGGGCCGCGGCCGGGCTGTACCGCCGCTCCGGGGCGCATGCGCACTCCGCGGCGCGCATGATCCTCATGGCCCGGCGCGACCTGGTGCGCCGCCGCAACCTGCCCCCGGACACGCCTTTGCAGGAAATTGCGGACCTGTTTCCGCAAAGCGACGAGCGCCACAAGGTGCTGCACGGCCTGGCGCGGTATCAGGAAGCTATCAGAGGGGGCCGCACCGTGGCCCCGGATCAGGCCGTGCGCATCGCGCAGGATATCGCGTGGATCAATCAATCTTTTGAGGAGTCTCACCATGCAGAGCTTTAAGGAAACAGCGGATCGGATTCGCGAGGAAGTGGGCCGGGTCATCATCGGCCAGAAAGGGGTGGTGGACCAGTTGCTCATCGCCCTGCTGGCCGGCGGTCACGTGCTGCTCGAAGGCGTGCCGGGCGTGGGCAAAACCCTGCTCGTGAAAACCCTGTGCCGCTGCGTGGACGCGCGTTTCAAGCGCATCCAGTTTACCCCGGACCTCATGCCCGCGGATGTGCTGGGCACCAATGTTTTCGACTTGCAGAAAAACGAATTCACATTGCGCAAGGGGCCCATTTTTACGGATGTGCTGCTGGCCGATGAAATCAACCGCACCCCGCCCAAAACACAGGCCGCGCTGCTTGAGGCCATGCAGGAAAAGCAGGCCACCATCGACGGCGCGTCCCACGGCATCAGCCCCGTGTTTTTCGTGTGCGCCACGCAGAATCCCGTGGAGTTCGAGGGCACATACCCGTTGCCCGAGGCCCAGCTTGACCGGTTCCTCATGAACGTGCGCATGGACTATCCCGAGTACGCGGATGAATGCTCGATTGTGCGCCGCTATGCCGCAACCCCGGCCCTGGACGCGGATCCCATCAATGCGGTGCGGCCCGTTCTCAACGTGGAGCAGCTTGTGGAACTGCGCCGGGGCGTGAACCAGGTGCAGGTGGAGGCGCGCATCGTGGATTACGTGGTGCAGATTGCCGCGGCCACGCGCAAGCTCAATTCCGTGAGCCTGGGCGCGAGCCCGCGCGCATCCCTGGCTTTGCTGCACTGCGCCAAGGCCGCGGCGGCCATTGACGGGCAGGATTACATCACGCCCGATCACGTGAAGCAGATGGCCGCGCCTGTGCTGCGCCACCGCCTGTTCCTGCTGCCCGAGGCCGAGGTCGAGGGCCAGAGCGTGGACAACCTGGTGCGCCATGTGCTGGACAGTGTGACGGTTCCGCGGTGAGGGGAATGCGAAAACGGTTAACCGCGAATGGCGCGAATGGAAAACGAATAAAGGGAACGCGATAAATAAGGGATGATTTCTTTTACCAGACGCACCGTATGGCTTGTTGCGCTGTCCGCGGCCGGGCACCTGCTGGCGCCGTGGCTGATTCCGTGGGCGGTTGTGGCGCTTGTGCTGGCGTGCTTGGCCGCGGCTATTCTGCTGGATGCGGTGATCACGCGCCCGGTGTTCGAGGTCGAACGCCGTTACGCGGCGCAGCTTCAGCAGAGCCGGGAATATGAAATAGAGGTTACAATCAGCAACACGTTCCGGCGCGATTTGTTTATCGAGGTGGAGGACTGCACGCCGCCGAGCATGACCCCGGAATCGGGGCTGTTCGCGGGAGTTGCGCCCGGCCGGGGCCAGGTGTCGTTTGCGTACAGGGGCACGCCCATGCGGCGCGGGTCGTTCGAGTTCGGGGCAACATTTATCCGGGCCACGGGCGTGCTGGGCCTGGTGCGGCGCAAGGTGGTGCTGCACCGGCCGGATGTGGCGCGCGTGTTTCCCAACCTGGACGATTTCCGCAAGTTTCAGCTTTTTCTGCGTTCGCCGTTTTTTCACACCCCGGGCAGCCGGCGGGTGCGCGTGGCGGGTGAGGGCGCGGTTTTTGAGAGCCTGCGCGATTACGCCACGGGCGACGAGTACAGCCGCATCGACTGGAAAGCCACGGCGCGCATGCGCAAGCCCATCACGCGCGAGTACGAGCCCGAGCGCAACCAGAATGTCATCATCATGATGGACACGGGCCGGCTCATGGGCGCCACCGTGCAGAATGTGACCAAGCTGGATTACGCGATCCGCACGGCCCTGGCCCTGGGTATCGTGTGCATCGCCAAGGGCGACAACGTGGGCCTTGTGTCGTTTGACCGCGAGGTGCGCCATTTCCTGGCCCCGCACAAGGGCAAGGAGCATTTTGTGAAAATCATGGACGCGCTCTACAGCCTGTATCCCGCGGACGTGGACCCGGATTATGCGCATGCGTTCCAGTATCTGTTAAGGAAGAAATCGCGGCGGTCGCTGATTGTGGTGTTCACGGACCTTGTGGATGCGGATGCGTCCAAGGCCCTGCTGGACTGGCTGTGCGCGCTGCACCCGCGGCATGCGCGGCTGTGCATTCTGCTCGAAGACAGCGAGGTGCGGGACCTGGCCGCGGTATCCCCGCGCGATGAGGACACCATGTTCCGCAAGGACATCGCCATGACATTGCTGGAGAAGAAACGCTACGCCACGGCGCGCCTCAAGAGCAAGGGCGTGGGCGTGGTCGAGGCCCGGCCCGAGCAGCTCAGCCTGGCCGCGGTCAAGGCGTATATGGATCTGAAGCATTCACGGAAATTTTGAGTTTGACTCCATTCGGATCCTGGCCGGATTCGGATTTTCCCATCACAACAAAAAACACGATAAGCAGCGCGAACAGCACCATGGCGAAGATGACCTTGACGCCGTCCGGGATCCACAGGACGGGCGTGAAAAAGGCTTCGAGCAGTCCTGCGATGAACAGCATGGCGGCCGCGCCCATGATAAGCTCCATGGCTTCGCCGGCCGCGTGGATCACGGATTCGGCGAACGTTAGTTCCCCGGGGTTGAGCATGCCGTAGCCCACGCGCAGGCCCGCGGCCCCGGCCAGGGCGATGGCGGATATTTCCACCACGCCATGCGGCAGGATGAACGCGAGATAATTCAGCAACTGCCCGTGCTGCGCGAACAGGGCGCCGATGCAGCCCATCATGAGCCCGTTCACGGCCAGGATGTAGAGCGTGCCGATGCCCCAGACCACGCCCAGGGCGAAGGCGCCGAAACTGACCTGTATGTTGTGCGTGATGAGTTGCGAGGAAAATATGCTGCGGTCATCCACGGCGATATCGCGGTCCACCCGGTTGCGTTCCTTGAGTTCGGTGCGGAAATGGTCCAGGAACTGCCGGGGCACCACGGCCGCGGGCAGGCGCTCGTCAATGCGGTGCGCGAACGAACCGATTACCGTGAAGAACAGGAGCACGAAAACTGCGGTGAGCACAAACGGGCGCTGGCGGCGCACGGCCCGGGGAAATGTGCGCGTGAGGAACCGGCCCGCGCGCACCGCGCCCGGCGCCCGGTGGTGGTACAGCACGCTGTGCCCGCGCAGAACCAGGTCGTTGAGGTCGCGCGCCGTGTCGCTGTCCGGCCACCTGGCGCGCGCCGCGGCCAGGTCGTTTGTGATTTCCCGGTACAGCCAGATCAGCCGGTCCAGGTCCGCGGGAGGCATTTTTTTGAGTCCGGCCCCGGACGCCTGCACCGACAGCCTGCGGAATTCCTCCCACGCCCCGTGGCGCCTGCGCACGAATTCATGAATCTTCATGGGTGTCATTATACCCGGGTCTGCGCTATAATCACAGGCGTACCTTTTTGGTATCATCATGCAACCCTCGCAACGGAGATCCCCGCGTTTCATGGACTGGGAAAAACGTTATGACATGGATACCCCGGAACTGGTGCCCGTGCGCTATGACGTGGTGGGCCTGGGCTCCCGGTTCGTGGGTTACGCCATTGACAACACCATCATATTCTCTGTAATCGCACTGGTGGTTCTGGTCGTGATGCTCAGCCTCATGGCCCTGGGCGTGTCCTTTGATTTTGACATAGAGACCCTGGGCGGAATGGCGCTCAACACTGTAACCAAAGCTTTGATCGCGTTTCTCACACTTTTCTTTTTTACGTTTTACTGGGGCTACCACGTTTTTTTCGAGACCGCACGGTTCGGCCGCAGTCCGGGCAAGCGCTATGCGGGCATCCAGGTGGTCAAGGCCGACGGGTCGCCGATCACGTTCCGCGATTCTCTGATTCGCAACCTGCTGCGCATCGTTGATATGCTGCCCACGGGTTATGTGGTGGGCAGCGTTGCCATGCTGCGCAGTCCCCGGGGCCAGCGCCTGGGCGACAAGCTCGCCGGAACCATCGTGATTCGCAACCGGGGCATGTCGTACCTGGACCCGGCCGGCGCCGAACAGGAAATCAGGATCAAAGCGCAGCCCGATCCGGGCATGGCCGTATCCCGCGGCCGGCTTACGGACAGGGAGTCCGAAATCGTTATCAGCTTCCTCAGGCGGCGTGAGACCCTGGACGCGGAACGCCGCGTGGAGATTGCGCGGCGCATCGCCCACCAGATTGCTTACAAGTATCAGATGCAGGGTTACAACCCGAATTTTCCCGAGCATTTTCTGGAGCAACTCGTGGCCGGGGGCTGAGCGCGGCGTTTTTTGCAAAAAGCAAAAGGATTCTTCCCCACATGTGCGGACGGTTTTCCATGGCATTCACCGGCGCGGATCTTGAGGCGCGGTTTCTGTTTGACGACCCCGTGGAATTTGTTGTCACGCCGCGCTACAACATTGCGCCCACGCAGGATGCGCCGGTTGTGGTGATGCGCGAGGGCCACAGGCGGCTGGAGAAATTCCGCTGGGGCCTGGTCCCGCCCTGGGCCGATGATCCGGGCATGGGCGCGCGCATGATTAATGCGCGCGCCGAGACGGTTCACCAGAGCAAAGCGTTTCGATCCGCGTTTACACGCCGCCGGTGCCTGGTTCCGGCGTCGGGGTTTTTTGAATGGAAGAAAGAGCAGGGAGGCGCGCGCAAAACACCGTACAATTTTTTCATGAAGGATGAGCAGGCGTTCGCATTCGCGGGCCTGTGGGAAATCTGGCAGCGGGATCCGAACAGCCCGCCCCTGCATTCTTTTACCATTATCACCACGGACGCCAACGGCCTTGTGAAGCCGGTTCATGACCGCATGCCCGTGATTTTGAGCCGGGACGCTGAAACCGTGTGGCTGGACCCGGGGCAGGGGGATGAGCATGCATTGCGCGCCCTGCTGCGCCCTTGTCCGGTCGGGGACATGGCATGCCACACGGTGAGCGCGCTGGTCAATTCGCCGAAAAATGACTCGCCCGAATGCATCCGGCCCGCGTCAACGCCACAGCAGGAAAATCTTTTCCCGGAATAAGCCCGCGACAGGATATGCGGGTGCGTGTTATAATGTCGCCCAGACCAGCGGGGAGCCCGTGATTGTGAAACACATCTTTGCCGCCATGCTACTCATCATCTGCGCCGCGGCCGCGCGCGCCCAGGATGGCTCATGCCCTCCGGGCATGGTGCTGGTTGCGCCCGGCGTGTTCCAGGTAGGCTGCTCGCCCGGGGATCCCGATTGCCGCGGCGATGAAACACCCAGCGATCGCGTCGCCGTGCACACCGGTTTTTGTATGGATATGTATGAAGTCACCCAGTACGCATTCGATTCGGTCATGGGCGCCAACCCGTCGTTCTTCAAGCATTGCGGGTGGAACTGTCCCGTGGAACAGGTTACGTGGGACGAGGCGCGCACGTTCTGCACGCTCACGGGCAAGCGCCTGCCCACCGAGATGCAGTGGGAATTCGCCGCGCGCGCGGGCCAGACCACGCGTTTCTTCTGGGGCGACGACCCGGATCCGCACTTCGCATGGTATTTCTCGAATTCTTTGGCAGGATATGTGGGCGCTGTGCGCAAGCGCGGTACGCACCCCGTGGGACGCCTTGATCCCAATGCCCTGGGCCTGTACGACATGGCCGGCAATGTGGGCGAGTGGGTGGATCATTGCCAACTGCAATCCCGGCCCATAAATCCAATGTCCAACGCCACCACGGACTGCTCCCTGCGCGTCGTGCGCGGCGGCTCGTGGTCCAGCCCGGCCCAGGAACTGCGCGTATCCGCGCGTGAAGGCTACGACTCGGGCCTGCGCTACGACACCGTGGGCTTCCGCTGCGTCGCCGATCCATTATCCCAGCCCGACCAATAAATCCCAACCTTGATATGGCTATTATTTGCAGCACACATGCATAGCTGTGAGTATGGGAAAGAGGGCTCCGGAGCGCGTCATATGAAACTCCGGCCCACTGGCATGGGCCGGAGCATTTCATGAAGCGTAATAGTGCTTCGGCCCCGGGGGTGGGTGGGGCCTGGTGCTGTCTGTTGGTCTTAATATGAAAGGTTGTTGCGCTCCATGGACAGGGCGCTTTGCATGCGTTTTTCTTCAGTTACATCCGTGGCCAGAACGGCCACAATGCCCGGCCTGGTGCTGGTGGCGTGCATGCTCAGCCATTTGCGCACCGAGCCCTCGGCGTAATCCACGATGGTGTCGGCTTCCTTGGTCTCAGCCACGGTGGCCAGGGCCTTGATCCAATCGAACTCCCAGGTGAAAATGCCGGGCAGGATTTTTTTGATATTGCTGCCGATGATGTCAGCGTTCTGCTTGTTGAGAATTTCCGCAAAGGCCTGGTTGGCGTCGATCAGCGTTAAATCATCAGCCTTGCCGTTTTCATCCTTTACAATCTCAAAAACAGCGAATCCCGCCGGCATGCCGTGCAGCATGTCGCGATACGCCTGCGCGTCGAGCGCTTGTGTGGTTTTCTGTTCCGCGGTTTCCGTGGTGCTCATTTTTGTACCTCCATTGGAAAGGAACGGTTTCCGCCCCTTTTTTGATAGCTGTGAATAAAGCACGATCCTGTTTGATTGGGTTCCCGCCGCAGGCAAAAACATACGCTTGGGTGCGGATATTGATTATGGCGACTTCACAGTGCTATGATTTTCCAAGGCAACTGGAACACAATTCACAATTTGCGCGGCAACACGCAAACCGGAGAGACCCATGGGCAACGGCATGATGCAAAGGCAGGAACCGGGATACGCGGCGCGGTTCATCACATATCTGGCGCTGCTCGGGGTTGTGGCCCTGGGGCTTTGGTTTCTGGGCAAAATCACGTTTGTGATGGCGTATTTCGGCCTGGCCATTGTCACCACTTATATGATCAACCCATTTGTGGACGCGCTGGAGCGCCGCCGCGTGCCGCGCACCCTCAGCATCCTGCTCATCTTTGTGGCGTTTGTGGTGATTGTGGGTTCGGGCACGGCGTTTATCGTGGGCAAAGTGCAGCAGGAGATCGTGAAACTCGTGGACACCGTGCCTCAGTATCAGGAAGCCGTGATGGACCTGTGGCGCAAAGTGCAGGGCCATTACGTCTGGCTCAAGGACCAGGTGTGGTTCGACGGGTTTCTCCAGAAAGCGACCACCACAGTGCAGGAAACCGGGAGCCGGGCCGCAACCCGCATGTTCCAGGGCGTGATGTCTTTTTTCAGCGTGGCCATGGGCCTCATCGTGGTGCCCGTGCTGGTTTTTTACTTCCTTAAAGACGACCACGTGATGCGGGCCTCGTTCCTGCGCTCCCTGCCCGCGGCCTGGCGCGACGACACCTCTGAGATCCTGGACCGCATCAACGTGGCCATCGGCGGCTTCATCCGCGGCCAGCTCAAACTGTGCCTGGCCATGGGCGTAATCACCTGGGCGGCCATGGCCATGATCGGCCTGGATTACGCGCTCATCATGGGCCTCATCGCCGGCGCCACCGAGTTCATTCCCTACCTGGGGCCCATCCTCGGCATCATCATGCCCGTGGCCGTGGCCGCGTTCGAGGGCCCGGACAAGCTCGCCCTGGTGGGCATCGCCTTCGTGTGCCTCCAGGTGCTCGAGGGCAACATCCTGGCCCCGCGCATCATGAGCGGGGACGTGGGCATCCACCCCGTGCTTATCATCTTTGTGCTCATGGCCGGCGGCCAGGTGGGCGGCATCACCGGCATGATCATCGCGCTTCCAACCGCCGTGATCCTCAAGGTTTTCTATGAGCATTTTTACCTGGCGCGCTATATCGACAAACAGCCGCACGAAACTCCGGAAACGCCTGTTGCAGACGATGAAAACAGCGCGCCAGACACAGGCGAACCCGCGCCCGCGGGCGATTGATTATTCTTCAAGCTTCGCAGTTTGAACATGTTATTTCCGGGGCCATTTAGTCCCACTCACTTTATTCAAGCTGCGTGGTTGAGCAATATTGTTGTATTGAAAGCGCCTCGCCCGCCCAAAATCCACCCCCGACGTCCTGTCCCCTGGATTCCGGTTCTCTGACTGGAATGGCGGCTGTGTAAAGGATCGATATATCCCGATCCTCTTGGTTTGATGCGGGTACAAAATCGCCGTACTGGTTAATGTTGAAATAAAAGCATAATGAGGCGATTCCCCGGCGCGTCTTTCGCCGGGGAATCGCCCGCCGAAAAGTTTGGGAGGATTCTCAAGGAACCCTTTGCAAAGGGTTCCTTGAGCCGTCGGAGACGTTTGTATTCCGTTTTTATTAGTTGGGTTTGCGTCCGGTGAAAGGTGTATTGAAAGTGGGCATGATGGGCCGCACCGGGGGCTGGCCCGTGGCCGGTGGCGGCGCGGGCGGAACCGGCCTCGGCTGAATGGGGGGCGTTTGCGCTGCGGGCTGTTGCGGCGCCGCGGGCCGCGCGGCCTGCGGCGCGGTCTGGCGCACAGCCTGCGGCGGCGCAGCCATGGGTTGGCCCTGGGCCGGTTCTTCGCCGGGGCTGATGCCGATGGGCGGGGGCACGATAGGCGAGGGCAGCTCGATGAGCTTGCCGGCCAGCATGGCCTCGGCCCCGCACTTGTAGTTGACATTCTGCAACAGGGCCTGCGCGATCCACTGGTCCATTTCCCGCTTGGTGTTCCACGCCTCGGCAATGCGCGCCGCGCGCTTTTCGGGCATCTCCAGCAGCAGCAGCCCCTTCATCTGAATGTACCCGATGTCGTGCTTGTACACGGCGCGGTACAGGAACCACACTTCCAGAAAATTATCCTTGGAATCAACCTTCTCGAAATCCACCTGGATCTCGATGCCCGCGATGGGGCCGTCCTTGTGCTTCTTGGCCTCCACCTCGGTGATACGGGCGCGCACAATGATTTCGGGCTTCTTTCCCATGAGCTTGGGGCGGTCCTGGTTCGGGGGTTGCTGAGTGGCCATACGGGCGCAAATCCTTTCGTGATGGGCCTGCTAAGAAAGACGCGGCGGGGATTCCGCCGCATCTGTATATTCCATGAAAAGCATAGCACAACGAGCCGCGATGTCAAAAACGCGCGGCCCGGCGCGCCGGGTCAGTCCCAGGCGCAGATGGGCTCGGACTTCATGCCGAACGCCTGCGCCACGCCCGGGTGCGTGACCTTGCCGTCGTGCACATTCACGCCCTTGGCCAGGGGCAGGTCCTGGGCGATAGCCTTGTCAAAGCCCTTGTCCGCCAGCATCTGCGCATAGGGCAGGGTGCTGTTTGTCAACGCCAGCGTAGCCGTGCGCGGCACGGCGCCGGGCATGTTGCCCACGCAGTAGTGCACCACGCCGTGCTTGATGAATGTGGGATTCGTGTGCGTGGTCAGGCTGCTGGTTTCGATGCAGCCGCCCTGGTCGATGGCCACGTCCACGATCACCGAGCCGGGCTTCATCTTCTTGACCATGTCCTCGGTGAGCAGTTTGGGCGCGCGCGCACCGGCCACAAGCACGGACCCGATCACCAGGTCCGAGAACCTGGCCATGCGCTCAATGCTCTCGGGCGTGCTCATAATCGTAATCACGCGCCCGTGCATAATTTCATCCAGTTCGCGCAGGCGCTGGATATTGTTATCGAGAATGCCCACCTGCGCGCCCAGGCCCACGGCAACCTTGGCCGCGCTGTAGCCCACCACGCCGCCGCCGATAATAGTCACGTCCGCGGGCGGAACCCCGGCCATGCCGCTCAGCAGAATGCCGCGCCCGCCGTGCCGAGCCTCCAGGAAATGCGCGCCAAGCTGCACACTCATGCGCCCCGCCACCTCGCTCATAGGCATCAGAAGCGGCAGCAGCCCGTTGGCCGTCTGGATGGTCTCATACGCCACAGCCGTGACTCCGGTCTTCATAAGTTCGCGCGTAAGCTTTTCATTCGCGGCCAGGTGCAGATACGTGAACAGAACCAGGCCCTTGCGGAACAGTTTATACTCGCTCGGCAGGGGCTCTTTAACCTTCATCACCATCTCGGATTTTTTGTACACAGCCTCCAGCGTGGGCACAATTTTCGCGCCTGCATCCTTATACATCTGGTCCGTGATGCCGCTGCCCACGCCCGCGCTTTTCTGGATAAGCACCGTGTTGCCGCCGCCCACCAGCGTGCGCACGCCCGCCGGAGTCATGGCCACGCGGTTTTCCTGCTCCTTTATCTCCTTGGGAACCCCTACGATCATGTGCTGTCACCTCTCATCTGGACTGGCCCGGCGCAAACAGCGCATTCACGAGCCCCGCACCGCAACACCCGCCAGTGCAATTTTCATATTATATTCCACCCGCGCCCGCGATGACAGGGAATTTTAGGATTTCAGATCCTTTGTATGCCAATGAGAATGGGAATTGCTTTCAAATCAGTATGCGCCGGATTTCAAATATGCAGTGAAGAAAATAAAAACGCGTCATTCCGGGCCGAGACCCGGAATCCAGGGGACAGGATGTCCGGGGAGGGCTTTTCGAGCCGGAAGGCCCGCTTGATTTAAGGACAGTTGTGATTCAATTAATACTTTGCATTCCATCGGAGAAAAGGATTGCCGTGTGATACCACTGCGGGGCCGCGCTCATTCTTCCGGCTTGCTGCGGCCTTTAGCAATGTCATCGAGCCATTGCATACACTCGGACCAGAATTTATCGGGAGTCATCAGGAAATATTTTGATTCGGGATTCTTTGGATCATAGAGATCTGGATTCAGCAAAACGGATTGCGGTTTGTCATCAGATTCAAAAAGAAACACATTGGGCAAAGCGGCTTGCATTTCTTTGATCAGTTCATTGAAAAATTTGGGATCCTGAGATCCAAACTCCGGGGGCCATTGTGCGGGGTCCACCCCATTATGAAATAATTCCGCAACTTCCCGGTTCACTTTTTCCACCAGACTGCGATTGCCAAAACCCAGAGAAATCAGAGCCACACGACCAAGCAGGCGTGCGGGCTGATTCTTTGAGTCTTGAGCCATCCCGTTCAGGGATTTGATGATAGTGCTGTCGGGTTCATTTGTTGAATATAACATGTTTACTGCGTGCGATGCATTGCAAATCCATCCGTCAATATCTTTTGAGATTATAATCGTTGGTATGTTGATAATCTTTTCGATATTTCGAGCCCGATCCAGAGCCCAATCCCGATCTCGTGCCAGAGCCCGAATCAGAGTTCGATTCCGAGCCATGTTGCTCCTGTTGAATTCCATGAGTAACCCCAACCATTGAATTATCCTGCAACGGGGGCCATTTTCTTTGTGTGTAATTATGCGAGACAGCAATATGTCAGATAATGATATATCAAACCAAATAAAATACATATAAAACCAGGACGGCAAGGCCAGATTTGATATTCCAAACTGAAGCAATAAATCGGATTGAGCTGCCCAAGGCATAACATCTGCCAAAATATTGTCATTCCACTTCTCATTTTTGTGATAATGAAGATAATTGTCTATTTGTTGGATCCATGCGGACGAATCTGTGGCGAGTCGCGGTGCCAGGAGCATGGTTTTATCCAGCAGATTTTTGGGTGGTGCTTGCAGAAGGGTGTTTATAGCTTTTTGTCGCAATTCATCACTATTTGGTATTCTTAGATTTTTTATATTGTTAAAAATCGAATCATCAATATACGTGCTCGCCATGTGGCGCACACAAAAATTTACGGCGCGTTGTTGGTCGCTCCGGCTCTGGCCAGTTTCCAAGTCCAGCAGAAGCTCGGATAAAAACTCGGCGACGCCATGCGCCAAGGCTGGTTCTTGTGATTGTTGCTCCGCTTCCACAGCGTTGAGAATCGCATCCAGAAGTTTGGAGCACGCCCCAGCCTGGCTTATACTGAGCAACTCAAACAATATTATGAATGTTTCGTGCCAACTGCGATATTTTAGGTTCTCAATAATGAGAGACTTGAGCTTGTCAAACTCGAACACTCTCTGGTACAGGTAAACCGCCGCAAAATACTCTTGAAAAGACAGATGTACAAAGGCGTATTCATCGGGGCCGCGAGGTATGAGAAGCCCGGATCGCTCGGAGATATAGTTTAGAAATCGCGGGGCGCTTTGGGCCGCGTCGTCTTCGCCCAGGTCAAGGGCCATAACTCGCTTGAATTGCTCAATCAATTCCTCGCGTGTAACCAGAATCTCGTTTTGAAGTTCTTTCTCATCGGTTGCTTTATCGCGTTCTTTTTGTGTGCGACGTTCCTGCATCCAGAAACCCACATGGGCCATCCATTTCTTTTTTGTTTCCAGGGCCACGGGATATGTGAGGATACCACGATATTTGTCGATGGATTCCAAGTAGGCTTCGGTGATTTTGTCGTATAACTTTCCGCGGCCGGATGGCAGGTGTGCGTAAATAAAATTGACAAGGGCCATGAGCGTGAGAAGATTGGGCACCCTTGCAAGGGCCAGAATGCTCTGGTTCTCCCTGATGGCTTCTTTTAAATTTTTAATCTTCCGCTCCCGCTCTTCGTGGTCCGGCTCTTTAGCATCGTACCATTTGTTCACAAATGCATCGATTTCGTCATTTGAGAACGGTGCGATATAAAGGCGTTTGACAATTTTGACATCAAATCTTTCTCCTTTGAGCAAAGTCTTAAATGAAAAAGCATAAGGGGATTGTTTATTTAATTCGATGTTATTAGAGTGGGTATTTTTTTCTTGCAACATCGAGAAAAGCAAATCGTTATTCCTGTCGGAAATGCGTTCAGACGCAGTTTCCTTATCGGGTACAGAGATGTAATCAAATGGGACTTCGTCATATCCAATGATGCGGCTGGTGAGGATCAATCTCACATCGGGGAACTGTTTAATGATGTTGGTCGTAATGTGTCTCAAATGCTCACGACGAGTCTTATCTCCCTTCTCGTCGAGACCGTCAAGCAGAAAGATCGTTTTACTGTTTTTAAGGGCTTTTTTGAAATCGACAAATTCCATTGGTTGCTTTTTGTTGCGCCATAGTATTTTCCAGAATGATTCAAGCAGCATGTCTGCGTCTTTGATATCACGCAACGCGATATCGCGCAGGATGATGGGTACGGGAATGAGGTTTCCGAAATGATGCTGGAGTGGTGTCTGGCGCTCGCGGGCAAATGAGTAGGCGATGTGCTTGATGAGTGTGGATTTGCCCGTGCCCGGATCGCCCAGAATAACCACGCGCCGATGTTCTTTCAGCAATTCAATAAGCGATGTGCGCGGCACATCCGGGTCGCGGCCCTTGTACTGATCCGTGAATGTGATGGGAATATAAATCTGCTCCAGGGACAGAACACCTTCTTCTTTAAGATGCGGTAGCCCCAGAAAATGAACGGTCATGTGCCGCATGGCAATTTCATCGAGATAAATGCGCAATGCGCGGTCAATGTCTGGAGTTGATTGCTTTTTGTCGTTCATGCTTTTTTCGGTTCCATCAAATTTTCGCCTCTGGCAGATAGTTTAAAAGATGTTGGCATAATATCGAAGTGCCAGGCCGGGTTTCCCAGGATCGTAATAAGTGAGCAATGTGGAATGTCCTTTGATTTCTCTTTTTGTGGCGAATTTCTTTCTTTTTTGATTTTTCAAGTTCTCTTATCTGCTTATCATACGCTGCGACAACGGCAGCGGCCAGTTTTGAATCTGATTCTTTGATATCATATGTGTTAATAGCAGATTCTTTTTCGGGAATTTTTAGCAATTCGGTTGGTATGACAAGATGCTCAAAACGATAGTCAGGCGGTGTGTTGTTATTACAAAAATAGAACACAGTTTCAAAATATGCGGGGTCCGATTCCACAGCACGATAAATTTCATCCTCGAAATGTGCGAGATAGCACAAAACCGCTGCATACTCAATATTTAAATGTGTCTTATCGAGTCCATGATGAATAAACTGGGCCTCAAGCATTTTGAGATATAGCCTGTATGCTGTTATGTACGCCTTGATTTTTCGTGGGTTATGCGGCAAACATTTATTAAACCACTTCTTGCCTAATTCCTGAACCGTTGATTTTTCATCCTTTAATAAATGTTCAATATAGCTTGTGATTGAAACAGGGCGGGGGACTAGAAATGAAGTCTGAACTATCTTTTCAAGGTACTCCCTGGTTTCAATCATTGTTATTGTCTGTAAGTCTTCTTTATCGCTGTCGCCGCTCTTCTCCTTTCGGATTGCATCTTCGATGATTCTGCGGTCCATGGCCATGACATAAACACAGTTGGCGGCATTCAAATATAATTTGAGTGCTTCAATAAGTTTTAGTGCATTATCGGATCGGCACCTGTCTAAATCGTCGATAAAAATTACAAGGCGTTTTTTGCCTACGCTCTCAAGTAGTTTTTTTATTGCTTCCTGAAAAGTTTGCAGGAAATGTTGGGAAAATAGCCTCATTTCATAATTTTCATTTTCGAGTTTTTCGCCTCTGTTCTCAGCCGCTTGAACAATGTTGGCAAGCTCGTCAATAAGATGCAACGCAGAATAGATCGTGACATCGAATATCTTTTTAATATTACCTTTAGCCTTTTGTGCAAGAGTGAAGTGGCTGCGAATTTCCTGAAGAAGGGCAACAGCCGGAGACTCTTCAAACTGATGTTGCCATGGGCTGAACCAGACCAATTCCATTTGGTTGAATTTTAACTGGTTAGCAGTAAGGGCTTGTTCCCTCTCATCGTTGCTGGCTTTTCCCTTGAGTCTCAAGGCCTCATCCGCTTCATCGGATATTTCAATATCTTTTTTTCGACATGTGCCATTTAAATATGACCACAGTTTATCAAGAAGGCTGGTTTTCCCTGATCCCCAACTTCCATAGATCCCTATAACGTATGGGGGTGTGCATTCACGCACAAGAACGGCAGTTTGGCGCACGAGATTGTGATGGGAATCATCAAGATAATCGAATAAGGTAGGCTCGTCGCTTGGATAAGTGTTTTGAGAAATTGATTTTGCCATATGTTGTCCCTTGGTAAAACGTGTATGCCAAATGGGTCTTCGATACTTTGGGAATGATATACATATGGTGCCTGAGATGTCAAATTTGTAGGTTGTTTTTTTAATGTCCGATTATTTAAGGATGGCGAAGGTGACGCCGATGTCGCCCTGGGATTGGAGGGCGGGTTCGAGGCGGCGCACCAGGGGGTGGTCGGCAAGGTGCTCGTTCACGGCTTTGCGCAGGGCGCCGGTGCCGATGCCGTGTTTGACGGCGATGCGCTCCAGGCCGGCCAGGTGCGCGGTTTCGAGGTGGCGGTCCAGCTCTTCGAGGGCTTCGAGCGCACGCATGCCGTGCAGGTCCACGCTGCTTGGGGCGTTGCGTTGCGCTTCGGCAATGAAGCGGTCGTGGTCGTGGATTATGCGCTTGGGAACGGCCGGGGGCCGGGGGGGCGTGTCGGGCACGCCCAGGTTGCGCACGTGCGTGGTCATGGCCAGGCTGCCCAAGAGTACGCGCGCGTGGCCGCGGCGGTCCGGGCCGTCTCCGAATGTCACGGGGTCGCCGGGGTCGCGCAGGATGAGGGCTGCGCCGGGTGTGAGTTTTTTTAGCGTGGCGGCGCGCGGCCCCCGGACTATTTTTTAATGGCTCGCGTGTTCGACGGCTTGTGGCATTTTCTTGAAAATGGGCGCTTTGAGAATTCTCCGGATTTTTTTGCGGGCCACTGCCCGGCAAAATTCTGCCGGGTAATGGCTTCATTAAATGTTTGCGCGTGTTACAATGTGCGTGGTGCATGGCGGCGCGTTGCCGCGGCTGCGCGCATATCATGATGGAAAGGAATTGCACACAATGAAGACATCGAAAATCTGGATGGGCCTGTGCCTGGTTGTAGTCCTGGCTGCAGCTCTGGGCCTGTCGGGCTGCCCGCAGAAAAAGGGCGCCAAAACCGAAAAGGGACGGAGCGCGGCCAAAAAGGGCGAGGCAATCACTCTGGGCCTGGGCCTGGACAAGGGCGGTTCCTATGTCTATGAAATGACCGGGGTAATCACTGTTACGCAGTCCATGGGCGACAAAAAACAGACCATGCCCGCCATGACCATGAAGATGACGCAGCACCTGAACGTGGCCGATGATGATTCCAAGGATTTTAATGTGTCTGCGCGGCTCGACGGGTTCGCCATGGAAATCCCAAACCTGACCGATGAAATCAAACAGAAAATCGACGCGATTTACGCGGCCATGAACGGCATTGAATTTTCGTTTGCCGTGTCTCCCAAAGGAGAGATTAAATCTTTTAAGGGCATGGGCAGTTTCATGGATCACATGGCCGAAAGCATGGGGAATGATCCCATGTCGGCCCAGATTCTCAAGAGCATGGAGCAGTACATGAATGATGAGCAGCTCATAAAGCAGATGGGCCTGCTGTACAATTTCGGGGCCAATGCGCGCGCCCTGCATGTGGGCGATACGTGGGACGTGGATTTCCCCATGCCCATGGTGGGAACGGACGAGCCGCTCAAACTCAAAATCAAGTACAAGCTTGATGAAGTCAAACCCGTGGACGGGGCCAAAACCGCAATCCTTTCCTTTGATTCAAAACAGGATTACGGCAAGGACGGCGTGCCGTTCATGCAGGAGATGATGAAGGAAATGGCGCCGGGCATGGACCTTGCCATTTATCTGCATGAGTTCAATATGAAGGGCAAAGTCACGTATGATCTGGACCACAACAAGCTGCTGCAGGTGGCGCCGGATTCAACAATCAGGATGCGCGTTGTGGCCAATCTGCCGGAACAGGGAAAACAGGAAATCAATCAGACTGTAGTCACGGAAATGAGCATGGATCTGGCCAAGTGAGCGCCACGCGTCTTGTGGCTTGTGTGTTGAAAGAGTAAGATTACAATTAGAGCAGCAAAATATTATTAAGCGGGCCTGGGACAGATGACGGATTGTGTGACACGCAGGGCGTTTTGCCGCGTTGCTGCGGCTGCCGCGGCCGGAGTGTGCCTGGCGCCGGCAGGGGCGCTGGCGCGGGGCCTGGCCACGGCGCGCACGGGCGCTTCCCCCGGGGTTTTCCTTACCATTGACGACGGCCCGCGCAAATCCACGGTTGCGCTGTGCGATGCCCTGCGCGCCGAGGACCGCGCCGCGTTCTTTCTTATCGGCGAGCAGATTACCGGCGCGCGGCGCGACGCGGCCCTGCATGTTCTGGGCCGCGGCCACGCCCTGGGCAACCATTCCCAGACCCACCCGCATTTTTCAAAAATTTCCCTGGACGCCGCGCGCGCTGAAATTTTGCGCGCTCATGACCGCATCCAGTCGCTTTACGATGCCGCGGGCCTTGAGAATCCGCTGCTGTTCCGCTATCCGTACGGCGACCACGGCGCCGCGCACAAGGCGCGCGTCCAGGCGTTCATCGAGGGCCTGGGTTACACCATATATGACTGGGATATCGATACGCGCGATTACCGGTACTATATGAAAGTGCAGGGCATCAGCCGCGGGGGCATTATGGACCGCTGCGCCGGGGCGCGCAGCGGCGATGTGGTTTTGTGCCACGATTACGAGCAGACCGGGCTGTGGATTATCCGCACCCTGCAGAAGCGGTTCCTCCTGCTGCCCCTGGCCGGGTCCGGCGGGCGCAACCTGTTCGAAACCCCGGAGCAAGCCGATCAGCAGTATGAGCTGCGCTGGGACTCTGAGGCGGATATCCCGGAAATCGCGCCCCCGGATGACTTGCTCGCAGCCCCTTGCATGACAAATGAGGAGCTGCTGGATCTCGAATTCGACGGCCCGCGCCAGAAGCGGCTGGGCGCATTCCGAAAATAGCGCGCGCACGCGCGATACGCTATTGCATGACCTCTATCCCTCATCTATAATGTTCGGTAACTATGCAGGAATGCTCATGCATGGGTTGAGAATTATACGATAGTAAATAATAATTATACGCTATGGACATTATTTAGGAGTTGTTATCAGCTTAAGATTGGGACAGGCTGAACCGGTTGACGTGTAGGGAAGCGGAGATATGGGAAAGCAAAGTTTTTACCGGACACCTGGATATCGAGGGGGCTTCGCCGGATGCGGTGAAGCGATGGAGGGAGTCATGGTCCGACTACGAATCGCCACGTTGATGCTGGCGTGTGTTCTGGGGCTTGGCGCTGCGGCAGCGGCGCTGGAGTGCCCCCGGGGCATGGCGCCCGTGGATGGCGCGTTTTGCATGGACGTATATGAATATCCGAACATGGACGGCGCCATGCCGTTTAATGATGTGGCCTGGGAAGACGCCGATCACCAGTGCCGCGCCGATGGCAAGCGCCTGTGCACCGCGGCCGAGCTGCACAAAGCGTGCGCCGGGCCCGCGGGCGGCGATGCCCAGGCCGGCAATTGCGCGGCCGGCGGCGAGCGCAAGCGCTCGGGCGCGGCCGCGGATTGCAGGAGCGGCTACGGCATCTTCGACCTCAGCGGCAACCTGGCTGAATGGACCGCGGACAGCCGCGAAAACGGCCAGCGCGGCGCGCACGGCGGTTCTGTGGCGCACGGCGCACCCGCTGAAATGAGCTGCGGCGCGGTGTCTTTGTATGAGGCCGCGCAGGGCCACGCCGATGTGGGATTCCGCTGCTGCGCAGGCCCGGTCATGGAATACGCGGCTTTGCCCGCACCGGTTCCAGCGCCCGAACCCGTGGCGGAGCTGGCGCCCGAAATCATGGACCCTGCCCCCGAAGCCATGGACCCGGCCGTGGTTCCGGCTCAGCCTGTTGTTCCCTCACCCCCATTGCAGGCCAGGCCAAACAAGGGCATCCCTTCGGACACCACCGTTGAAGTGCGCCGCAACACCACGCGCAAGCGCCGCCATTGGGAAGACAAGGATCTGCCCGCGCGCGCCGTGGTGTCGCCCCTCACGCGCATGCATCCGGGCCACGCGCGCGAAGGCCTGTACGCATCTGTGCAGTATCAGGACTTGGGCAACATCTACAGCCCGCAGTCGCTCAACGCCCAGGTGTCAGCGTGGGCGTGGGCCTATTCCGTTGGCTACAAGTTCGATAATGCGCTCATCGTTGAAGGCACGGCCATCAACCACAAAGTGGAGGAGCGCCGCGGCAACACGTGGTCCGGGGACAGGGATATCGATTTCGTGTGGCATGCGTCCTACGCCATCGCGGACCTGTTCCAGGGCGAGTTGTGGCCCGGCGACCTGGTGGCCGGGGCGCGCCGGTTCGACAATTCCGTGGGCCAGGCCACCGAAATATATGTGGCCAAGGAGTTTGTTCACGGACCCTGGGTCATCACCCCGGCGGTGAATTACATATCCCGCTCCACGCGCGAAGACGATCCCGGCGTGGCCCTGGATGTGCGCTATTACGTGACCCCGTACTTCAATGTTTTCGGCACATACAATTCCCAGGATTTTTACAAATCCATTGTCAATGATTATCTCGCCCCCACCACAAGCCTGGGGCCGCTCGCCAGTTGCGCCGACTGCAACTCGCAGAGCGCGTCCTTGGGTGTGGATTACGGTGTGTTCAAGCACCAGGGGGGCTTTTTCTTTCAGGTCTACGACGTAGGAGATCTGAATGCGCCCATGGGTGGGCTGTACGTGAATTTCTGAAATGGAAGGCGAGGGGAAATCCATGCACAAAGCACTGCGATGGATATGCCTTACGGCCATGCTGGGACTGACGCTGGTTCCGGCTTGCGGCGGCGGTGGAAGCCGCGGGACTGATCCCACGGATGCGGCCATTGAGGCACAGGAACTTAGCAGCATAAAATCTGCCATCTCGGCCAATAACTATTCCTGGACAGCGGCGGAAAATACCATCACCCAGATGGCCGCTGATGACCGGGCCAAATTGAGCGGCATCAGCGGAACCGGCGCAAGCCGGCCCGCGGGCGAGCCCGCGCCGCGCGAGGCATCGCGCCAGGCCGCCCAGCTCGCCACGTCTCTGGACTGGCGCAGCGCCAGCGGCAGCTACTGGGCGCCAACCGTCAAGAACCAGGGTGCGTGCGGCAGCAGCGCCGCATTCGCCATGCTTGCGGCTTTTGAAACCGTGACCCGCGTGGCCAACAACAACGCGCTGCAAAGCGTGGATTATTCCGAGTCCGACCTGTTCGCCTGCGGCGGCGGCTCGTGCGCCGAGGGGTGGACGCTTACCTCAGCGGCTAACCGGCTGCAAACAGCGGGCGTGGTGGATGATGCCTGCCTGGCGTACACGGCCAGCGACGGCGCGTGCTCCAGCCGGTGCGCCGACTGGCAGACCCGCACCACCAAGCTCGACTCCTGGAGCTGGCTCACCTCCGGCGACGCCACCGCCATCAAGACCGCTCTGGCCAGCGGCCCGGTCGTGGCCATCATCAATGTGTATACGGATTTCTACTATTACAAATCAGGCGTGTATAAGCATGCCTACGGCGACCTGCAGGGCCGCCACGCCGTGGCCATTATGGGCTACGACGACGCCGGCGGCTACTGGATCGTCCAGAACAGTTGGGGCATGGACTGGGGCGAAAACGGATTCGCCAGGGTCGCCTATGCCCAACTCGGAATTGAAGATTATGTCATGGCGCTGAGCGTGAGCGGCAACCCGGCCACAGTGAGCGCCCTGGCATCCGAAACATCCCTGGCCCTGGCCGGGGGATCCGCACAAGTGGATGTGTCCTGCGTGGCCTCGGGCGCAGTAACCAAGCTCGAAGCGCGCTGCGGCTCGGATCTGGGATGGGAGTCCCTGTCCACGGGCAGCACCACGAAAACCTGCACGTACACATCAGCCGGATCCTACACCCCCGGCTGCCGCGTAAACGGCGCCACCAGCGACAATGTGGACACATCCATTACCGTGGGTGAAATCACGGTGGCCGCGGGCGTGACACCCGCAAGCGGCGAAGCCGGAACCACGGGCTTCACTGTTTCCTGCAACACGACGGGCGCAGCCCCGTCGTCCGTGGAATACCGGTGCGACTCCGTGGACGCCTGGACCACAGGCCGCACCGGCGTGTGCACTTACACCATCGCCGGATCCTACACCCCGGGCTGCCGCGTGAATCAGGCGTCCATCGACAATGTGGACACGCCCGTGACCGTGACCGGCGGCTCGGATGTTACCGTGACCGCAGCCGTAAACACGACCTCCGGAACAACCAACGACATCTATACCGTGACATGCACCACCACGGGCACGCCCACATCCGCGTCCTACCGTTGCGACACGGTCAGCACATGGGTCACAGGCAAAACCGGCAGTTGCACCTATGCCTACGCCGGCACGTACACTCCGGGCTGCCGGGTCAACAGCGCCATCATCGACAACGTGAATACGGCCGTGACCGTGACCCAGTACACGGCGCCCGCCAACAATGTCACAGTAACCGCCGGGGTTTCGCCATTATCCGGCGACACCAGCACCGGCTTTATCGTCACCTGCACACCCGCCGGAGGCACACCGGCATCAATCAAGTACCGCTGCGACACTCTCGACAGTTGGATCAACATCACGTCCGGAACCACGGGTAGTTGTTCGTATAGTTTCGCAGGCTCTTATTACCCGGCGTGCCTGGTGAACAGCACGGTCAGCGATGTCGTGAATGCGGCCGTTCCCGTGCAGTCTTCCAGTGTTGAGATATCCGCGTCGCCCAATCCCGCGGGCATCGGGGCCACCGTCACCATCGAATGCGCCGTGACCGGCGCCCTGCCCACGCAGCTCGAGTACCGCTGCGATTCCGTGGGGGTGTGGACCACCATCTCATCGGGCCGCACCGGCCCATGCGTGTACGCAGCGCCCGGCGGTACTTTCTACCCGGGCTGCCGCGTGAACGGTTCCATTGTGGACAACCTGGGCGACGAAGCCGGCGAAACCGCGGTGTCTGTCCCATAACAGCAACATAGCTATTTTAATTTCATACACCGTTATCCCGCATCCCCGGCGCCATGCCGGGGATGCTTTTTAGTGCGTGCGCACGAATCGGCCCCTGACAGCGAAGTCCATATCCATCAGGGAGCATGCATGGAAATCCAACGGGAAGGTGTGGGGAAGGCGGACGGATTTGACGCAGGGGAGGCATGCACCGCGGGTGTGATGGACAACGGGCTGTTGGGGCCGCGCAACAAGGCCCATCGCTTTATTTGGAGAAAATCGCGGGCAAAGCCGGCGGCCGTTTATTCTGTGTTGCCGCCAGCGGCTATTCTTTGTAATTTGCTTTGATGAATTTGCGCTCTTCCTCGTACCACTTGTTGTCGATACCCAGTTGCGCGATTTTTTTGGTTCGCTTGAGGGATTCCTCATCCACGGCCACGAATTTGCCCTTGACCGCGGTGAGCAGGAACTTGAACTGGGCGAATTCGGGATCCTTGTGCGCGCTGAGGAAAACCTTTTTCAGCTTTTTGGTGTCGTCTTCGGGCACGCCCTTGCGATATACGAACAGCCAGTTGTGCTCGTATTTTTCGCAAAATCCTTTGTCCAGATTTTTATATTTGGGGTTGGTGTTTATGGTCATCTGCGCCTGGTAGTCGGGCATGGTGACCAGGTCCACTTTGCGGTCCAGCACCGCATCGAACATGGTGGCGATATCGGATTCCGTGAGGAACACCATTTTGCCGAAGAAGGAAGTTATCTCTTTGGGGTTGATTTTGTTCTGGTACAGGATGTAGCGGGCGTTGCGGGTGGCGGCGCCGCCCCAGGCCTTGCCTTTGAAATTGCCGGCATCCCTGGGCATTTCCCCTTTGCGCGTGTACACGCACATATCGCGGTAGGGTTTGCCGAACATCTCGATGGTGAACAGGGGCAGGGCGTTGGAGCCTTCGGTCATGTAATAGCGCAGGTATTCATTGGCGAAGACCATGGCGAAATCGATTTCACCCTTTTTCATGAGAGCCAGCATTTCATCCACGGGCTCGGTGAGGTGCGTGTATTCATGGTCCCGCACTGTGAGCTTGATGCCGGTTTTCTTTTCAATGGCGGAACTCATATTGCGCATGATGGATCCGATGGAGCCGATGCTGAGGTTCTTGGGCACAGGCATTTCCATGATGTAATCGGCTGCGCGGGCCGGGATGCTCAGGGCCATGCAAACAATAATGGCCATGCATAACAGGCTGATGCTCCGGGTTATGGTTTTCATCATGCACCTCTCTGAACAAATGATATGGCTTTGCCTTACTATATCATGATACGGGCGTGCGCGCTGCTTACAACGCCTTGCTTAATCGCTGTACCCCATGCGGTGGATTTTAATCATATTGGTGGTTCCGGCGCGGCCCACGGGCACGCCCGTGGTGATGACAATGAGGTCGCCCCACTTGAGCAGTTTGGTTTTGAGCAGGCGGTCATCCACGTCGGCCACCAGGGACTCGGTGTTCGAGATTTTGTCGAACAGCACCGGGGTCACGCCCCAGGTGAGGGCCATGCGGCGCGCCACGGCTTCATGCAGCGTTCCGCCGATGACCATGCACTGCGGCCGGTATTTGGACACGAGTTCTGCGGTTGTGCCGCTCTGGGTGAAGGACAGGATGGCGTGTGCGCCCAGGTCGTTGGCCGCGCGCACCGCGGCGCGGGCCACGGCCGCGCTGAAATCATTGGGCTGAAGGGCCACTTTGACCGGCGGGATTTCCGTGTTGCGTTTGAGCAGGCGCACCTCGGCTTCTTTGACGATGCGCGCCATCATAAGCACGGTTTCCACGGGGTATTCGCCGGCCGCGGTTTCTCCGCTGAGCATGACCGCTCCGGTGCCGTCCAGCACCGCATTGGCCACATCGCTGGCCTCGGCGCGCGTGGGCCGCGGGTTGTGTATCATGGACTCGAGCATTTGCGTGGCGGTGATGGCGTGCTTGCCGTGCTCATTGGCTTTTTCAATGATGCGCTTCTGAAGCCCCGGCACTTTTTCCGGCGCCATCTCCACACCCAGGTCGCCCCGGGCCACCATGACCCCGTCCGCGTGCTCCAGAATCTCGTCCAGGTTGTGTACGCCCTCGGGCCGCTCGATCTTGGCGATGAGCTGTACGTCCGCCCCCTGGCTTTTTACCAGCTTGCGCAGTTTCTCCATGTCCTTGCCCCAGCGCACAAAGGACATGGCCACGAAATCCACGCCCATGGCCAGGCCCGCTTTGAGGTCGATAATGTCTTTGCGCGTAAGAGACGGCTGGCTGATGTCCACGCCGGGCAGGTTCATGCCCTTGTGCTCCTTGAGCGCGCCGCCCTTGATCACGGTGCAGTACACATCTTTGCCGTCCACGGATTCCACGCGCAGTTCCATGAGCCCGTCGTCCATGAGAATGCGGTCTCCGGGGGAAACGTCTTTTGCCAGGGATTTGTAATGGGAGGGGATGACATCTCCGCCGCCCATGACGTTGCGCGTTGTCACGATTGCGGCCTCGCGCGCGCGCAAATATAGGATTCCGCCCTGGAGTTCGCCCACGCGGATTTTGGGGCCCTGCAAGTCCTGCATTACGGCGATGTGCCGGTTTTCCTTGCGCGCCACCTTGCGGATAATGTCCAGGCGCCGCCGGTGCGAGGCGTGATCGCCGTGGGAAAAATTCAGGCGGAATACATCCACGCCCGCGAGGATGAGTTTTCGGATGGTTCCCGGGTCGTCCGTGGCCGGGCCCACGGTTGCGATAATTTTGGTTCGTTTCATATAAGAATTGCTGTCTCCATTCTGCGTACTCCCGCACTGTGTTTCATTCTTAATCATACCGGACCCCCGCGCGGATATAAAGTGTGCGCGCCCCGCAGCAAAATGCCGCGTTGCCCGTGAGTATAGCGCCGTTGCGTTAGAAACGTATGAATGCGCGGATATGATTATATGTATCCGGGGCCGGGGCGTTGAACCCTGCGCGCAAATATGGGACAATCCGGGAAGGCCGCGCGCAATGCGCGCGCACAGATTGTGATTCCGGGAGTTTTATATGAAAAAAACGAATCGCCGTATTGTTGTGGGCCGCGGTGCTGCTGTGCGCAGCGGCTGCGCGGGCTGCGGACAATCCGCACATTGCGGTTATGCTGGGCAACTACCCCGAGGGGCCTCACACGCCGAACACCATGCAGACCGCGCGCGTGCAAACCGCGGCCAGGCTTTTTCACCGCGGGCTCGTGGACACCATCGTGGTGTCCGGCGGCTACACCCTGGCCCATATCTCCGAGGCGCGCATGGCCCGCATCGGGCTCGTGGCCCTGGGCGTGCCCGACAGCGCCATCGTGGAAGAGGACCGATCCGCAACCACCATTGAAAACGCATATTTCTGCTCAAAACTTTTTGAAGAGCGCGCATGGGACAAGGACATTGCTTTAGTGAGCCAGTCCGGACACCTCATGCGCGCCAAATTGAATTTTGAGGATAAAGGATTTACCGTGCGCAACGTGGTGGCTCCGTATGTGGTGGATCCGGATTATGAATACCCGCCCGCGCCCGGGGATATGCCCGCGCCCGCGCCGGACATTATCATTTTATATGAACCATATCATGGGGATGCGCCCGTGGATGTTCCGGATGCGGGCATGCTCAAGCGTGCGCGCGCCGCGGCTGCGGCGTGGCGCGCGGGCGTTGCCCCGCGGGTCGTTGTGTTCGCTGACTGGTATACGCGCGGCGCGGTTGACCCCGCGGAAACTCTGGCCCTGGCCCTGGCCGCCCTGGGCGTGAAGCCCGCGCAAATGCAGGTTGTGGGGCGCGAGCACTACGCCAACAGGCCGTGGCTCATTCAGCAATACGGGGATATGCCCGCCCTGCTTGTGGCCCCGCCCGGCGACGCTGAAATTTCCGCAAACTGGACGCCCTGGTGTCTGGAATAGTTTTACAAATTATCGTATCTCCTTGCTGTTCAGGCATTTCCCATCATGCACAGCCGGTCTTCACGGCATATTTTTTTCACAATTGGAAACCCGGGCTGTTTGTGCGGGGTTATATGTTCACGTATCGATGATACAAGAACACTCGGAAGCAAACCATAAACCAATTCGATGAAAGAGGTGGACACTATGAAAAGTCATGAAGAGGTATACGAATTCAGAGGCCGCAAGGAAAGCATCAACTGGAGGAAAGACAATAAGGGCAATATCTGGATGTGCCCGGCGAGCGCAAAGGATCTGTCCGAATGCGTGAGTGAAGATATCGTAGACCTGACGTACTCGC
>Ga0351973_1061_pt1 | contig 33199 bp, 23 predicted proteins | sample BONcelFGM3001E14_FD_206745 | JGI IMG/M metagenome (GOLD analysis project Ga0351973, IMG submission 206745) | Enriched cells from coal bed in the Powder River Basin, Montana, United States - BONCAT cells FGM rep3 HSBNCT.FGM.300.1.E14 ...
GGAATATCAGAAAACAATAGAACTGGATCCTTTTTATGTGGATGCTTATTATAGTCTTGCAAATATTTTCGTAGACCAGGGAATGATCGATTTTGCAGTTGATAATTATCAAAAGGCTATTGAGCTTTCTCCAAATGACCCGTTTATTATCAATAGCCTGGGAAATTTATATTTCTCCCAGGGAATCCTGGATGAAGCAGGGACCTGTTATTGTAAAGCCCTTGAGTTAGATCCTTCCTTCCCAAATGGACATTATAATCTCGGTGTAGTATATTTTCAGCAGGGTGTTATTGATAATGCCATAGAGGAATTTAACAGAGCATTAGAAATAAACCCTGATGATTATGTAGTAAGGAACAATCTTGGTTATGCTTATTATAAAACAGGTGATTATGATAAAGCTTTAAAGGAATATCTGAAAGCTATTGAACTGGCTCCTGAATTTGTTGAAGCCCATAATAATCTTGGCCATCTCTACGGATCTATGGGGAAATGGGAGCTTGCTGTTACAGAGGCAAATAAGGCTCTGGAATTGAATCCTTATGTTGTTTCTGCTTATAGAAACCTGGGGCTTGCTTATATGGCCTTTGGATTATTTGAACAGGCTATAGAAGAGTTTAATAAAGCTACTGAGATAGATCCTGAATATGCCAAAGTTAGATTTCATCTTGGTGAAGTATATATTAAACTGGGGCAATTGGAAGACGCTGTTTATAATTTTGAAACCTATTTAACCCTTGAACCGGAAGGAGAATTTCTGGAAGAGACAAATAATTATTTACAGGAAATTAATAGTCTCTTTCCTCGCGTCACGCGTTACGCGTCACGATAATTTAACAGGAATATTTTTAATGTTAAAAGTAAATTTTATAAAGGATGATCTTTTAAAGGTAGAGGATGAATTACATAATATTATTGTATCAGGAGTTAAAGAGATACCGCAGATTTACAATCATACCCTGGGGGCAGGAGGCAAAAGAATACGTCCTGCCCTTGTAATATTATCAAAAAAAGCATTCTCCAGTAATCATGATGCGAAGGTTATTAAATTATCCATGGCGGCAGAAATTATTCATTTAGCCTCTTTAATTCACGATGATGTTATAGATGATAATAATCTTAGAAGGGGAGTTTTAACTGCAAATTATAAGTGGGGTAATAAAAATTCAGTTTTTGCTGCTGATTATATACTTTTAAAGGGATTAAATTTTATTTTAGAGGACTTCACACCAGATACAGTAATTCCTCTTTTTTACGCTATTTCCCTTATGTGTGAAGGGGAACTTCTACAAATGGGATACGGATATTCTCTTGATTTGAATGAAACTGATTATATGAGGATAATTGAGTATAAAACAGCATCTCTTATGTCAGCATGCTGTGAAGCAGGAGCAAGAGTAGCCATGACAGATGAACATTCTATTACTGTCCTGTCTTCTTACGGTCGTTTTCTTGGTATGGCTTTCCAGATAGTTGATGATATCATGGATTTGACTCTCACTTCTAAAGAAACAGGCAAGAGTGCAGGTAACGATCTCAGGGAAGGAAAAATGACACTACCTGTAATAAGAGCTTTTACTCTGGCCACCAGTAGTGATAAAAGGCTTTTTCATAGATACATAACCCTTTATGGAAAAAATGGCTGTGATTTAAAGGAAATACTTTTTTTAATAAATAAATATGGCGGTATAGAATATTCCAGAGAGAAAGCTGTTGAATTTGGGAATTTAGCCATTAAAGAATTAAATAATATTACAGACTCTGAAGCTAAAAAGAGCCTCATCGAGCTTGGAGATTATGTGATTTCGAGAGTATGTTGATGGAGGATAAAGATGAAAATTTTGATTGGTCTCAGAAGAGAAGATAAGAATAAATGGGAGAAAAGAATTGCTCTCACGCCTTCCCAGGCCAGGGAGCTTTCGATAGATGGTTCTATCGGGTTTATTGTTCAGCCATCCGGGATAAGAGCTTTCAGTGATAGTGAATTTGAACATGCAGGTATAACAGTGGAGGAAGATCTTTCTCCCTGTCCCATAATTATTGCCATAAAAGAAATTCCTCTGAATTTTTTTGCCCATAGTAAGACCTATTTATTCTTCTCCCATACAGTAAAAGGTCAAAGTTACAATATGCCTATGCTTAAGAAGATCATGGACATGTCCTGTCAGCTAATAGATTATGAAAAGGTTGTAGATGAAAATTCCAGACGTCTGTTATTTTTCGGTAAAGAGGCAGGTCAGGCAGGTATGTTTGAAAGTTTTTATGCCCTGGGGAAGAGATTGTCAGGTAAAAACATTGAAAATCCTTTTTCTGAATTGAAACAGTGCTATGAATATGGAAATCTTGCAAAGCTTAAATCTTCATTAGACGATGTTGCTCTTAAGATAAAAAAAGAGGGTTTTCCTGAAGAGATCTGTCCCCTTACCTGTGGTTTTGCAGGTTATGGAAATGTTTCCCTGGGAGCCCAGGAGATATTTGATTTACTTCCTTTTATTGAGATAAGCCCCGGAGAAGTTCTTTCGAAAAAACTTGATTCCAGAAAACATTTGTATAAGGTTGTATTTAAAGAAGAGCATATGGTAATACCAGTAGATAAGACTGAAAAATTCGAACTTTCCGATTATTATAATTATCCTGAAAAATACGAGTCTATCTTTGAAGATTATATACCACACCTTACTATGCTGATAAACTGTATATACTGGGATCAAAAATATCCGAGACTCCTGACCAAACATTATCTCAAAACTCATGGTGAACACTTACTTGTTATTGGAGATATTAGCTGTGATATAAATGGTGCTATTGAATGTACTGTTAAAAGTACAGGTGCCGATAATTCCATATATGTTTATGATCCTCTGGAGGATAAAATTTCAGACGGCATTGAAGGAAGAGGAATAGCAGTTATGGCAATAGATAATCTACCTGGTTTACTCCCTCTGGAAGCTTCCAGGGATTTCGGAGAGAAACTTAAGAAGTTTATACCTGAGATTGCTATGGCAGATTATTCAGTGGATTTTAAAGATTGTAATCTTTCTCCTCCTATTAAGAATGCCATGATTGTATATCAGGGTAAGCTTACGCCGAAATATACATATCTTGAAAAATTTTTATAAAGTGAAGAGTGAAGAGTGAAGAGTGAAGGGTGAAGAGTGAAGAGTGAAGAGTGAGAATAATATAGGTTTTCACTGGTCACTGGTCACTGATTACTGGTCACTGGTCACTGATAACTGATATTAAGGAGGTAATGTGAGAAATGAAAAAAGTATTAGTTCTGGGAGCAGGTCTTGTATCAAGACCACTGGTAAAATATCTTCTGGATCATGGTTTTAAGCTTCTTGTTGCCAGCCGTACCGTCAGTAAAGCAGAAGCTTTAATAGAAGGCCATCCCAACGGAGTAGCCCTGGCCTTTGATATTACCCATGACGGAGCAAAATTAGATGATCTTGTTTCACAGGTTGACCTTGCTATAAGTCTCTTACCCTATACCTATCATGTGCAGGTAGCAGAAGCCTGTTTGAAATTTAAAAAGCATATGGTTACAACTTCTTATGTAAGTGATAACATGGGAAAATTGCATGACAGGGCAAAAGAAGCACATGTAATTTTATTAAATGAGATAGGTGTCGACCCTGGAATAGATCATATGTCTGCTATGAAGGTTATTCATCATGTAGAGAAAAGCGGGGGGGAAATTAAAAGTTTTCGCTCCTACTGCGGCGGCCTTCCTGCACCTGATGCAAACAATAAACCGTTCGGATATAAATTTTCCTGGAGTCCCAGGGGAGTATTGATGGCAGGCAAGAATTCGGCACAATATTTAGAAGATGGAACAGAGGTTTTTATTCCGGGAGAAGAATTATTTGATCATTATAAGACCTTTAATATAGAAGGTATCGGAGAGTTAGAAGGATATGCCAATAGAAATTCCCTTCCTTATATAGAGAAATACGGACTGTATCATACAAAAACTATGTTCCGTGGAACCTTCAGATATCCAGGCTGGTGTAAAACCCTTAAGAAAATTGCCGATATGGGCTTTTTAAGTGATGAAAAAATGGACATATCTTCAGACCTTACATTTAAAGATTTTAGTTCCAGGCTTGTGAATTTATCTTCTCAGAATTTGAAATCCAGTCTGGCAGGTAAATTTGGTATAGAAGAAGATAGTCTGGTTATGAAAAATCTGGAATGGCTCGGTCTTTTTGGTGATGAGTCACTTCCTCCGGGACAGAATAATCCTCTCGATATACTTGTAGCCAGAATGCTTGAAAAACTGGCCTATGAAGATGGAGAAAAGGATATGCTTGTTCTATACCATGAATTTATGGCAGAATATGCAGATCATAAGGAAAAGATTACATCAACCCTTATAGATTTTGGTATACCTTTCGGAGATTCTTCCATGTCAAGAACTGTAGGACTTCCTGCTGCTATTGCCACAAGATTTATACTGGAAGGTAAATTTAATTTTACCGGTGTTATCATACCGGTAATACCTGAGATTTATGAGCCGGTCCTTAAAGAACTTGAGAGTCTTGGTATAGCATGTAAAGAACAATATTATAAATTATAGGGTAAATTAGGAATGAAAATTACTGTGGTAAGCATAAATAATACATATATGCTCTCGTGACGCGTAACGCGTGACGCGTGACGGGAGGAAAGACTTTTATTACATGCTTATGCTCAGGTCAGTAATTAACTGTTATAGGTAACAGGTGACTGGTTACGGGATTTTATTTCACCTGTATTCTGAAGTCATTCCTTATTACCGAAACAGGTAAAAGAGTATCCATAAAAAACTTCTGTCTGGCAGGATCTGGAGAAGAAAAATAGAGATGTAATATAGAATTAAAAATTAAGTAAGGGCTAATTTGTTGTCTGTAAAACAAATTATATAAAGCACATTATTTTTCTTCGTAAGAGCCTGCCAGGCAGAAGCTGATAAAATGGTTACTAACTTATCTGGAGCGGTACTTAGTGAGTAGTGAGAAGCTACTCACTGAATACTTCAGGCAAAAATAATGCAGGGGCAGAACATATTGTTCTGCCCCTGCTGTTTCCCCCTGCAACCTTATTCCAGAGTTGCCTTTGTCAGAGGTATATCATAAAGGAATATAAATTGACTTCCATCATCTTTATGCTTTTCACGTATCATTTTTATCATTGGCTGTGTGCCGCCATTGAGGGCACTGCCCAGTAGAGTAGACGGAAGATACTGATATGGTGCTACAGCTGATTGAGGGTTGGTAGCTCCACTTTCCAGAACGAAAATAAAGGGCTGACTTGTATCATTATCCGGTTCAGGTTCTACTGTTATATAAGATCTGTAATTTCCGTTTGCAAGGTTTAATGCACCTGATACGAAACCACCCGGATTCTGTCCTGCCTGTGTAAATTCCAGACCTGGATATTTAGGATATTTTTTATTTCCTGCAGGATTCATAGTGGAATAGGTCAGAGGGTTGAGTGCATCTGCTGCAGCAGGATCTGTGAATTTTCCAAGGGAATAGTAAACTCCTGTATTAATATCCCTTACCCATGCCTCATATTTCACATATCCCTGGTCCAATGCCGGAATATATAAACCAGGATAATCCTGTGCGCCATTTTTAAACCATATACCGGTTCCCTGTGTATTTGTCACATTTTCAAGGGTAACCTTGCCAGGCACATTATCATTGGCAAAATCCTGTGTTGGTATAATATGACCACCGCTACCTGCATATAAAGTTAAAGGGCATACTCTGTTGGAGAAAATTCCATACATAATAACTCCTCCAATAGTTGGATCGGAGAAATCTTCTCCAGGCTGTTCTATTGAAAGAAAAATAGCGTAGGCCTTGCTTAAATCAATATTTATATCAGTACCGTATACAGGGAAAGCTGTCTGGTCTGTTGTTCCGAAAAGTATTGTTCTGGAAGGATCCATTACTTTACCGTTTGGTGTTACAATAAATTTACCAAGACTTACAACTTTATCATTATATGGTATTGGATAGACATTCTTATAATTATCTGCTATGTCATCCTGTCCTGGAAGCCATGCCCATAATTCATAAGTACCGTTGTTTACTCCCAGATCTGGTAACTGTACATTGCTGAGCCTTACTTTAATTCCTGTCTCGTCAAGTTGGCTGGGGGTATTACTGTATGGCCAGTCAGAGTTGGTACCTCCTGTACTGGAACCACATCCGGTGAATAGATTTAAACATAACATAAGTGCAATTAACATGGATAAAATCAAATATAGTTTATTTTTTTTCATAATAAAAGCTACGGACAAAACTAACCTCATTTAGAGATTACTCCGTAAAACCTCCTCCTTTTTGCTTGGTTTAAGAGATATTCCAAAATAAAATGATTATATTAATATAATGGCTGAACATTCACCTCCTCGGCATTTATTTAATTAAAAACTTTAAATAATTCTTCTTACAACAACCTGGCTACTCATTGGTTTGACATTTTTATCACTTAAGTTCTTCCTTTACATAGTAAATTCCTGCTAAAAGAGAAAAGTATTTCTATAAAAATTTATTAATTATAAGAGAAGATTTTTACAAAAAAAAATCTCAGTTTCTTCTGGAAAGAAACTGAGATCATATAGTCTTAATCTGAAAAAAAATTTACTCAGCTGAGAAGCTGAGATTAATCAGGTCAAGACCAAATAAGAGAGAAAGGGAGGTTATTTAAAAAAGTCAAAACATAGTTATACTAGTAATTCTAAACGTATTACACTCTAACTAAGTCTCATACTCTTACCTTGAGACTATTATAAACTTTCAGGTGTTCATTATCTGTAAGAAAAATTACAAATAAGAAATTTTTTATTTAAATTAAAAATTTTAAAAAAGGAGGTTTACTTTTATGTAGAGAATAATTATAGAGAGGTAGATTACAGGTTAGGTTATATAACCTCGTAATGAGTGATGCGTGATGCGTGATGCGTAAATTTAAACCGTCGGTAAATAAGTGAATGGCGAATCTCGTGTTCGCCCTATGTAAATGATTGAACATTTTGAAAGGAGTATTAAATAGTGAAAATTTTAGCAAATCTACTTTATACTAAAGACCATGAATGGGCCAGCATAGAAGGTAATATAGTGACTGCAGGTATTACTGATTATGCACAGGATCAGTTAGGAGATATAGTCTATGTAGAATTACCTTCGGAGGGCTCTGAGATAAGTCAGTTTTCTTCCTGTGGTGCCATAGATTCCGTAAAGGCAAGTTCTGAGATTTATGCTCCTGTGAGCGGAAAAGTAATAGAAGTTAACAGTGCTGTCACAGATAACCCGTCACTTCTCAATTCATCTCCCTATGAAGATGGATGGTTAATAAAAATTGAAATCTCTTCAGATGATGAACTTTCTCAGTTAATCAAACCGGCAGAATATGAAGATATAATAAAGGGAGTTTAGATATGTATATTCCTCATACAAAAGAAGAAATAAAAGAGATGTTGCAGGTTATAGGTGTTTCTTCAATAGAAGATTTATTTCGTGATATACCTGAAGAGGCAAAGATTAAAGGAGAACTTGAACTTCCATCTGCTTTAACAGAGACAGAACTTTTTGATTATTTTACACTTCTTTCAAAAAAGAACAGAGATTTACTTACAAATAGTTCTTTTCTTGGAGCAGGTTCTTACAATCATTTCATTCCCTCTGCTGTTTCTCATCTTGTTTCCAGATCGGAATTTTATACTGCCTATACACCCTATCAGGCAGAAATAAGCCAGGGAATACTGCAGGCCATATTTGAGTACCAGACGTTAATATGTGAGCTCACAGGCATGGATGTTTCCAATGCTTCCCATTATAATGGAGCTACTTCTGTGGCAGAAGCTGCTCTTATGGCAGTAGCCCATACAGGTAGAAAGAAAGTTCTTTTTTCATCTGCCCTTCATCCTGATTACAGACAGGTTTTAAAGACCTATTTTTCTGCCAGGGAAGAAAAACTCGAGGAAATTCCTCTGTCAGGCGGGATTACCTGTAGTTCTTCAGGAATCACGGAAGATGTTGCTGCTGTTATAATACAGTCTCCCAATTTTTTTGGATGTCTTGAAGATGTATCTTTCTGGGCAGAGCTTGCTCATAAATCTAAAAGTCTGTTAATAGTCGCAATAACAGAGCCTTTTTCTCTCGGCATACTTGCCTCTCCGGGAAGTATGGGAGCCGATATTGTCGCAGGAGAAGGACAGTCTTTCGGAAACCCTGTAGCTTTCGGAGGACCTCACCTGGGATTTCTGGCCTGTAAAACTGCACTCATGAGAAAAATGGCAGGACGTCTTGTAGGGCTTACGCATGATCATGAAGGTAAAAGAGGATTTGTCCTTACTCTACAGACAAGGGAACAGCACATAAGAAGAGAAAGAGCTATGTCCAATATATGTTCCAATCAGGCTCTCTGTGCACTTTCCGCTACAATATATTTATCATATATTGGTAAGGAAGGATTTAGAGATATATCTTATCAGTCTTTCCAGAAAGCCCTTTACGGAAAGAAAAAAATCTCAGAGATTGGGAATTATGAAATAGTTTTTACCGGTTCTTTTTACAATGAATTTCTTGTAAGATGCCCTGACGATCCTGTGAAAATAAATAAATTTTTACTCGAAAAAGGGATAATAGGCGGATATGTAATAGAAACACATTATCCTCACCTGAAAAACTGTATGCTTTTATGTTTTACTGAAAGAAACAGCCGTTCATCAATAGATAAACTTGTCAATCTTTTAGGGGAGGCAGTGAAATAACATGTTAATTTTTGAGAAAACTGTTCCGGGAAGAAGAGCTTTCAGTCTTCCGGCTCTTGATGTACCTGAAGAATTACTTTCAAATCATATAGAGGAAAAATATCTTGCAAAAACTCCTCCATCCCTTCCTGAGGTATCGGAACTGGATATTGTAAGACATTATACAGGTCTTTCCAGAAAGAGTTTCGGTGTCGATCTTGGTTTTTATCCTCTCGGGTCATGCACTATGAAATATAATCCAAAAATCAATGAAGATATAGCCAGATTTCAGGGTTTTGCTCATATACATCCATTTCAGCCTGAAGACACTGTTCAGGGAGCAATGAAGGTTATTTATGATCTGGATAAATTCCTCTGTGCAATTACAGGGATGAATCGTTTCACTCTTCAGCCTGCCGCAGGAGCTCACGGGGAATTTACAGGTCTTCTGATTGCAAAAGCTTATTTTAAGAGTAAAGGACAGAAACGTTCTGTTGTAATAGTTCCGGATTCGGCACATGGAACCAATCCTGCAAGTGCGACAATGTGTGGTTTTAAAACAGTGCAGGTTAAATCTGACAGACGTGGCTGTATAGATATAGAAAAACTAAAAGAAGTTTTAAATGAAGAAACAGCAGTTCTTATGCTTACAAATCCAAATACTCTCGGACTTTTTGAAGAAGATATACTGAAGATAACAGAAATGGTTCATGATGCAGGAGCTTTACTTTATTATGACGGAGCCAACTTAAATGCTATCCTTGGTATATGTAGACCTGCTGACCTTGGTTTTGATATAGTTCATTTGAATTTACATAAAACCTTTTCTACTCCTCACGGTGGAGGAGGACCTGGAGCAGGGCCAGTAGGAGTAACAGAAAAACTTTCTCCCTATCTTCCCGTGCCTTTAGTTGACATGAAAGATGATCATTATTATTTTAATTATGACATACCTCATACTATAGGTAAAGTCGGGACTTTTTACGGGAATTTTTCTATTCTTCTTCGAGCCTATGCCTATATTCTGACCTGTGGTAAGGAACATATTCGCAAAGTCGGTGAAATTGCTGTACTGAATGCCAATTATATCATGAAGAAACTTTCCGAAGATTATCATTTACCCTATAAAAGAATCTGCAAGCATGAATTTGTTATTTCTGCGAGCGAACAGAAGAAATATGGTGTCCATGCCATTGATATTGCAAAAAAGCTTCTTGATCATGGTTTTCATGCTCCTACTATTTATTTCCCTCTTATAGTTGACGAAGCTATAATGATAGAACCGACAGAAACAGAAAGCAGAGAAACTCTTGATAGTTTTATTCAGGTTATGAAAGAGATAGCAAAAGATGCCAGGGAAAAACCTGATAGTTTCCGTCATTCTCCTTCTACCACGCCGGTTGGAAGGCTTGATGAAGTAAGTGCTGCGAGAAAACCTGTTTTACGCTGGGAGGGATAGATATGGAAGATAATGAGAAAAAAGAACTTGCAAAAAATCTCTGTAATGAAGGAGCAGAACATTTAAAGCACAAACTCTATGATATTGCTATCATGAAGTTCGATAAAGCTCTGGAATACGACCCTTCTCTTGCAGATGCCTGGCATAACAAGGGGCTTTCCTACAGAGAAGGAAAGAAATATGATGAAGCCCTGAAAGCTTTTGATAAAGCTCTTGAGATAAATCCCGACCTTTACAGAACTATGATAAGTAAAGGTGATACTCTTTTTATGCAGGGCTTTTTACTTGAGTCAACCGATCTATTTTTCAATCTTTCAGCAAGAGGTATAAGTCCTGATAAGGTTGCTATAAGAGCTGAAAAGATACAGCTTGAGGAAGGTATAGAAGAAGCAATTAAAGGTAGATCTTTATTTAAAGAAGGTAATCTGGAAAAAGCAATAGAAGAATTTGACACCTCTCTGCAGAAAAATCCAAATGACAGACTTGTACTGGTTTATAAAGGAAAGGCTTTAAACCAGCTGAAAAGATATGATGAAGGCATAGCATGTTTAAATGAAGCTATAGGTAGATTTTCTTACCATGAAGCTTATAAAGAAAAGGCTATCTCTATGTATGAACAGGATAATATTGAAGAAGCCTATCTCTCCATTGAAGCCTATCTTGAATATAATCCCTATGACGAGAATGCTGTAAATTTACATAAAAACTGTCAGGCCAGGTTAATGAATAAGACTACATCCGGCCAGCTTGCCTCAGGAACATTAAAAAATAAAGAACGTGATGAACAGTTTAAAGAAACCATTTTAAAAGTTGTCTGTATCCTTATACTTATGTTTTTCGTCTATCTATGGGCTACAAAATCTCAGCGTCTTGCATCTACTCTCAAGGAAACAGGGAGTAATGTAGAAAAAAATCAGTTAATTTATGAACTATCAGGTCAGAAAGGTGATGTTGCTTTTGATGCTCTCGTTAAATCTCTCTCTGATAAAAATTCAGGTGTGAGAGCATCTTCAGTAAATGCCCTCAGTATAATGAGAGATAAGAGAGCCATAGATCCTGTTCTGGGTATGTTAGGTGATAAAAGCCAGGAAGTGAGATATGTGAGCTGTATTGCCCTGGGTAAATTTAATGATAAGAAAGCTGTTAACCCTGTTACAAATATTTTAAAGAATGATAGTAGTTATATTGTTAGAATGGCTGCTGCAGAGACCCTGGGTTTGCTTGGTGATAGTCTTTCCGTAAAAGATCTTTCTGAAGCTGTTTTAAATGATAATGAAGAGATGTGCGTACGTGTAAGTGCTGTAAAATCCATAGGTCTTATTGGAGACAAAAATGCTGTAGATGCACTTAAGAAAATGTCAGTGAAAGTAAAAGATGTAAATATTTCTAAAGAAATAATCGGTACATTGCAAAAACTTGGTGTAAAGTAGTGAAGAGTGAAGAGTGAAAAGTGAAGAGTGAAGGGTGAAGAGTGAAAAGTGAAGAGTGAAGGGTGAAGAGTGAAAAGTGAAGAGTGAAAAGTGAAGAGTGAAAAGTGAAAAGTGAAAAGTGAAAAGTGAAGAGTGAAAAGTGAAAAGTGAAGAGTGAAAAGTGAAAAGTGAAGAGTGAAAAGTGAAGAGTGAAAAGTGAAGGGTTTTATAATTATCACTGATCACTGATCACTGATCACTGATAAAGAGGTGTTTAAATGATTGATGTTACTCCCCTGGGAACAATTCTAAAAGGAAAATATCAGATTATAGAGCTGATTAAAAGAGGCGGTATGGGGGCTATTTTTAAAGTCAGGGAAATACCTTCCGGTAAAATATGGGCTTTAAAGGAACTTTTAGATCTTGATACAGATGTGAATGAAAGAGAGAATAATTTGAAAATGTTTCAGGAAGAGGCCAGAATGCTTGCTACCCTGTCTCATCCCAATATTCCTCAGGTAGTTGCTTATTTTGCAGAGCAGGACCGTCATTACCTTGTTATGGATTTTATTACAGGAGAAAATCTTGAAGAAAAATTAAATAAAGCACTTCAGAAAAATGAAATCCTTCCTTTAAAGCAGGTTCTGGAATGGGCCTGTCAGGTATGCAGAGTACTTGACTATCTTCATAATCATAGGCCTACTCCAATTATATTTCGGGATTTGAAACCTGGAAATATAATGGTTACAGGAGAAGGTATTGTAAAACTCATAGATTTTGGAATTGCCAGAACCTATAAAATAGGGAAGAGAAAAGACACTTTTATTTTCGGAACTATTAACTATGCTTCTCCTGAACACAGAGGTTCTGCCCAGACAGATCATCGTTCTGATATATACACCCTTGGTGCTACCTTATATCACCTTTTGACAGGTTATCCTCCTGTGCCCTTTCATACACCTGTGCCTGGAAGTCTTGTAAAGAAAAATCCCCGTCTTCCTTATCAGGTTGAAATGTTTATTATAAAATCTATGGCACAGGATAAAATGGAACGTTATCAATCTGCTTCTGATATGCTTGTTGCTCTTCAGTCACTTTCCGGGCAGTCTGCTCCTCCCAGGCCTTTTGTTCCGCCTCCCACTGCTCCTGTAAGCAGTTTCTCTGTTGTTCCTGCTGTTCAATCTGTTTGCAGAGATAGTGATTTAAAATACTGTGATAGATGCAATACTGGTAATCGTAAAACTGCAAAATACTGCTGTAAATGCCGTTATATACTTAAAGGAGGTGCTCCAAAACCACAGGAACCTCCTGGTTTCAGATCTGATCCTGTTGTAAAACCTTCAGTTCAGTCATATCAACAGATAGCTTCTGGTTCAACATCACAGGCTTTTTATGAACAGGGCATGAAATACTTCAAGGAAGGGATTTTTACAAAAGCAGGACAGGATTTTCAACATGCCATACAGCTTGATACAAGAAATTCCAGAGCCAATTTCATGATGGGTCGTGTATATTTTGAACTGGCAGATTATCCTCAGGCTCTTAATTTTTTTCATAGAGCCCTTGAACTTGAACCGAATAACCACGAATTTATTATGTATATAGGCAGATCAAATCTGGAAAGAAAAGATTACGCCGGTGCAGAAAGAACCTTCCTTAAGATTATACAGCTCAATCCTGCTTCTGATGAAGCCTTTAGATGGCTGGGAAAAACTTATCTTGCAAAAAAAGATGGTAAATCGGCAATTGAACAGTTTGAAAAATCTATAGAGTTAAATCATATGAATATACTGGCTTATTTTGATCTTTTTTATGCCTGTCGTGAAATGACTTATTATCACAAGGGAATGGATATATGTAAAAGAGCAGTAGCTATAGATCCGGGTAATCCTGAAGTTTATGTCTGTCTTGGTATTGCCTATGGAGATATAACAGATTACAAAGATTCATTAAAATGTTTGAAGAAAGCTCTCAGTATGAATCCAAACCACTGGAAGGCATGTTATCATGCAGGAATAGTTTACAGATATCTTGGGAAAGACAGTGATTCTATAACAGAATTTAAAAAAGCATTGACCATAAACCCTGACAATCCTGTTATTTATCGAGCTCTTGCTATAAGTTATAGTAAGCTTGGAAGTATTTCTAAAGCTAAAGATGTTCTGAAAGAAGCAATGAGGCTTGATCCTCATAATCCTGAAAATCAGCAGATAATGGACAGTCTCAGAGGAAGCTAATTACGCAAACAGGTAAAATAGTGACCGAAAATTTTATTTCTCGTAACGCGTAACGGGAGGGAACAATTTATGTTCAGGTCAGTATATAAAAAGCTTATCACAATAATTTTTTAGATAATCTTTTGCCTGGAGCGGTACTAAGGCATCGAATTTAATTAAAAGTTTCCTTCCTCGCGTCACGCGTCACGCGTCACGATTATAATAGAGGTGAGAAGTGAGAGGAATACTGTCAAATTTTTGCAGTGGAAGAAAAGCTGCTACAGACAGGAACATAAAAGAAATCCTTGTAATCAGAATTGACAGGATCGGAGATCTTATATGCACCCTGCCGGCAATAAAGACTCTCAGGAATTACTTCCATAAAGCAAACTTTACAGCTCTTCTTTCTAACTGTAATTCTTCCCTTATAACAGATACAGGACTTATAGATGAAATAATTGTCTGGCATAAACATATGACAGGAACAGAAAAGAAGGGTTTTATAAAAAATCTGAAAGACAGAAATTTTGATCTTGTCCTTGTTTTTTCTCCTTACACAGAGGCCTATGAGATTGCCTTTAAAACAGGGGCACCTGTGAGAGCAGGTGTAGTTATAAAAAGCAGAATTTTAACCAGGTTTTTTGCTTACTTCTGTCTTACCCATATATTTCTTTTAAATCAGGAAGAAAAATTATTAAAAAAAGAAAAAGTCCTTCATGAAGCAGAAAAGGGATTTAAGCTTCTGGAAATACTTGGTATTAAGGAGTTTAGCAGGGATATGTCACTGAGTCTCCCTGGTCATATTCTGACAGAGGGAAGGGAATATTTAAATTCCATTTCTATGAAAGATCAAAAAGGTATCATTGGTTTGCCTCTCTGCTGCAGATATAAAGGTGCCGGATGGGGGAGTAGTGAAGCTGGAATGCTTTCTGAAGAGTTAAGAAAAAAATTCCCTGAATATTTATTATTTATTACTTTTGGAAAAGAAGAAGAAGAAGAAGGAAAACTATTACATAAAATATTTCAGAACAGAGACGGAATAGTTGTAAAAGGAGAAATATCTCTTCAACTATGGGCTTTCCTTATACAGAATATGTCAGTAGTAATTTCTATTGACAGTGGTGCAGTTCATCTTGCTTCTTCCCGTAAAATTCCTTCTGTAGTACTTTATCCGAAAGAGATTTATGAACTGTGCCGTCAGGAGTGGGCTCCATGGGATGCGGCCTGCAGGCAGATTGTAATAAGGGATTTTCGAGAAACTGCAGGTGAAATTATTACTGCTGTTGAAGAGTTATTGAGTAGTGAAGGGTGAAGAGAGTGAGAAGTGAATAGTGAAATCACCCGTCACGCGTTACGCGTTACGCGTTACGCATTACGCATTAAGCATTACGCATTAAGCATCGGGTCATGATAATTTAAATATTTAATACTGATCACTGATTACTGATCACTGATCACTGAACTAAGGGAGTGTATTATGAATTTATTAGAAAATTTAAACAAAGAGCAAAAGGAAGCTGTTTTACATTTAGATGGCCCTGTTCTTGTTATTGCAGGAGCAGGAAGTGGAAAAACCAGGGTATTAAGCCACAGAGTCGCCTATTTGATTAAAGAAAAAAAAGTGGAACCCTATAATATCCTTGCCGTTACCTTTACAAATAAAGCAGCTCGTGAGATGAGAGAAAGAATTGTCAGCCTTCTTGGTTTTGACAGTCCTGCTCTCTGGATAAGCACCTTTCACTCTTCCTGTGTAAGAATACTTAGAAGAGAAATAGAAAAGTTAAATCTTACATCCAATTTTGTTATTTTTGATACTTCGGAACAGAAGACTTTAATAAGAGAAACTATGAAAGAACTGAATATAAATGAGAAGCTTTTACCATATCAGGTTGTCATGAGTAAAATAAGCAAAGCCAAAAATGATCTTGTTACACCTGAAAATTATGCAGCTCACTTCATGCCTCAGTTTTCAGACAGAATTTCCGATATTTATTCTATGTATCAGAAAAAGCTGAAACAGAACAATGCCCTTGATTTTGATGATCTTATATTCTTTGTGGTAAGACTTTTTGAAAAATGCCCGGAGGTTCTTGAGAAATATCAGAGACTTTTCCATTACATACTTATAGATGAATATCAGGATATAAATAATGCCCAGTATCGCCTCATTAAAAACCTTGCATCTAAAAGGAGAAATCTGTTTGTAGTGGGAGATGAGGATCAGAGTATTTATGCCTTCAGAGGGGCAAATATGGATATAATACTTAATTTTGAACAGGATTTTCATGAAGCAAAGGTTATCAAACTCCAGCAGAATTACCGTTCTACCGGGAGTATTCTGGGTGCAGCCAATGAACTTGTGAAACGGAATCAGAGAAGAAGACATAAGGAACTATGGACCAGGAAAGATGATGGTAAAAAACCCTTCTGTCAGGAAGCAGTAGATGAAAGAGACGAAGCTCTTTTTGTAATAGATAAGATTAAAGAGTTATCAGGAAAAGAGCATAGAAAGCTCTCTGATTTTGTTATTCTCTACAGGACAAATGCCCAGTCCAGAGTTCTTGAAGAAGCCCTTATGGCTGAAGGTCTTCCATATCAGATAGTAGGAGGACTCAAATTCTATGACAGAAAGGAAATAAAAGATATCCTTGCCTATGTAAGACTCCTGTGGAATCCTTCTGATTCTATATCTTTAAAGAGGATAATAAATGTTCCTACGAGAGGTATAGGCGATAAGACTCTGGAGAAACTTGATGAATTTGCACTGGAGACTAATAGAAATGTTTTTGAAGTTTTAAAGGATATAGATCTCTTAAAAGAAAGAAAAATTCCTCCGAAGGCTCTGAGTGCAATCTCTGATTTCATGGATTTTATGGGAAATCTTCATAAAATAATGGAGGAAGAAAGTATTTCCAGATTGATAGAAGAAGTCATGAAACAGTCAGGCTACATAAAGAGTTTACACGATCAGAACAGTGTGGAAGCAACAACAAGAATGGAAAACCTTGAAGAACTACTCAAGGTTGCCCAGGAGTTTGAATATAATTACCCTGGCTCAGGTATTGATGAATTTCTTTCAACTACCTCTCTTGCATCAGATGTGGATATGATGGAAGATGCAAAAGAGAGTATAACCCTCATGACTGTACACAGTGCCAAAGGACTTGAGTATCCCGTAGTTTTTGTTACAGGTCTTGAAGAAGGTATATTTCCTCATGCAAGGTCAATCAATACAGGATCCGATAAAGATATAGAAGAAGAAAGACGACTTGCCTATGTGGCTCTTACCAGGGCAATGGAGGAACTCTATCTTTCCCATGCCTGGAGAAGAACTGTTTACGGTACAGGTGCAGAATATAATGAACCTTCCAGATTTTTAGATGACATAGTAGATTATGTAGAAAGAAAAGTAGAAGATAAAGATCTCTTTGTGTCAAAACCTTCTAAAAGAGAGGTTTTTGATGTGAAAACCGTAAATCCCGAGGTAATTACAAAAAATCAGAAAGGTTCTTCTAAATTAACCTATTACAGAAAAGGTGATATAGTAAAACATAAGGAATTCGGAAAAGGGAATGTTATGAATATAATAGGTCAGGCGGGACCTGAACAGATACTGCTGGTTTCCTTTCAGACAGTGGGATTGAAGAAGGTGGAAGCAAAAAGTCTGCTGGGTAAGTGAGAAGTGAAGAGTAGAATCATCCCTTTATTTTTTGCTCTTCACGATTTTTATCTTTTCCTGTGACTCACAATAATGGATGTTTCTATGTTATAATGTGTATAATCTTATAGTGAAAGGATTGTTTTTATGGAAAAAATATTGAAATCAATACTTAATGAAATTACAACTTTTAAAGAAGATTTTAATGTCTTTAAAGAAGATTTTAATGGGTTAAAAGAAAATGTTAATGGCCTTAAAGAAGATTTTAATGGGTTAAAAGAAAATGTTAATGGTCTTAAAGAAGATGTTAATGGGTTAAAAGAAGATGTTAATGGCCTTAAAGAAGATGTTAATGGCCTTAAAGAAGATGTTAATGGCCTTAAAGAAGATCTTAATGAATTTAAAAATAATGTAGACAGGCGATTTGATATAGTAAATAAAGATATAACTCTGATTATTAAGAGATTGGAAAAACTGGATAATGTAGAAAAAAAGCTGGACAGGCAATCGGCTAAGCTGGATAAATTTTCTGCTACAGTAAGAGAACATGAATATAGATTGGAAGATCTTGAAGAAATTTCAAGAGTATAAAAGATGTTAAACAACTGCCTGTAAATACGGAGGTTTATTTATGATTTCTGAGGTAAACCAGAGACTTGAAGAATTAAAAAAACAGTTAAGACAGCATAATTATCGTTATTATGTTCTGGATGATCCTCTTATTTCCGACGGGGAATATGATAAACTCATGAGAGAACTTTTAGAGATAGAAGGTAAACATCCGGAACTGGTAACAGACGATTCTCCGTCTCAAAGGGTAGGAGATAAACCGCTTGAAGAATTTGGAACTGTGGAACATTCCACCCCTATGTTAAGTATTGCCAATGCCTTTGATGAAGGAGATCTTGTAGCTTTTGATCAGAGGGTAAGGAAACTCCTTGGCAGAGATAATATAGAATATGCGGTGGAACCAAAGGTTGACGGATTATCTGCTTCCCTTTTATATGAAAAGGGCCGTTTTGTTCGCGGTGCTACAAGAGGAGATGGTATGAGAGGGGAAGATGTGACACAGAATTTAAAAACCATAAAATCATTACCTCTTCTCATAGACAGTAATGACTGCCCTGAAAATCTGGAAGTCAGGGGAGAAGTATTAATATTTTTAGAAAATTTTAAAGAATTGAATGAAAAACGCATGGAAAAAGGAGAGCAGCCTTTTGCCAATCCAAGGAATGCATCGGCAGGATCTTTAAGACAGTTAGACTCGAAGATTACAGCCTGTCGTCCTCTGGATATCTTTATTTATGCAGGTATAATTACGCCTCCTTCTCCATCCATAAAATCTCATTATGATATGATTTTATTTTTAAAGAATCTCGGATTTAAAGTAGTAGAACACTGTAAAATATGTAGAGGCATAGATGAAGTAATAAAATATTGTTTTCTCTGGAAAGATAAAAAAAATGAATTTCCCTATGAAACAGACGGTATGGTTGTAAAGGTTTCCTCCTATTCCGAACAGGAAATACTGGGAGCAGTAAGCAGAAGCCCTCGATGGGCTATAGCATATAAATTTCCTGCAGTAGAGGCCACTACAGTAATAAAGGATATTCAGGTTTACATTGGAAGAACTGGTGCTCTGACTCCTGTGGCCCATCTTGAGCCGGTAGAAATAGATGGTTCTGTCGTAAGCAGAGCAACACTGCATAATGAAGATGAAATAAGAAGAAAAGATATTCTTATAGGTGACAGAGTGGTAGTTCACAAGGCAGGAAAGATTATCCCCGAAGTAGTAAAGGTTATTAAAGAAGAAAGAACAGGAAGAGAAAAAGAGTTTATTATGCCTTCTGCCTGTCCGAGATGTTCTTCCCCTGTAGAAAAACCTTCCGGAGAAGCAGTGGCAAGATGTACAAATGCTAACTGTTTTGCAAGACTCGAAGGAAATATATGTCATTATGCCTCACGTGATGCCATGGATATTGAAGGTATGGGGAAAGCAAGGGTAGAGCAGTTAATAGGAGAAGGTCTTATAAAACATGATGTTTCCGACCTTTACGAATTAAAGTTAGAAGAACTTTCATCCATTGAAGGCATGGGGGTAAAATCTGCTACAAACCTTTTAAATGCCATAGAAATGTCAAAAGACAGACCTCTCAGAAGACTCATCTATGCACTGGGAATAAGACATGCAGGTGAACATGTGGCACTTATACTTTCGGAAAACTATTCTTCCCTTGAAGATTTATCTAAGGCAACAGTGGAGGAACTTTTGAATATCCATGAAATAGGTCCGAAAGTGGCAGGAAGTATTGTGGAATTTTTCTCTCAGAAGGAAAATCTTCTCTTAATAGATACTCTTAAAAGGGCCGGAGTAAAGGTTTATGAGGAGAAACATGAAAAACCCGAAAAGAGCAATCAAATCTGGTCAGGAAAACAATTTGTCATTACAGGAACCCTTCCCACTCTGTCACGTAATGAAGCTAAAGCCATTATAGAAGAAAGAGGAGGTAAAGTAGGTTCATCTGTAAGTAAGAAAACAGATTTTCTTCTCTTAGGGGAAGAACCTGGAAGTAAACTTGATAAAGCCCTGTCACTTGGTGTGAAGATAATTAAAGGTGAAGAATTTGAAGAGATGGTGAAAGAAATTAAGCCTGAACAGGGTACATTGTTTTAACAATATCATTAGTTTTTCAGAATTACCGAATAAAAAATTTGTTTTACAAAATGGGAAATATGTAATATAATTAATCATAGAAAGGTGGTAAAACAAATGGGAGAAATGAGAAAAGAAATAAAAGAAATAAAAAATAAGCTTGAAAAGTTAGAAACTCGATTTGAACATTTTGAAACCAAAGTTGAGAATGCTTTTGAAACTCTTATTTGTGAAGTTAGAATAACAAACAATACTCTTCAAGGTATATGGAACATAGGAGATGAAATACTAAAAACTGGAAGCAAACAAAGAAAAGTTTCTGAAATGATGAGTCAGGCTTATGAAAAAGCAGCAGAGGAATTAAAAGTATAAAAATAAAACAGGCTTTCAGAAAAAAGAGAATTTCTTCCTCAAGATCAAGCAACTGATTAATTTTTTTAAAAGTCTACTCCTGATTAATTTTTTATATCATTAACAATTTCCCCGTCTTTTATAGTAATAATTCTATTCATCTGTTTTGCCAGGTTTTGATCGTGAGTTACGAGAAGAAAGGTTATATTATATTTAAGGTTTAAATCACGAAGTATATTAAATATTATCTGTGTATTCTGAGTATCCAGATTTCCAGTCGGTTCATCTGCAAGGACAATCTTCGGGGAATTGGAAAGAGCCCTTGCTATGGCCACCCTCTGCTGTTCCCCTCCTGACAATTCCGAAGGTTTGTTTTTAAGTCTTTTGCCGAGCCCCATGTCTGTAAGTACCTGTGCCATTCTTTCTCTGTCTTCTTTCATAATCTTACCTCTGTTTATCATAGATGGAAAGAGGGCATTTTCAAGGGCCGTAAATTCTGCCAGAAGATAATGGAATTGAAATATGAAGCCTATTGTTTTATTTCTGAGATGGGCTACATCATTATTATTTAATGTGCTTATATCAGTGCCGTCTATGAAAATTTTCCCTTCAGTAGGTCTGTCAAGAGCTCCGAGCATATTGAGTAAAGTGCTTTTCCCTGACCCTGATGCACCCACAATGGCAGCAAGTTCCCCTTCTTTTACCGTGAGATCAATTCCTCTGAGAACTGTTACGGGAACTATACCTGGGTAGGTTTTTGTAAGTTTTACTGTTTCTATTACATGTTTATTCATATTCTACCCGTATCTTATAACTGCCACAGGATCCATCTTCGCCGCCCTTCTTGCAGGAAATATGGCGCCCAGTAAACCTGTTAAAATAGAAGTTGCCATGGCAGTAATTATATCTGAAAAATTAAATTCCATAGGGTAAGAACTGTAGGTAGAGCCTTCGAATTCTATTTCAGTTGAACATTGTTTCAGCCCATAGGCCATGCAGAGACCCAGAGACGTTCCCACTATAGCGCCTATAAGACCGACGATGAGTCCTTCTATGAGGAATATTTTTACTATACTTTTATTTCTTGCTCCCATGGCTTTTAGTATGCCTATATCTCTTGATTTTTCTATGACAGATACGACAAGCACACTGGCTATTGCCAGTGCCACTATGACCATAGAGAAATATTTAATCAAATATCCTGTATTATCCTGTGCTTTTATTGCCTGCATGAGACCGATATTTGTAGTCATCCAGCTTTCTGCTTTATATTCTGTCTGTGCTTTAATTTTTTTTGCCACTTCATCGGCAGAATATATATCTTTCAGATGTATTTCAAGGCTTATTATATCATTATCCAGTTTGAAGATCTGCTGTGCACTGTCCAGTGTGGTAAGGGCATAACCTTCGTCCATACTTCCTGCGCCCATAGAAAATATTCCGCTTACCATAAAGGTTCTTGAGATACCTTCAGGGGACAAAATACGAACCCTGTCTTTTAATTTTACTCCCAGATCTTTTGCAAGTTTTTTACCTATAACTATCTGATCATTACCGAGAGAAAGGAATGAACCTTCTTTTACTTTTTCCGATATATTCACAACCTTATCTGCCATGTCAGGTATTACTCCATCAAGGAGAATACTCATAGTCTTTTCTCCTCTTGATATAAAACACTGGCCGCTTGCTTTTGGAGAAAGGGCTTCAATATTTTTATCTATTTTGAAGAGCTGTTCTTTAAGTATTGGCCATGAAGAGATCTTTGCTTTTCTCTGAGAAACCTTTTCCTGAACTGTAAAAAGTAAAGTTCCTGATTTTATTTTACTTAAATTTATCTCTTCAAGTGTTTTAGGTTCCCTGTCCTCTTCTTTTATAACGATATGAGCACCTGTACCTGTGACTTTTTTTATTATTTCTGCCTTTGAACCGTTTAATAAAGCAGAAATTACAATAAACATGGCAACACCTATGGTGGCCCCTCCTATGATTAGAAGAGTCTGGAGACCACCTGAACGTAAATGTCTTATGGCAATAAGTATTTCGTATGGCATAAAATCGTGACGCGTGACGCGTGATGCGTGACGCGTAGTAAGTCACTCCTTTTGGAATTCTCCGCGTTACGCGTTACGCGTTACGCGTTACGAACATATATTATCATTTTATTATAACCTGATCCGTTATCTTTAAACCTTCCCTGATTTCTATATAATCACTGCCTGACGCACCTGTTATGACTTCCTTTTTTTCCTCTTTTCCTCTGTTCAGAATAAAAACATATTTTTTATTATTTTCCATGAACAGGCAGTTTCTGGGAACAGTGAGACATTTATCTTTTTTATATATTATAATATTTGTGTCTGCTGTCATATCAGGTTTTATATATTCAGGTATTTCAAGGAGTTTTATTTTTATTTCTACTGTGCCTGTGCCTGGATTGATTGAAGGAGCAATTTCATAGATTTTTCCTTCAAGTGTCATATCAGGATAGGCATCAAGGTTAACATAGGCAGTCTGTCCGGTTTTTATGGAAGAAAGCTTTTTCTCGTCAAAATTCACCCTTACTTCCAGTTCCCTCTTACTGGCAATTCTCAGAAGTGCAGTCCCCGGGGTTATTCCCTGGCCCTGATTGACACTTTTTTCTAAAATTACTCCGTCTATAGGGGAGAGGAGGACTGTAAAATTCATATGGGCTTTTGCTCTCTTCAGGGCTGCTCTTGCTTCTTTTACCTTTCCCTCTGCCACTTTTATGTCTTCAGAAAGGGGCTGTTTTATCAATCTCTGAAGTTCTTTCTCACCTGCTTTTTTATTTTCCACTGCCACATTATAACCGGTTTTTGAATTATTTAACTGTTCCAGAGCTTTCAGATTATCTTTACAGGCCTGTTTTGTAATTTTAAGGTTTTCTTCTGCACCTTTAAGAAGGGCTTTTCCTTCTTCCAGTGCTGCTTCTGCCTGTTCTAATTCTTCCTCTGTGGGACTGTTCAAAAGCAGATTTAAATTTGCTTCCCATTCTTCAAGGCTTTTCTGTGAGTTTTTATAATTTGTCCCGGCAATTTCATACTGCTGTTTTGGTATTACTCCATCATTATAAAGTCTTTCTGCTCTTTCTGCATCGGATTTACTCTGTGATAAATTTACCTTTGCTTTTTCCAGGGATGCTTTTGCTCTCTCTATTTCTTCATGTCTCGGGCCATTGAGGAGATCTTCATATTTTGCCTCTAAAATTTCCACTCTGGATTTTGCAGAATCTCTGTTTGAAATTGCTGAAGAAAGTTTTTCCTCAAGGTCGGTATTTCTTTTATAGTAAGTTTCCGAAATATTGAGATCTTTTTTTGCACCTGAGAGTTTTGCTTCTGTTGCAGCAAGATTTGCTTTCGAAGTTTCTATTATTTCCTGTTCTGTTCCTATGAGAACTTTCTCTAAATTTGCTTCTGCAGAAAAGAGGTTTCCTTCTGCCTGTTCCACTTCAGCCATATACTGGGAATTTTCAAGGGTCAGAACTGTTTCACCTTTCGATACTGCGGCACCTTTATCTTTTGGTATTTTATTAACTATTCCTGTTATTTCACTGCTTATGATTGTTTCTTTTACCGAATAAATTCTCCCTGTGGCAGCAATACTCTGAAGTATATCTTTTTCCTGCGGATATACTGTAACAAGTGGTTTTGATTTTAATTTTATTACAGAAAAGACTGTGACGATTAAAATTATAATGATTACTGTAATTATTTTGTTTTTTTTATTCATTTGTCTGAACCAAGATTTATATGAGAATCGTAACGCGTAACGCGTAACGCGTGACGGGAGGAACAAATTCTCATACTTCGTTGTGAACGAAACGATCATGATAGTTTTCAGGATTTAAAGATTACCAGGATTTTTAAATCAATACTTATATCTACTGTATATTATAAAAAAGAAAGCCTTTATTATAAAACGCATAAGTTTTCCCGAATTATATAATAAACTAATGAACTGAATAGGTCAATATGTAACAATTAAAAAAATCCTGCCCATCTAAAAAATCCCCCCCCAATCCCTGTCTAAATGTTAACAAAATTGTTACACATTATGATTGATTTTTATATGGAAATCTTATATTATTAAAAATAGCTTATAATATCTTTCAAAAGAAAGGGCGTATATTATGAAATCAATTGATACAAGTCTGATGCAGACACAGTTCAGCCCTCAAAGTAAAGGCAAGGTTGCCCGTAAATCTGCCATGCATACAGGGCAGGCAGGCCATAAAAAACTTGAGGGACAGAAGAAAGAACTTGTTGATACCAGAGAAAAATCAGATATCAGCAGTGCAGCACTGCTGGCAAGTCAGGCGACAGAGGAAGAAGCTCCGGCAGAAGAAAGTTCTTCCGGAACAAGGACTGAAAAACACAGGGAACGTCTGGCGGAAAATTACGGAGAACCGAAATCCTCCGAGAGTGTAAAAGAACATACAGGCCAGTCTGTGATAAGAGATGACAGAGAAAAGATGGAAAATCTTGAAAGCAATTATGGCAGTGTAAATATGAATGATGAACAGAAAGCCGTAATTCTACAAAAGGTTCTTGGATTACCTCCCGAACAGATAAAGGCACTTATTCAGGGTACAAAAGGCCAGGCCTCATCAGGCATTGATACACGTCATAAGAAAGATGAAAATAATATCGGAGCCGGTATTTTATCAACCTTACATGAACAGGAACCGGTAAGTTCCAATACGTCTCAGACTACCTATCAGAATCGTCTTCTTACCGATAAGGAAGTAATTGATCTTAACAGCAAATTTAAAATGGGTTTAACGGCTCCATGCCATCTTTATGAAGATGACAGAGGTGTGAGTATACTTGTAGATAATATGGCACAGCCAACAACTTCACAGATTCCGGAAGGAAGCCTTTTTGATGGCAGTAATCATAAGATAGTTTCTATCACAAAGGAGAACGATGGTTTTCATTCAGTTTATTCCTATAATTCTTCACCTGTAGATGGAGACTGTGTTTCCATAACAGGCGGCGGTGGCCCTGTGGGGCCTTACTGGATGGGTAAGATTGAGAGATCAAAAGGAGAAGAAACAGGTGATGTATACAAAACAATTATTTATCCTCCTCCTGATGAAAATGGTTTTACCAAAATCTGGTATATAAATGATACTGCTATAGGAAATGATGTAACTTCCACAGTAGAGGTTTATTCAAAACAGGTGGCTATGCCGTCACATCATAATCCCTATGGAAAAGAGGATGAGCCATGGAATCCCTGGTGGCCTCAGCCTCCTGCACCTCCTCCGCCACCTCCCGGACCTCCTCCTCCGCTTGGTACTGATGGCGTGGCATGGATGGAAAAATTTTTAAATGAAAGATCTTCCTGGAGAAATGGTTATGTGTTTGGCTTCGGCGAAGGAACTTTACCGACTCATGCGCCGTTTAATAACCTTCCAACTGATGAACAGTGGCAGAAAGCTTACGGAATAGGACAGGGAGACGGTAAAAATACAATGGCTTCTTATCCTCATATAGGACCGCCTGATTATCCTGTATATGTTCCAAAACCTGTACCAATGCCATCTCAGGTTCCGCCTCAGTTTCCAAATAACGGACCGAACCAGGGAGTTATACAGCCCCCCCCTTTTCAGGATAAACCCGGGAAGTCCTTTTTAAGTTTACCGCCTGAGGGATCTACTCCTGCTATCCCTACGTCTGAACTTATGAAGACTCTTGGGAAAAGTGATAAGATTTATGCCTATAAAATGAAAGATGGAAATATATTCAATGATATAGAAAGAGGAGATGGAACAAGGCAGCAGGTTGTTTATGACAGGGCAGGCAATCTCCTTAGCGGTGTGTCTGTAGATAAAGATGGTAATGAGGCAAAAACTACCTTTATGGAAGATGGAACAAGTAAAGTGGAAACCAGTGATGGTTCTGTCATGATCTTTAAAGGAGAACAGCTTATAGATAAGTATCAGGAAAATCCTCAGGATACTGAGATAAAAGAAAGTTTCTGGCATGATATTCCTTCCGATGCCAGACAGATAACGGCTGATCCACTTATTGCCGGTAATTTGAAAACTACTGATACAATTAATACCTATGAACTTCCAAATGGAGATAAATTAAGTGAAGTCTATACTGCCGGCGACGGAAAACGCCACCAGATTACATCTGATAAAGATGGAAATAAGAAACAGATTGTGTCGGAAGATTTGAGAACAGGCGAACAGATACAGTCAAATTATAACAGTGACGGCACTGTGAGTTCTCATTCTTCCAGCGGCTCAAGCATGTTTATAGATAAACAGGGAAATGTGGGTATGGCAGGCACTGACGGAAGATCTGTTACGGGAAATAATTATGATACAGGTCAGCAGGGACAACCGGTTATTCAACAGAGACCTCCTTATATGAGATCCGGTTCTTCCTATGTTAATCAGGACAAATCTCTTGCCTATACTCCATTCAGAAGTGATTATAATAATTTACTGGCAGGCGGTAATGCACCAGACTACAGTTCTAATGGCTATACCTATGCTACCCATTATAATCCTTCTATAAGCACTCCTGCTTTTTCCTATAATGGAATAAGCCCTGCTGCTTATACTCTTGGTACATTATTTAATACAGGTATGATGGGTATGGGTATGGGACTCGGCATGGGCTATCCCATGATGGGCGGTTATGGCATGGGTATGGGCTATGGTATGGGACTCGGCATGGGCGGCTATGGTATGGGTATGGGTATGATGGGCATGGGTATGGGCTATGGTATGGGACTCGGCATGGGCTATCCTATGATGGGCGGTTACGGTATGGGTATGATGGGCATGGGTCTCGGCATGGGAGCTCTTACGATGGGTGCCGGTATGCTTGGCACAGCTATAGGTTATAATTTGTTTTAAGCGTGACGCGTAACGCGTGTTGCTTGATACAGGGGCACGGATTTTGATAAAATCCGTGCCCCTGAGTATTTCACTCTTCACTCTTCACTCTTCACTCTTCACTTCTCACTTCCGAAAGATTAGAAAAAAATAATAATATTTTAATTTAAATTTAATTTTTTTTATGTTAAGATCGTCTGGAAAGATTATGTAAGAAAGGTAGTATTATTCATGAGTACGGAAACAAAACCTGTTACGGATATTAAAGCTCTTAATGAAGAGATTGCCGGGGAAAGTAAATTTGTAGACTCACTCTTTGAAGAGATTGGCCATGTTATTGTAGGTCAGAATTATATGGTAGAAAGGCTTCTTATAGGTCTTTTAACAAACGGACATGTTCTTCTTGAAGGTGTTCCTGGCCTTGCAAAAACTTTAACAGTAAAAACCATGTCAGAAACATTAAAAGCAGGTTTTCAGAGAGTTCAGTTTACACCTGATTTACTGCCTGCAGATCTGATAGGCACTATGATTTATAATCCTAAAAGCGGGGAATTCTCTCCCCATAAAGGGCCTATTTTTACAAATATAGTTCTTGCAGATGAAATAAACAGGGCACCGCCTAAAGTACAGAGTGCTCTTCTTGAAGCCATGCAGGAAAGACAGGTTACAATAGGTACAGAAACATACAGGCTCCAGGATCCGTTCCTTGTTCTTGCCACACAGAATCCAATAGAGCAGGAAGGAACTTATCCTTTACCTGAAGCACAGGTAGACAGATTTATGTTAAAATTAAAGGTTGATTATCCTGACAGAAGTGAAGAAAGACAGATTATGGATCGTGTGGTAGAAGGGAATAATCTTCCTGTAAAACAGATAATCACACCTGAAGATATTATAAGGGCCAGAAATATAGTTTCCAGGGTATATATGGATGAAAAAATAAAGGATTATATAGTGGATATAGTAGTAGCCACAAGGGATCCTGAAAGATACGGCCTTAAGATAAAGGATCTGGTAGAATATGGTGCATCACCACGTGCCACTATTAATCTTGCTCTTGCATCAAAAGCCTATGCCTTTATCAAAAGAAGGGGATATGTTACCCCGGCAGATGTAAAAGCAGTGGGTTTTGATGTAATGCGTCATAGAATTATTCTTACCTATGAAGCGGAAGCAGAGGATATTACCTCTGAAGAAATAGTAAAGAAAATTTTTGACACGATAGAGGTGCCTTAGACGTAATGCGTAATGCGTAATGTGAATGGGTCTATACCATTCGCGTCACGCGTTACGCGTCACGCGTTACGAACCATGATACCAAAAGAATTAATAAAGAAAATAAAAAGACTGGAAATAAAAACTAAAAACCTTGTAAATACACTTTTTTGCGGGGAATATAAGAGTGTATTCAAAGGCCGTGGTATGGAATTTTCCGATGTGAGAGAATATACCTACGGTGATGATATGCGTTTTATCGACTGGAATGTTACTGCCAGGCTTCAGTCTCCCTATGTAAAGAAATTTATGGAGGAAAGAGAATTAACAGTTATATTTCTTGTAGATGCCAGTAATTCAGGTTCTTTCGGCTCCATTGACAGGATGAAGGGAGAACTGGCAGTTGAAATATGTTCTGTCCTTGCTTTTTCTGCAATTAAAAACAGTGACAGGGTAGGGCTTATAATTTTTACGGATAAGGTTGAAAAATATATTCCTCCTAAAAAAGGGAGGACTCATGTTCTCAGGGTTATAAGGGAATTACTTTACTTCAAACCTGAAAACAGGGGAACCAATTTATCTGTCGCTCTGGATTTTCTCTCCAGAGTTACGAAGAGAAGTTCTGTTGTGTTTTTAGTTTCCGATTTTCTTGCAAAAGGGTATGAATCATCTTTAAGGGTTGCAGGACGCCGTCATGATCTGATTGCTATTGATATAACAGATCCAAGGGAAGGAGAACTTCCTTCCATAGGTTTTATAGAACTGGAAGATGCAGAAACAGGAGAAACTCTTCTGGTTGATACCTATTCTTCTGATATTATAGAAAAATTTAAGAGAATGACTGAAAAAGCAGAAATTGAAAAAAAGAATATTTTTACCTGTAACAGAATAGATCAAATATCAATAAGAACAGATGAACCGTATATTATGCCACTGGTGAATTTTTTCAGAAAGAGAGCGAGGAAACAGTGAGCAGTGAGCAGTGAGCAGTGATAAACGAAACGCATCACGCATCACGCGTCACGCATCACGCGTCACGCATCACGCGTCACGCATCACGCATTACGACTAAAGGTGAGAGTGGTGAGTTAATGAATAGTGAGTGGACCTACGCGTCACGCGTCACGCGTTACGCGTTACGATTAAGCGAGTGTACCTACGCGTTACGCGTTACGCGTTACGCGTTACGATTAAACATTATATTCATTCTCCTTATGTATCTCACATTACTGCCAGGTATGGCTTCCAATGTAGATATAAATGTTACAGTAGATAAACAGGAGATTACTGCAGGAGATGTAATAGAATATAATCTGACAGTTAAATCGGATAAAAGTGTAAAACCTGCTTTCCCTGAAAAAGGGCTTAAAGTAGCTCCTTTTGAATTGCTGGATTTCTCAAAATCAGAATCGGAAGAAGAGGGAATGATTGTAAGGAATTATAAATATAAAATTTCTATTTATGAAACAGGAGATTTTGAACTTTTGCCTGTTGTTTTTAAATATATCATTAACGGAAAGGAAGAGAGTAAAAAAACCGAAAAAGCAATAAAAATCAAAGTCAAAAGTGTTTTGCCTGCAGATGCAAATGATATAAAACCTATAAAAGCTCCTCAGGAATTTAAAACACCTGTGCCATATCGTTTTTTATATATGGTGGCATTAATAATTTTGACTCTTCTTATATTGACTCTACTCTCTTACTTCCTTTATCGGAAATATTTCCTGAAAAAACCCTGTGAAGCTAAACCTTTACCGCTCCTTCTTCCTGATGAAGAAGCACATAAATCTCTGGATGAGCTTCTTAAATTAAATTTATTACACGAAGGAAAAATAAAAGATTTTTATATAACCCTGTCAGATATAATCCGCCGTTATGTGGAAAGAAGGTTTAATATTATGACCTTTGAAAAAACTACAGATGAAATTATTCATCAAATGAGACAAAAAGATGGAGCATGTGTTAATAAATTGAAGGATCTTCTGTCAGATTGCGATCTTGTTAAATTTGCGAAGTTAATACCTTCAAATGCAGAATGTAACGGCCATGTTCTTAAATCCAGAAATTTTGTAGATGAAACAACTTCAAAAGAAGATTCAAAAGAAGAAGTTTCTTCCGAACCGGTGGAGGTAAAGCCATGACAGCTCGTTTTGCCAGTCCTGAATATTTATTATTATTATTACTGGTACCGGTTCTTATATTTTACTATTTTACCAGAAGCAAAAGGGGTACTGTCAGATATCCGAGTCTTTCCATCTTAAAACAGATAGGGCCTTCAACATGGCAGTATGCCCGTCATTCTATGTTTGTGTTGCGTATAATAGCTCTTCTACTTATTATTATAGCAATTGCAAGGCCTCAATTCGGAAGAACCTATGAAGATATACTGACCCAGGGTATAGATATAGAACTTGCCGTAGATGTATCAGGCAGTATGTATGCAGAAGATATACATCCGAACAGAGTTGAAGCAGCAAGACAGGTGGTAAAGGACTTTATCAGGGGAAGAGCAAATGATCGTATAGGTCTTGTAGTTTTTGCAGGATATGCCTATTCTGTCTGTCCTCCCACACTGGATTACAATATACTCTATGATTTTATGGATAAACTGGAAATAGGAATGGCTGATGACGGCACTGCCATAGGTATGGGTATTGTATCTGCTGTCAATAGATTAAAAGACAGTAAGGCCAGAACAAAAGTTATAATATTACTCACAGATGGTGAGAATAACAGGGGACAGGTTGACCCAATAACTGCCGCAAAGGTTGCACAGGCACTCGGCATAAAGATTTATACCATAGGTGTCGGACAGGAAGGGGGCGCTCCCATTCCTGTAGACAGTGGTATGTTCGGCAGGCAGTATGCCCATAATCCCGATGGTTCTATCATGCTCACCAGACTCGATGAAGAGAGTTTAAGAAAAATTGCAGATATAACTGGAGGCAGATTTTTCCGCGCTACAGACGGAGAGAAATTGAAAGACATATATAAAATAATAGGTGATCTGGAAAAAAGTGATTTTAAATCAAGGCACTATACCAGATACAGAGAACTTTTTACAAAACCTGTTCTCATAGCTTTTTTCCTTATCTTACTGGAAGTATTACTGGCAAATACAAGGTTTATGAAAGTACCATAATAGATGAGAGGAGGGTAATCAGTAATCAGTTATCAGTTATCAGTATAGTACTAACCATATTCACTGATCACTGCTCACTGTTCACTGATCACTGAAATTATGCGCTGGGCAGCTTTTGCATATTTTGAACTTCTGCTTTTTATACCGGTAGTTATGATATTTTTCCTTTTTGCTTTCACAAGGAAAAAGAAAGCCCTTTATGAGTTTGCCAGAAAGGGTATGATAGAAAAACTCACCTATTCTGTGAGTTTTCGCAGGCAATATATAAAGGCTTCAATCATAATTCTTGCCATGATATTTCTCATCATAGCCCTTGCAAGACCTCAGTACGGTATAAAAGAAGAGCTTGTTACCCAGAAAGGTATTGATATAATTCTTGCTATAGATACCTCTTACAGTATGGATGCAGAAGATATTAAACCTGCAAGACTTGCCAGGGTTAAGCTTGCTATAAAAGATTTAATATTAAAACTTCAGGGAGACAGAGTTGGTATTGTAGCTTTTTCAGGTGAAAGTTTCCTTCAATGTCCTCTTACAATAGATTATTCTGCAGTAGATATGATGACTGATATTTTGAATACAGGTGCTGTACCAAAGCCGGGAACAAATATAGAGAAAGCTATCAATGTGGCAAGACAGGCCTTTAAAGCCAAAGAAAGACAGTATAAATTGCTTATAATAATGACAGACGGTGAAGAAACTGCAGGTAATGCTCTGGAAGCTGCCAGAGAAGCAGCAGGTGAAGGCATTGTCATTTATACTATAGGACTTGGCTCTCCTGAAGGTGCTCCCATACCTGTTTATGATAAATCAGGAAAAGTAATTGATGTTAAAAAGGATCGAAGAGGCAAAGAAGTAATATCCAGACTGGATGAAAAATTATTAAAAGAAATATCAAAAACTGCGGGAGGAAAGTATTTTTCCGATACCGGTTCAGGTAAAGAAGTTGAAGAAATATGTAAGCAAATATTAACTATGGAAAAAAGAGATCTTCAATCTAATTTATATTCTAATTTTGAAGAACGTTTTCAATACCCGCTTATAGCCGGTTTTATATTGCTGGTTATAGAATTTCTTGTCTCTGAAAGGGCAAGACCTAAAAAGAAGTGGATCGGTCGATTTGAGTAAGAACGTGATGCGTGATGCGTAATGCTTAATGCGTGTGTGAGACGGGAGTGATTATTATGAAAAATTTAGTTACAATGTGTGCTATTATATTGAGTTTTTTATTGTGTACAGGATGGACATGGTTTAATCCTTTTAAGAGTAAAGCCCAGGAAGGAAATGAACTTTATAAAGCCGGAAGATATGATGAGGCTCTGAGGAAATATACAGATGCACAGGTAGAAGATCCTAATTCTATGTTTCTCTGTTATAATATAGGAAATACCCTTTATCAGAAAAAAGAGTATGATAAAGCTGTTGAATTATATAAGAAATCTGCCGAAGGTAAAGATACTCTATCTGAATACTCCT
>Ga0351973_1063_pt1 | contig 32885 bp, 20 predicted proteins | sample BONcelFGM3001E14_FD_206745 | JGI IMG/M metagenome (GOLD analysis project Ga0351973, IMG submission 206745) | Enriched cells from coal bed in the Powder River Basin, Montana, United States - BONCAT cells FGM rep3 HSBNCT.FGM.300.1.E14 ...
CAACAAAAGTAGTTTCGACACAACAACACAATCATTGAATAAGGCAATTACCCGGCGCGCTTTATGCCGGGCAATTGCCCGCCAAGAAGTTTTGGGAGGATTCTCAAGGAGCCCTTTTTCAAAAGGGTTCCTTGAGCCGTCGGAGACTCTTTAATCCTTTAAAAAGTATTGATTCATTTGATATGCAGGGACTGCTGGCTGATGAGTTCCTCGAAGCCGGGGAATGCGGGAAAGTCGTGGGTTTGCGTGTCTTCGGAGGCCATGGCCGCGGAAGCGGACTGTGCGATCCATGCGGCCTGGGACAGGGTGTAGCCCAGGGCAAGAGCCCAGGCCAGGCCCGCGTTGAAAGCGGCGCGCGCATCTGTGTGCGGCTCGGGCGCGTGCGTGGGCGCGGGGGTGTAGGTGACCTGGTTGCCGCCGCTTGCTGTGAACACGCCGCGCTGGGCCAAGTCCAGAACCACGGCGCCAGCGCCCAGGGCCAGGATGCGCGCGGCGCAACGCTGCGCATCGCCGTGGCTGCGGATGGCCCACCCGCAGATCGCGGCCGCGGTCCCGGCGTCCGCGCACACGATGTCGCACTCGGCCAGGTCCGCGATCTCGATCCGGTCCGCGGGGCTTGGGTCCACAATCACGGGCCGGCGCAGCTCATGGGCCAGGTGCAGCGCGCCCAGGAACGTGTCATGCGGAATATCAGGCGTGATAAGAACAATGTCAGCGGAAGCAAACTGCACGCTGGCCTTGTGCACATGGCGCTCGGTGAGATCCATGGACGCGCCCGGGGAAAAGATGCGGCGGCCCGCGCCCGCGGGTTCTACGATGTAATGCATGAGCCCGGTGGGAAACCGGGCGCTGCGCGGAATGTAACTTGTGTTGATGCTGCGCTGGGACAGGCCCGTGAGGATGGGCCCGGCGAACGGGTCCGCGCCCAGGCAGGTGATAAACGTAACGCGCGAGTGAAGTTCGGCAAGGGCTGCGGCTGTGCATGCGGCGCGCCCGCCGGGACGCAGCACGGTGCGCTCGCTGCTCACGGCCCCGCGCGCGGGCAGGCTTTCGCCCAGGTGCATCACAATCTCCATGTGCGCGCCGCCCACCACCACAAACCGGGGCCGATCCTCTGTTTTTAATACCACCGGCGCCATTGCCGCTCCCGTGTTCGGAATAAAAAATTTTTACATGCGTTAAAGAATTAATGCGTCTCCGACGGCTTAAGGAACCCTTTTGGAAAAGGGGTCCTTAAGAATCCTGCCAAAACTTTTTGGCGGGCAATTACCCGGCTGAATGCGTGCCGGGGCATTGCCTCATAAAATCACTGGACAAACACAAACCATTACATGCCATTATACCAGCGCGGGGCGCTTGTGCCGAATCAAATTCATTCAAAATCATGGCGCGCTGAATATGCCGACGCATTCCGAGTGGTTGAACCAATTTTTCACGGACAGCGAAAACCTGTTCACAATGGAATGGGATATCGATGGATAGAGCGTTGCGCGCTGGTTAAATCTGTCCGGCGTCGAACGCGGCCAGGAACGCCTTGACAATGAGCGGGTCGAACTGGGACCCGGCCTTGGTGGAAATCTGGTTGCGCGCGGTGGCCTTGTCCATGGGATTGCGGTAGGGCCGCGGGCTGATCATGGCGTCGAACGAATTGGACACGTTGAGGATGCGCGCGATGAGCGGAATCTGCTCGCCCTGCACGCCTTTGGGGTAGCCTTTGCCGTTGTAGTGCTCCATGTGGTAGAGCACCGCGGGCACCGCGTATTCCAACATCTTGATGCCCTGGAGGAACTTGGCGCCGAACAGGGGCTGGCGCTTGATCACGGCCCACTCCTGCTCGGAGAGCGGACCCTTCTTGGCCAGAATAAAGTCCGGAATCTGCGTGCGGCCGATGTCATGCAGGAACGCGCACACCTGGACTTTTTCAATGGTATCCTTGGGCACGCCGAGCTGCTTGGCGATGGCCACCGCATTCTTGGCCACGCGCAGGCTGTGCCCGTTGTAGAAGCTGTGGCGGCTGTCGATCATCTTGACCAGGGCCATGACCACATTGAGGAACAGCTCCTTGTTGGACTGGAGCAGGCGCACGTTTTCAATGGCGATGGCGGCCTGTCCCGCGAGCGCCATCATGTAGGGCACATCGTCTTCCTCGAACGCTTCCTTGTCCAGGGCGTTGATAATCTGGATCACGCCCACGTTTTTCTTTTTGAAGAACATGGGCACGCACACAATGGACCTGGTGCGGAACCCGGTTTTCTTGTCGAAGTCCGAATTGAACCGGTCATCCTCATATGCATCGGGGATGAGCTGGGCCTTGCCCTTCTGGGCCACCCACCCGGCGATGCCCTTGCCCACGGGCAGGCGGAACTGCTTGATCTGCTCGCCCGCGTCGCCCTGCGCGCTCTCGATATAAAGCTCCTGCGCCTTTTCATCCAAAAGGAACAGAGAGCTGGCCTCGGCGCGCATAACCATCTTGGCCGACTCCATGATGATGTCCAGCAACTGGTGCAGGTCGTTCTGCTTATTGATTTCCTCGGACACCTGCATGAGTGTGTTAAAACGCTTGATGCGGGCTTCCGCGGATTTGAAGGTTGTTTCATTGCCCACGATGGACGCGGCCTGGTCGGCCAGGATCATGGCGAACGACACATCCTCTTCGCCGAAGCTCATGCCGTCTTTTTTATTGACCACGCCGATGCCGCCCACCAGGCGGCCGTCCGCGTTCATGGGCAGGGCCAGCAGGTTCTTGATATCCACGCCCAGCATTTTGCAAATCGCAGGGTCGAACCCGGGATCCGAGTGCGGGCTGTTTACGATTTTGTGGCCTCCGGACAGATAGCACTGGGTGACAATGCCCTTGTCCATGGGCCATTCCTTGCCGATAGTCTGAGCCTTCTTAAGTCCGGCCACGGCGCGCACCGTGAGAAAATCGCCTTCCACAACATCCTTGACCAGCATGTACGCGGCCTCGGACGTGGTGACCATGGTCACAAGGTCCATCAGGTAATTGAGAATATTATCCAGCTTGGTGGTGGTGTTCATCACAGAGATGAGCTGCTTGAGCAGATCATTCTCACGCTGAAGTCGGAATTCTTCACTCATATCGGCAATCCTCCGTGGCCTGTGCAGCGGCCGCGAGATTAACTTTTCTATTCCCTGCTCTACAATTTATTATCCATGTGGCGCAAAAAAAAGTGCGCGCTGATTTCAGGCCCTGGTTTTCAGATAATGATCGAGCAGCTTATCGAACTCGGGCCCGGGCGGATCGGCCTTGGCCTTTTCCACGCGGCCAATCGCCATTTTCGTGGGCTTGTCATCCGGAATAAACTGGTACACCTCGTTATATTTGGCGATGGATTCATCCCATTTGCGCTCCAGGAAAAGATGCAGGGCCTCTTCATGAAGAGCCACGCCTTTTTGAATATTCTCGGGAATGCCCTCTTCCGTTTTAGCCAGGATCTCATAAAGGCCGATGGGCTCGGGAATGCCCTTGTACTTGATCACGTCGAGCTGGCGCGTGAGGATCGCCCCGCCGGACAGTTCGCGCGTGCGCTCGCTGATGGTCATGATGGTGCCGTATTCCTTGCCACCCGACTCAAGGTGCTCGCCCAGTTCGCAGTGGTCGCCCACAACCGTGTAGTTGAAGATATTTTTCGATCCCATGTTGCCGGCGATCATGCGGCCCGTGTTCACGCCGCAGCGCGCCGTGAGTTCGTGGCGGCCCTGCTCTTTCCACATCACACGCATTTCAGCCAGCTTGCGCTGCATGTCGATGGTGGCCAGGCACGCATTTTTGGCATGGTCTTCAAAGAAAATGGGCGCCCCGTAAATGGCCACGATGGCGTCGCCGATATACTTGTCCAAAGTGCCCCCGTAATGGAACACGATGTCGGTCATGGCCGTGAGATACTCGTTGAGCAGCACCACGAGTTCCTCGGGAGTGAGGCTTTCGGAAATGGACGTGAACCCGGCCACGTCCGAGAAAAACACCGTGCACTCCACCCACTCGCCGCCCAGGCGCAGCTTGGCCGGGTCATCAATAAGCGAGTCCACAACTTCCTTGTTCACGTACGTGGAGAACATGCCCTTCATCTTGTTCTTCTCGCGCTCTTCAGTCACAAACCGGTACAGGAACACAGCCAGGAACGTGAGGACAATCAGAGCCAGCGGCAGAAGGAACGGGATGGCGAAGTTGTACAGGCCGAACGCGCTGATTGTCACAGAAAACAGAACCACGGCGAACACAATCATAATCACGAAATTAATCCCCGCAGTGAGGAACGAGGATTTGGTGTGCACGAGCCCGCCCACGAAACCCAGGGACATGCCAAGAACCAGGAAAAGAACCACGGCCAGGCCCGGGTTGATGTTGTGTATAAACAGGCCGCTGATAATGGTGTTCACGGCGTTGGCGTGCAGGCCCACGAAGTGATACCGGGGCTCCAGCGGGATGGGGTTGATTTCGGCCGTGCCCACAGCCGTGCGGCCCACCAGCAGAATCTTGCCCTGCAGGCTGCCCATGCTCTTGCGGTACTCATCCGCCTGCTTCTTATCAATCAATGCTTCGGACTGATTCAGCAGTTCGGCCATATCCAGGTCATCCTGCTGCTCGAGGCTGAGGTCAAGCTTGTACTGCGCGATTTGTTCATCGCTCATGCCCTGGGTGTCGGCAGTGAATTTTTCCCAGGCCTCATAAAGCTGGATCTGGCGGACCTTTGTCCAGAGATTCTTAAGATTCCTGTGTTCAAAAGTGGTGGTGTCAGCCCAGACCCCGGCCCAGTTAATGATCATGGCGCCTTCGGCGGTGAGCGGAATCACGATATCGCGGGTTTTGCCCGTGCGCGGATGCTTGGCATTCTTGAGCACCACGCGGCGCGGGTAAAACTCCACATTCTCTTTCTTGACATTGAAATATTCCATGGCCAGCAGCAGGTCGATATGAGGATACAGCTTATTGTCGTAAACCACGGCGGGCGCCACACTGCGCAGGGTTCCGTCTTTTGCCGTGAACTCGGCGCTGCCGATGCCCATGCCCGCGAGCGCCTCGCCCACGGCCGAATGCACCGGCTCAATGAAACGCTTGCGCACATAGCGGTCCCTGACGCGATCCGGGAGATCGAACATATAAGCGCCGGCCTGCTTGTGCAACTCGTCAAGGGCCGATTTCTTCTCTGTGAGGTCTCGCAAAATTTCCTTGCGCACATCCGCGGGCAGCTCGTTTTTGTCTTTCTTAAGCAAAAATTCCAGGCCATCCGCGTTCAGGTTCTGGTACGCATCGTAGATCATGCCCTGCTTTTCCTGCTCGGGCCGGTTGCTTGTGGGGCGCCGGATAATTTCAATGAAAATATCGCGCACGGGCCCGGACTTCATATCCCCGGCCACATAGGGCGTGGGCAGATATTCCTTGGACGAGTTGATGATAAAAACATTGCCTGCCTCGGCCGATGCGTCGCGCAAAGCCTTTTCGCGGTTGGGCGCCAGGTCATTGAGATCGGCTTCATCCAGGAACTTGAGGATCCACTGAAAATTCTTGGTCACCGTATCCAGGGCCGGAAGCTTGAGGCGCGAGCGCTGGTCCTCGGGCGTAAGCAACTGGTCGAGTTTTTCCGCAATAATGGGCGCCTGGTCAGGTCCGGCAAGGCCCGGGGGCTGCGTGATGTTATCCAGGTTGTCCACCATGGTGGCGCGGTCGCCCAGGGTGTCGGCCATTGTCTGCAAATCGATGCGGAACCCGTCCGCCGAGTCCGGCACCACGCGCCGGCCGTAATCGCGCGAATACTCAAAAGTGAAAACCACAGCCTCGGCGCCCAGCTGCTCCTTGCCCAGCCTCTTGATGATGGGCACATAATAGCGCGGGTCGTCCGGGAACGTTTCCTCCCAGTCCAGGGTGAGGTCATCGATATCCACAAAAATAATGTCCTCGCTGGTGGGCACGTCAAAGGACTTGATGCCGCTGTCGGTCAAAGACTGCCGTGTGCGGAACTTGAGGTCCAGGTCAAAGCTGTCGAACGTGCGCAGCGGCCCGGCCAGGTACAGAATGCTGAACTCGATGGCCAGCACCAGGCCGATGACAAAGCCCATGATGCGGTTGCGCTCCTCGATTCTGTTGGGCAGGCGGCTGCCAAACACCTTGTTGAACAAAAACACCAGGCCCGGCGCCACGGCCAGGGCCAGAATTACCACGCCTATCAATGCGAACTTGGATGTGTCCATGAAAATCCTCCCGGGTCAGACGCCCTTCTTGGTGAGTTTGAATTCGCCCTTCCAGTCGTCGCCGGGCGGCTCGGATTTGTATTCCTCACAGCGCGCGCGCAGCACCTTGCTGGGCCCGTCGCCGGGCATATGCTCCAAGGCCTCGTCGAACGCAGCTATGGCCTCATCCCACTTGCGCTCCGTGTACAGCGTGAACCCCCTGGCATAGGCCTCATTACATTTCTTCCGGGGCTCGGGCGGCGGCAATTGCTCGCTGCCCACAATCTCATAAACCTTGATGGGCTCGGTCTTGCCCACCACCACGATGTCGTCCACGAGCCGGCCGATAATCTTGTCCTTGGCCCGGTCATACGTCATTTCACTGCACATAAACGACACGCCGTACTGGTTGGCCGCGCCCAGGATACGCGCGGACAAGTTCACCGAGTCGCCCATGATGGTGTAGCTGAAACGCGCGGCCGAACCCATGTTGCCCGCGATCATGGGCCCGGAATTGAGGCCCACGGTCACGTTGATGGGCTCCAGGCCCTTTTCCTTCCATTCCACCTTGAGCTTTTCCAGAGCATTGTTCATGCCCACGCACGACAGGCACGCGCGCGCCGGGTGGTCGTCAAACGGCACCGGAGCGCCGTATATGGCCATGATGATATGGCCCTCATACTTGTCCAGGGTTCCGTCGAAGCGGAAAATCTCCTCGGTCATGGCCGTGAAATATTCATTGAGCCGGTCAACCAGGATTTCCGCGTCATCCGTGTGAATGCCGGGCCCGGACGCCAGGGCGAACATGGCCGTGAGGTCCATGCGCTCGCCGCCCAGCTTGAGCATGTCCGGGTTCTGAATCAGGGTTTCCACGATGGACGGGGTCACGAATTTTGAGAACATCTCCTTCATGCGCTTGGCTTCCTGGCCCTCGGTCATGAAGCGGTAAACAACCACCACCAGATACACCACAATCAGGGACAGGGCCACGGGCACAAACGGCAGCCACACGCGGGCCGTGTTAAACGCCAGCACGCACACCGCGCCGTACGCGGCGATGGCGCCGATCATGAACAGGGCGCCGGGCAATTGTTTGGAGCGCCCGCCCACAAAACCCACAACCAGGCCCAGGCCCACAATAATCATGAAAAAGTACGGCCACGCAATGCCGCTGATGAACAACTCCTTGGTGATGGTGTTGACCAGGTTCGCGTGCATGCCCACCAGGGGATAGCGCGAGTCAAACGGAATGGGGTTCAAGTCATGCGTGTACGGGGCCGTAAGCCCTGTGAGCACCACCTTGCCCTTGAAAAACTCGATCTCATCCTTGATGGCCTTGATTTCCTCGGGCGTCATCTGATCAATCACGGCCTGCTGCTCGGGCGTGATGGACCCGTACTGCTCGATGTATGCAATGATCCGCGCTTCCTGGTCCGGGCTCAGCTTGTCCAGAATCGCCTGTTCCTCGTCCGTCATGTCCCAGCCGTGCTCATCCAGGAACCCTGTGGCTTCATCGATCTGCGCCTGGGTCAGGGCCCCGACCGCTTCCTCTTCCTCGGGGGTGAGCGGGCCGTTTTCTTCCATATAGTCGCGGATGGCCTGTTTCTGCTCGTCCGGGGTTTCCTGGTACCAAGCCGCCACATCCTCGGTGATGTTCGCGCCCAGGCTGTTGATATCTTCAACCAATTGGTTGATGTCCGCTTCCGTCAAAGACGCGGCATACGCGGCCTGCTCTTCGGTCAACTCGCCGCCCTGCATGCTGGCCGTAACGATATCGTACTGGTCCATGAGCGTGTTGTACTGATCGATAGTCTCAAGAATATCGTTGTACATGGCGTAATCGCTCTTCTGGAGCAGGGCGAAGGTCTTGAGGTTCTCGCGCTTCTTGACCGGTATGTACTGCCTGGTATACTCGCCGCGGCGGATGATATTATACTGACGGGCCGCCTCGTAAATGGCCTTGAAACTGCGGTGTGCGAACTGGTCCGGGGCCGTGAAACTGCCGGCCCAGTTCACGAGCAGGCTGCGGTCTTCGAACAAGGGGATGGTAATGGTCTTGGGCTTTTTGTTCCAGGGCAGCTTGGCGTCCTTAATCACTATTTTGTCAGGATAAAAAACCACATTTTTATTGGGCACATCCATATAGTGCATGGCCAGCAGAGTGGTGATGTGCGGATATAACCGGTTCTGGAACTCGGCCACGGGCGCGCTCATGCGGATGATGCCGTCCTTTTGCAGTTCGGGCTTCACAAACCCGTAACCCGCGGCGAACTCCACGATGTGCTTGTTCAGCGGCTTAATCTCCCGCAGAACGCGGTAAGTGCTCATAAGCTCTTTAATGGACACAGGCGCCTTTTTGGGCACATCGTATCCCAGGCCATAGTTCATGCCCAGGGCCAGATCCGTGAGCGCCTTGCGGTCCTCGATAATCCTATGGATGGACGCAACAGTCTCCTCGTCCAGGGGCAGCACCGCGCGCCCGTCAAGCTTCTTTTTCTCCACGCCCTTGAGCAGGCGCTCATATTCGCTGGTCATCAAATTAGTGATCAGCGTATTGATATCCACTTCCATCTGGTTCTTAGTGTCCGTGCGGTCCGTCATCTTGATGCGGCGCATAAACTCATCGTGCACCGGCTTGTTGAACAGGATATCATCCACGGTGTAGCGCAGCTTGAGCTTGTCTTCCACGATCTGGGCCAGAAACACATTGCCCGCGTCGCGGATGGCCTGGCGCAGTTCCTCGTCCATATCGAACGCAATGGCGTTGAGATCCTTTTGCTCCTCGAAGAAAGCCTGGAACTCCTTGAACACCGCGGCGTTATCCAGCGCCGCCCTGTTGATCAGCACATTCTGAAGCGCGGCGTTGGCGCTTTGCACATTGCCGGGCGCCAGCAGCGGGGCCAGCTCCGAGTCCGGGTACAATGCGTCCAGGGTGTCCAGGGCCGCGGCCATGCGCGCCGCAGGCACGGCGTGCTCCAGCTTGTCTGTGGGATACACTGCGTCCAGGACCTCGGCCAGGGGCGCGAAATCCACTCCGTCAAAATCTTTGGGCTGGAAAATGCCCCCGGAATTGAAGGCATTGTTGATGCGGTCTTCGGTGAAAACCTCATTGAGAATCTTGAGCGCGCCCGCGGCATCCGGCGCCGAGCCCACATACACCGGGGCCTCTTCGCCGCGCGTCATGCTCTCAAGCTGCTTTTTAACAATAAGCAATTGGCCCGGCTCGAAATCATAAAACACCATCTCGCGTTCCTCTTCGGAAACGCCCTCGAACTGGCCCAGCACAGTCTTGATTGTGGAAATAATCGGGGGATACGCAAGTTCGCCGAGCGTGGTGGCAAGGGGCTTGAGCTGCGCGGCCTGGGCCGAGCCCGGCGCAACCAGCGACACTTTGCTGTCCACGGCCTTCTTGGCGTCCACCATCAGGGCCGCGTCCCACGCATCCACACTGCCGATTTCCGCGGCTTTGCGCAGCGACGCCTTGGTCTTCTGGAACGTGGTGGCGTCTGCGATTCCATTGATGGCCTTGAACGCATCGCGCGCCCCGGCCTTCTCCTCCTGCATAAGCGCTATATCCGCTCTGATGCTGTGTTTGAGATCCGCGAACCGCGTGTAAAACAAATCCAGATTGTTCACATCCAGGCGGCGGCCAAAGGGATCAAAAAAGAAAATATCGAAAAACATGCATTTGGCCTGGGCCCCGTCCGCGCCCAGCGCGCGGATGATATCAGGGTACACCGTGCGGTCCGGGGGAAACGGCTTCCACTGCTGCGCATCGTTGTCATAATCCAGGAGCACGATATCCTGATTGACATCCTTTTTGGGCAAACGCCCGCGCGCAAGAAACCGGCGGTCATACGCGCGGTACTCGAGGTTCTTGACCACATCGTAAATCGCGCGCACGCCCGGCACATCCTTGGACCACGTGTTGTACAGCAGGCCGAACGCCGAAGCCACCACAAGGCCTATAATAATGCCAACAATTGGGTTTCGCTTCTCCGCCTGCCTGGGCAGTTTCAGCAACGCCATGAACAGATCCTCCTTCAAACACAACAGCGCGCCATGGGCCTCACACATGCAAAAAACCCGCACCACGGATCACTTGTTGGTTTTCAATAATTCACTACGCGTTGAATCTTAACATAAATAAAGACTTGATCTCAATATAATGGCAAATTCCAGGCCCGCGGCAACAGGCCCATGGCCCGGAGCAAGAATCCCGCCTCAGGTTGTTTTTAACAACCACGCACACAATCCCATTTGTTCCCCAGAGTTGCTTGACAAGGAATAATCAATTTTATGCGCAAATGCGGTATAATTCCAATCAGCTATTACAATGAAACAAACCGGCAGGAACGAACTCCATTTTCTGCACAAACCGCCGCCCGTAATGCAGCGAATCCCGCGGAAAATGCAAACCATTGGGTTGTTACGAGTTCAAACAAAACCGTTTCCGGCAACATCAAGGAAAGCGCCAGGGTGGAAACCGCATGAGAACAAACCGCATCCTGAATATCTTCGTGCCGGTTTTTCTTACCATCGCGCTTTTCATCCTCACAATTCACCTCGTCATTCTGCCCACAATCGAAAAGCAGATGATGGATAAAAAGCGCGAAATGATCATGGAACTGACCAACAGCGCCTGGGGCATTCTGAATTCCTATGAAGAAAAAGCCCGGGACGGAGAACTCACGCGCGAACAGGCCCAGCGCCGGGCCGCGGCCCTGATTACAGGCATCAGATACGGCCCCGAAGGCAAAGATTATTTCTGGATTAACGACATGCGGCCCTTCATGGTTTCCCACCCCTACCGGCCGGACCTGAACGGAAACGACATCTCGGATTTCAAAGACCCGAACGGCAAAAGGCTCTTCGTGGCGTTCGTGGACACGGTCAGGAAAAACGGCGCCGGCTACGTGGACTACATGTGGCAGTGGAAAGACGACCCGGCCCACATCGTGCCTAAAATATCCTATGTGCGCGGATTCAAACCCTGGGGCTGGATCGTGGGCACGGGAATCTATGTGGAGGATGTCAAAGCCGAAATCAAACGCATCACCGGCGTGCTCGTGCGCATCTACCTGGTCATCCTGGGCGCCATGTTTTTTCTATCAGCCGTGATCATCCGGCACAGCGCGATTATCGAGCGAAGCCGGGCTCAGGCTCAGGACAAACTCAAAGCCTCCATGATCCTGTATTCAACGCTCATCGAAAATGTCCATGACATGGTGTTCATGCTGGACGCCCGGGGCAACGTCATTTTTGTCAATTCATTCGTCTGCAACCACTACAATGTACAACCGGATAAAATCCACGGCGCGCCCCTTTGCTTTTTCTGGTGCGGCGATTCCATCACCACGGTTGACAAAGCCGTGTCCATAGTCAGGCAAATCAAAAAAGAATTCTCCCTGGATTGCGTATGCGAAAACAATTCCTATTTCCTGAGCATTGTGCCGCTTTGTGATGGAGCGGGAGAGATCGAGGGCATGATCTGCGTGGCCAGAGACATCACCGGCCACAAGCGCGCGGAACGCGCCCTGCGGCAAAGTGAAGAGAAATACAAAACTCTCATCGAAAACGCCACGGTGGGAATTGTCGTGGCCCAGGACGGACTGTTCAAATACGCCAACCCCGAACTCATGGCCATCACCGGCTATTACGGCCCCGAAATTTTAACCAAAGGCCTCAATGACCTGCTCTACACAGAAACCCGGGAGGAAAAAGACTCCATCATCAACCACATTGCCAGAAGAGTACGGGGCGAAGACCTGCCCCCCATCCCCGAAACCAGAATCATCGATAAAAACGGCGTGGTCAAATGGCTGGGAAACAGCTCCATCGTCATCGACTGGGAAGGCCACCCCGCCACCATGCATTTTGTCAGCGACATCACAGCCCGCAAACAGGCCGAGTCCGCGCTCAGAGAAAGTGAAATCCAGTTGCGCGCCCTGTCCCAGCAGCTTATCAAAGCCCAGGAACAGGAGCGCAAAAGGCTGTCGCGCGAACTGCACGATGAACTGGGCCAGAAACTCGCGGGCCTCAAACTGGAAATCGCCGCCCTGAAAAGAAAACCCGAACTCCTGCACGAATTCCTCAACAGCGCGGACCAGCTTCTCGGCGATGTGAACACAGACCTGCGGCGCATCTACAACGCCCTGCGGCCCGTGACCATAGACAAGCTCGGCCTGCGCCAGGCCCTGATCGCTTTAATCAACGGCCGGTTCGAACACAGCACTATCCACGCCCATTGCGACATTGACCAAAGCCTCAAAAACCAAATCCCCGAAGAAATGTCCATCAGCATTTACAGGATCCTCCAGGAAATCATCACCAACACCATCAAACACTCGCAGGCCCACGACCTGTCCATCACCTTGAAAAAGGAATCCAATGGAATTTCGCTCGAAACCGCGGATAATGGAACCGGCTTTGATCAAGACCTAATCCATGATAAAATAGGGTTCGGGCTCCTTGGCATCAAAGAACGCACCAGGCAGCACGGCGGAGAACTGCGCATCACGTCATCACCCGGAAACGGCGTGCGCATTTCCGCGCATTTCCCGCTCGAACAAAACCCTGTTGAATGAGGAACCATTGATCACCGTCATTATCGCCGAAGACCATAAAATCGTGCGCAGCGGCCTGTGCCACTTCTTCAACACCGTGCCCGATATCCAGGTTGTTGCCGAAACAGGCCTGGGGCGCGAGGCCGTGCGCCTGGCCGCAGAGATGCGGCCCGATGTGCTGATCCTGGACATGGACCTGCCCGACATCAACGGCATGGATGTCATGGGCCGCCTGGCCGACTCGGGCGTGGCCGTGAACATTCTGTTCCTCACCATGTACGACAACGCGGACCTCGCCGGCCACCTCATGAAAGCCGGCGCCAAAGGGTTCATCATCAAAACCGGAGAACCCGAAGAACTCGTGGAAGCCCTGCGCAAAATCAAATCCGGCGGCATCTATATCACACCCGCAATCCGCGATGATCTGCTCACAAGCCAGTTCTCGGGCGCCTCGGACACGGACAGCCTCGAATCATTGTCCCAGCGCGAAATGCAGGTGCTCCTCAAACTGGCCCAGGGCGACACCATCACGGATATCGCCGACAAACTGTGCCTCAGCCAGGGCACCGTAAAAACCTACAAACACAGAATTCTCACAAAACTGGGCATCAAAAAAAACGTGGACCTCATCCGCTTCTGCATGAAACAAGGCCTCATCTCCGAATAACCCCTCTCAAATAAAGGCTTCCCCCACGCCCTGTCAACCAAGGTTGACAGGGCGTCAACCCGCGTTTGCAATGGAATACAATTATTGCATACATGTCAAACAGCTTTTTGCCGATATCTTGTCTTGCGCCATGCCCCTATCATGAATACAGAGGTTCAAACCCGAGGAGAATGGAAACATGGCGCAAGGGGAAACACAGATATTGATCATTGACAGCAATACATATATCTCGAGGAAAATCGCCGAACAGATATCCGCAAACGGGCCGGGCTGCAGTGTTTCCCATTGCCACTCCATGGAATGCGCCCAAAGCATCTTCGCGGACCACTCGTTCCAACTCGTGCTCATGGACGCTTTGACAGCCAGCATGAGCGAGCACATGTTCCAGCAAATCAGAGCCAGTAATCCCGATGTAAGGATCCTGCTTTATTCCACAAAACTCACGGGCGCCGAATACGCGGCCGTGAACACGGCCGCCCTGGAATGCGGCGCCGACTTTTTCGGAGATGAAGGGGACCTCATCAACCAGATGCGCGAGGAGTGCCTGGCGCAAAACATCCACACCCGGGTTCGCCCGGACAAAAACTGATGGTGCATCAGGAGACACGGATTCGATGAATTTTTACTGCTTTCACAACCACGACATGTTCTTGAACTCTGCGGCGCCAGGCCTCCATATTTGCTCTGGCGCCGCCTTTTTTAATTTCACAGCATAGGAGATGGCGCACAGTGAACGCAATAAAAGAGGAGCGGATAATCGAGATGAAATCGGGTTTATCAGATTCCGGCTTTGAGGATACAACGGCTGTCATGGGCCAGCTTAAAAACGGCATGCTGCACGATTTCAACAACATGCTCGGCATTATCCATGGCAATGCATCCCTCGCCATGGAGCACATCAAAACCGGAGATGCCGGCTTTGATGAATTGCAGGAAATCGCATTCGCCGCCAGACGCGCCCAGACCATTGCAAAACACATCCTGAACATCGGGCGCAGCATTGAAATATCCTGTTCCCGCGTTTGCCTCTGCAATCTCATCACAGATTCCATAAACATGATCCAATGCATGGTCCCGGAAACCATCAACATCAAACTGGCCCTTTCGCAAAAACCTTTATATATCAACGCAGACCAGTGCCTTATCGAGCAAGTCATTGTAAACCTGTGCAAAAACGCCATTCACGCCATGCCCCATGGCGGCGCCCTGACCATCAAAACGCATGAAATCCACGGGCGCGATGCCTCGTTCTCCAACAGTGACAATCCACGCAGAAAATTTGCCGCCATAAAAATCTTCGATACAGGCTGCGGCATTCCCAATGACATGATTGAAAAAATCTTCAACCCTTTTTTCTCGACCAAACCAAAAGACCAGGGCGCCGGGCTTGGTTTGTTCATTTCCAAATACATCGTCCAGAGCCACGGAGGCAGCATTCACGTAAACAGCATCCCGGGCAATGGCGCGATCTTCACCATCTATCTGCCCCTGGCCTGAAGGGCTGGGATTGACATCAAAAAAACACATTCAACAGGAGGATGACAATGCTTCAAAAATTCAAGCTTTCAACCAAGATTGTGGCTCTGGGCATTATGATCACGGTTCTGTACCTGGCGCTTCTGGCATGGATCTACCCGCGGTTCCAGTCCAAAATGTATGAAAACAAAACAGAAAAAACCAGAAACCTCGTGGAATCCACAGTGAAGCTGATTGACTACTACGCCGCCCAGGCGGACGAGGGCAAAATGAGCCAGGACGACGCCCAGGCCGCAGCCAGAAACGCGCTCAAATCCATGCGCTACGGCGATGACGATTACTTCTTCATCGTGGACACGGACGTCAAATGCGTGATGCACCCCATCAAGCCCGAACTGGACGGCCAGGACCTTTCCACCACCGTGGACCCCAACGGCAAACGCCTGTTCGTGGAATTTGTAGAAGTGGCCAAAACCAAGGGCGAAGGCCGCGTGGACTACCTGTGGCCCAAAGCCGGCTCATCCAAACCCGTACCCAAAATCACTTATGTGAAACTGCAATCCAAATGGGGCTGGATCGTGGGCACCGGCATCTATGTGGATGATGTCAAAGCCGAAATGGCCGCCATCTTCACCATCTTCCTGGTGTCCGTGGTCATCATCAGCATTCTGGCCATCGGCCTGTCCATCCTGCTCACCCGCTCCATCACCGTGCCCGTGAACCGCGCCATCCAGGCATTGGGCGAAGGCTCCTCGCAGATGGCGTCTGCGTCCGGCCAGGTGTCCGCGGCCAGCCAGTCCCTGGCCGAAGGCTCCGCCGAGCAGGCTTCATCGCTTGAGGAAACATCCTCATCACTCGAAGAAATGGCATCCATGACCCGGCAGAATTCGGACAATGCAGAACAGGCGAACCGCCTTGCCAAGGATGCCCGGGAAGCCGCAAGCAACGGCAACAACGCCACGCAGCGCATGCTCGACGCCATGAGCAAAATCGCACGGTCTTCCGAGCAAACATCCAAAATCATCAAAACCATCGATGAAATCGCATTCCAGACAAACCTGCTCGCACTCAACGCAGCCGTGGAAGCCGCGCGCGCCGGAGAAGCCGGAAAAGGCTTCGCGGTCGTGGCCGAAGAAGTGCGCAACCTGGCCCAGCGCGCCGGAGAAGCCGCACGCAACACAGCCGAACTCATCGAGGGCTCCGTGGCCAACACCACCAACGGCAGCAAAATCGCCGACGAACTGGCCGCCGCGCTCAGCGGCATCACCGACAGCTCAGCCAAGGTCAGCGACCTGGTTGCAGAAATCGCCGCCGCCAGCAAAGAACAGACCCAGGGCATCGACCAGGTCAACATTGCCGTGAACCAGATGGACAAAGTCACACAGCAAAATGCATCCACGGCCGAGGAATCCGCATCGGCTTCCGAAGAAATGAGCGCCCAGGCAGAAGCCCTCAAAGGCCTGGTTGACGATCTGGTGCTCGTGGTGGAAGGAACCAATTCCAAAAAGCTTCAAGGGGCAACCCACGCGGCGGCGGCGCCCCCGGCGCCCGCCTACGCGCAGCGGCAGGCGCGCGGCATCAGAACATCAGCCGGCGCCAACGCCCACCCCGCGCGCACCGCGGACAAACGGTTCGCCAACGCGGGCGCCGCGCCAAGAAGCAACTCCTACTTAAATCCCGAATCCATGATTCCCATGAACGAGGATGATTTCAAAGAGTTTTAAACCGCCAATTCAATAATACATTCTCATCTCAGAGTGCGCCGGCCCCCCCCTGTATTCCTTATCCCGCGCACTCTGATTTTTTTTGCTTTGAATCAGCCCTCGGCGCACCGGAACAGATCCGGCTGGCATCGGAGTTTTGACAGTCAGGGGACAGGCAAGGGGAAAAACGGCATGCCAGAAAAATCGCGGCATGCAAAGGGAATTGCGCAATCAGCAGATAAGGATATCGCACCGCGAAAGCGGCGATGAATCGCCGCACTCCAAATCAATCCTATCCCGCCCGCTAAGGTTGAGGGCTTCAGCGGCGATTCACAGGCCATATTTTCGCATGAGATACGGTGGTAATCAGGATGCTTTTTGGCATAGAATACTAGCGATGACGGCGGGTTTGCAGGGCGGGCCCCCCCCCTACAAATCCTTGCGTATCTTCTCAGATGGAAGAACGAAGTGAATACCCGGTATTGCCAAAAGGATTTTCAAGCTGCTGCATATCTTTTATTCGAATGATTCATTCATAGAACAAGCGGCCACAATTGCAGCGGGCATCTCCCGCATTGGGCCACCCGGCCAAGGCTGGGAGCCACGCCCGGGGGTCAAGCCCCCGCAAAAGCGCTTATGTCCATATTGCTTTCAAATAACTTAGTGAGAATTGTAAAGCCTGGTTATTGATGCAATTGTCTCGTTCAAGAGTGGCGTCAGCCCTGGTCGGGCGTATGCTCGATGGCGGCGCGGATCATATCGGAATCCCATTTTTCGGACTCCCGCGGCTTGACGCGGTCAAACCATGTGTTCTCGATATATCCGCCTTCTGTGAGCAGCACGGCGATCTCGCTGTCGCTCAATCCCATGTCCTGGAGTTTGCACATGGTCTCGAGATGAAGCTGCTCTTCCTGGTGCGGTATCACCTGGGATTTGCCGTTGAACTCGACTTTGCGCCATCCATAGGCCGACTGGCCGTTTGAGTTTTGCGGTGTTTGCCGAGTTTTGATCTTCTTTACCGGGGCGAAGGTTCTGGCGCCGCCCGGATTCTCAAATTCCACGAACGCCTCAATCACACGGCGGCACAGCGCCTCTTCCTCTTGCTGCGCTTCGCCGGCCGCGTGCGGCTCAATAGCAATGACTTTGACGCCCAATTTCATAAGCTCTTTCTCAACCCAGTACCGGTAAAACATATCGTTGCTAAGCCGGTCATGGCGCTTGACGATCACGATATTGAATTTGCCGTCGCGGGCGTCCTTGATAAGCAAACCAATCGGGTCCCGATCCTCACCGGCTTTGCCGGGCGCCTTCTTCTGCACATAAAAGCTTGTGAAGGGATAGCCGTGCTCGTCCTTGTACGTGAGGATGGCCCGCTTCTGCCGGTCAATGGACATGGGATCATTTTTAACCAGTTCTTCGCGTGTGCCGATGCTGCAATATCCTGCTGCTCGAATCTCTTTCATTACTCAACTCCTTATGAAATAAGTGCTAAAAAAGCGGGGAACACGTCCATGCAAATAATGTCTGAACAAGTGCAAAAAAAAATTTGCGCCAACCCGTGGCGCACACCGCAATCCAAGGGCGGGACGCCAGAAATTGTTATGGGCCAGCCGGGGTTTCCGACTGAGCATGAATATTCAGATTTGGAAGTATTCCATGCTTCCGGTATCTACAGTATAAAACAATGGGCGGACAATTCATACTATCTTGATAAAAGCATTCAAAAATAAAACCCGGACATTGCGCCGGGCCATACGCCCCTTCCCGCGGGTGCGATGACGCCCCCGTACAAGGCCGGGAAAGGCGCGCGCCCCTGGGTGGAAAAAGGGCGCCGGGTTTTAAAACGGATTCCGGATGCGTGAGGTTTCCCTCATTGGGGGGGGCCGTCATGCCCTGTTGCGAAACAGAAACCACCGGCCGGAGCCGCGCTCAGCCCTGGGCGTCCTGGGCCAGGGCCATGCGGTAGGCCAGGGAAAACGCGTCCATGAGCATGGCCAGGGCGTTTTTGAGGGTATCGCCCTCCAGGCTCTTGCCGGCGAACCGGGACACAAACGATTCAACCTGGAAATCCAGTTCCTCGCGCGCCTCCTCGGATATGGTGGCCTTGGCCACCCGCGCGCGCGCGTGCGCGAGAATTTCGTCCGTGCTTTGCGTCATGGCAGGGGCTCTCCCGGGTGCGGTCTTTTTCCAATTTTAACACATGTAACTGCTGCACGCCTTGATCCAATCCTTGATGGTGGGGTGCGAATAGGCAATGTACATATCCTCTTGTTCCACGAGGTCGCGGATCTGGCGCACCATGGCCAGGCCCTTTTCCGGCTCGGGAATGGGCATGCCGGGCGGTGTGATAAAATCGAGCTGCTCGGGCATGAAGCACGCATCGCCGGGCAGAAGCGTGGGGCCGAATTCCGGAAGCTTGGTGAGCACCATCTGGTGGCCCACGGAGTGGCCGCCGGTCTTAATGATCTTGATTGTGCCGTCGCCCATAAGATCATGGTCCCCGTTGAGGCGCACGATTTTGAAGTCGCGCGTCTGAGCGAAATCCTTGATTTCGTAGTGGCCCGCGCTGAACCGCGGATCCGGCCACATGGCTGCGGCCAGTTCTTCGGCCTGGATATAGAACTGTGCGTCCGGGAACAGGCACATGCCGCCGGCGTGGTCCAGGTGCATGTGCGTGAGCACCACGATGTCCACATCCGAAGTCTTATAGCCCAGGCGCGCGAGCTGCTTGTCCGCGGCGTCATCGGGCTCCATTTGCGGCTTGAGGTATTCGGCCACATCTTTGCCCCAGTATGCGGCGGCGTCTTCAGCCACTCTGGGGTGGTTGCCGGTGTCCACAAGCACCAGGGCGTCCTTGTGTTCAATTAGAAACAGGCCCACGGCGCAGCGCGCGGCCATGCCCTCATTGTGTCCGGGCGTGGCGTATGCTGATTCCATAAGTATGGTGCCGCACTTGATCGGGTAGATAATCATAGGAATAATTCCCTTTCTTGCAAACTGTGGGCTCTTCGAAGCCTACAGTTATTATAATGCACGGGAGCGGGCGTAACACATAATTAACGAGTAAGCCCCCTGCACACCGCTTGCGCGCCGGGCAACCCGGAAAAGATATTTTATCTTACCATTAAAAGATTATGTTTCGAATGATATACTAATGAACATTGGGCCAAATTGTCTTTTTTGGCCGCTTGAAAATTCTGAGCCTGAAATAATTAATAACAACTTGGTTATGCATGCGCGTGTTTCTAATTATACTTTGACATGCAAGGATGGACAAGAAACACAATGAGGGAACCCGGCTGGCCATTATCTGGTTCAGTGCATGGATGTTAAACACACGCGGAGATTAAACAGAATTTCCGCAAATGTATAGGTTTGTGCAAGCTCATGGATTTTAAAGATATTTTCAAAATCATACTGAAATACAAATTCATCATCATTTCATGTATGGTTGTGGTTATGGCAATCGCCATGTTCTTCAACCGGCGCAACCCCACCAAGTATACGGCCGTGTCCCGCATCGCTGTCAAAACCCAAAGTAAGATTTACGCAGGTTACGATGAATACAGCGAGCTGTCCATGCTCAGCGCATTCGACAATTACCGCAATGTGCAGACCCAGGCCGAGATGCTGAAAAGTAAAAAAATCCAGTCCCTGGCGCACAAGAGCCTGGGCCTGACCGATGATCAAATCCGCAGCCTGCTCGTCAAAGTCACACCCGAGCAGGACTCGGATATCCTGCGCATCGAGGTTATCAGCACCGACGGCAAGCTCGCCATGAATTACGCCAACGCGCTGGTCGAAAAGTATCAGGCGTACACTTTGAATTCTTTCAAAGACGAAGCCGAGTCCCGCGCCGAGTATTTCAAATCAAAGCTCACGGACGTGGAAACGGAATTGCGCCAGGCGCAAATCGAGCGCGAGATGTACAAGAAGGAACACATCGCCGGCAGCTTCGAGTCCGAAGCCGCCCAGGCCGCGCAATCAATGTACGATTTCGAGCGCATGCTGGACACCGCGAAAATGGAACTGGCCGCCACCGACGAGCGCATCACCCAGTCCCTGCGCGAACTGTCCTCGGAAACACCCATTGAAACCAAAACCATTTACACGAGCAACTCCCTGCGCCGCGACCTCAAATCCCAGCAGTCCACTCTGGAAATCGAACTGGCCAAGGCCAGGCAGCTTTACGGCGACCTCCACCCCGATGTGCTGTCCATAGAGCGCCAGATCGAGACCGTCAAGCACAAGCTCAAGGAAGACGAATACAACGACCTGCGCGTCATTCTGCAGCAAGAGGACGAGGCCAACCCGGTCCACCGCCAGATGCTTCAGAATCTGGCCGACCTGCGCGTGGAAAAAGAAGCTCTGATCGATAAAGTGGCCATCCTCGGCGGCCTCGTGGAAGAGAGCCGCAAACCCCTGACCACACTGCCTGAAAAAGAGAAGACCCTCGAACAGTTCGATGTGCGCATCGGCATGCTCAAAGAAGAACAGGCCAGCCTTCAGAAAAAATTCAAGGACTTCCAGCTCAGCGGCCAGGTGCCCACAACCGTGGGGGAAATCACAGACCGCGCGGGCGGGGCCTACGACACCCAGAACTCCCGCAAAATGCTCACCCTGTTCATCGCCGGCCTGGGCGGCCTGCTCATTGGCCTGATCTTATCCTTCATCCGCGAATACCTCGATGACACCCTGTACACAGCCCACGATATCGAAGAAGCCCTCACCCTCAATGTGCTCGGCCAGATCCCGCTCGAAAAATCCCTGGGCACGGACAACAAGGTGTGCGCGGACAAACCCAACACGCCTGTGGCCGAATCCTTCCGCGCCCTGCGCAACCGCCTCAAATACGTGCTGGCCGAGCAGGACATCCGCATGTTCATCATCACCAGCTCTGCGGTGCAGGAAGGCAAGTCCTTCGTATCCCTCAACCTGGCCATCACCATGGCCCAGTACGGGCACAAGGTGCTGCTCGTGGACGCGGACATGCGCCGCCCCACCGTGCACCGCGCCTTCGACGTGCCCAACAACGGCATCACCAACGTGATCATCGACAACGAAGACGTGACCCAGTTCATTATCGACACCGAGGTGCCCAACCTGTCCATCCTGCCCTCGGGCCCCCTGCCCCTGGCCGAATCCACACCCATGATTTCCAGTGAAATTTATGAGGACCCGCGCATCCGCGATATGTTCAATCTCCTGCGCATTTCCTACGACTACGTGATCCTGGACACGCCCCCCATCCTGGCTGTCACCGATGTCATGGCCCTGTCCTCCATCGTGCCCGGCGTGCTCTTCGTGGTCAGCGCCGGCGACATGCAGCGCGCCGACGTGGTCAACGCCAAGAATATGATCGAATCAACGGGCGTAAAAATGCTCGGCGCCGTGCTCAACCGCGCCCAGCACTCCGTGTCCTATTACAGATACCTTTATTATTATTACGACAAAGACACCAGCAGCAGCAAACACCGCGTGGCCGGCAAATAACACCGGTCGCGCCCGACCCCCGCACCCACAATTTCTTTTATTATGAAAACCCGGCTTTTCCCTCCCGCCCCTCATTGCCTTTTTTATTATCTTCCACTAAACTTGATTTCTAATTATGGAACACGGCCACACACCGCAAAATCCGGACGAACAGGGCGGCATCCAGATCAAGAAGCTGCTCGCTATCCTGCAAACGCAATCCCCTGTGATTGTGATGTTCATCGTGGCGGGCATGGCCATGCTGGGCTGGTTCCTGTATATCACCGCCAACCTGTGGATCCTGTTCTGCATCTCGGTTTTCTTGGCCTATCTCATGGCCGGGCCCGTGAATCTGCTGTCCGGCAAAATGAACCGCGGACTCGCCATCCTTATCCTGTTCGCGGTGGTGGCCGGGGTGGTGGCCGCGTCCCTGGTGCTTTTTATCCCCCAGATCATCGAGGAATTCAAAGTGTTCGGCCGGGACTTCCCCCAGGAAATCGCGCAACTGCGCGAGCACATGACCCGCTTCGACGCGTGGCTGGGCAGCCAGAACGTGCCCCCGGTCATCAAGGACCTGCCCGAGAACCTGCTCGTGAGCGCCGGAGACATGTTCGGGGGCATGGCCAAACAAACACTCAACCGCTTGGCCGGCGGCCTCACGCGCGTGTTCCTGCCCCTCATCATTCTGCCCCTCACCACGTTCTACCTGCTCAAGGACGCACACCGCCTGCACGACACTTTCATCCGCTACTTCCCTGAAGACAACCACGAACGAGTCACCCACCTGTTGAGCCAGATCGACCTGGCGTTCGGCGGCTTCATCCGCGGGCGCCTTAAGCTGTGCCTGGTCGTGGGCGCGGGCATGATCGTGGGCCTCAACCTCACGGGCATGAAATTCGCCACCGTGCTCGGCATCATATGCGGCATCTGCGAGTTCATCCCCTACATCGGCCCCGTGGTGGGCGCGGTGCCCGTGCTCATCATCGGCCTGGTCACCAAGAAAATGGCCATCGCGCTCATCATCGTGCTCATCGTGCAACTGCTGGAAAACATTATCTTCGTGCCCATGATCATGAGCGGCGAAATGGGCCTGCACCCGCTCGTGGTGCTGTTCGCTCTCATCGCCGGCGGCCAGGTGGGCGGCCTGGGAGGCATGCTCATTTCCGTGCCTCTCATGGCCACTATCAAAATCCTGCTCGAATACTATGTGGCCAGCACGGACGGCCAGTCCGCCGCGTCCCTGGACGCCGCGCGCGACGCCCAGCCCGGCCCCTCCCCCGCCGATCCGGACTCTCAACCGCCTCAAGAATAATCCGCGCATTCCCCACCCATTGATTTGTCTTTGATCCGCAATTCCGGAGAATGGCCGCGCACAACCGGTTTTCTTGTGAATTCCACTCATCAATTCTATGAGGCCATGGCCCGGCGCGCCTTTTGGCGGGCCATGGCCCGCCAAAGTTTTTGGGAAGGTGTGGAAACCCTTTTTCCAAAAAGGGTTTCCACGCATATAAAAATCCTTGCCGCCATCACGCATTCCACGTGTCAATTCCCGCTTGCTTGGCTATAATTATCACTGTGCGGCAAAGCGGGCCAGGCCCGTTTTTTGTTTTTTGCGCCGCCGCTCAAATATACGCCGGATTGTGCAGCCCGCAGCGCCCGAGGTGAATGCCGCATGAAAGATTACAACTTTACGGACATCGAGAAAAAATGGCAGAAAGCGTGGGAGGACGATAAAACCTTCTCGCGCGAGTTGCCGGACCGCAAAGAAAAATATTACGTGCTCGAAATGTTCCCATATCCCAGCGGCAAGCTGCACATGGGCCACGTGCGCAACTACTCCATCGGCGACGCCCTGGCCCGCTTCAAGCGCATGAGCGGCTTCGACCTCATGTACCCCATGGGCTACGACGCCCTGGGCCTGCCCGCGGAAAACGCAGCCATCAAAAACCAGACCCACCCGCGCCAGTGGACCGAGTCCTGCATCGCCACCATGATGGACCAGCAAAAAGCCCTGGGCCTGTCCTATGACTGGTCCCGCTTCCTGGCCACGTGCCGCCCCGAGTACTACCGCTGGAACCAGTGGTTCTTCCTCAAGCTGCTCGAAAAGGGCATGGTCTACCGCAAGGAAGCGCCCATCAACTGGTGCGGCGACTGCGGCACTGTGCTCGCCAACGAGCAGGTCATCGACGGCTGCTGCTGGCGCTGCGACGGCCCCGTGGTGCAGAAAAATCTCGTGCAATGGTTCCTGCGCATCACCGACTACGCCGAAGAGCTGCTCGCGGACATCGACAAACTCCACGGCTGGCCCGAATCCGTGAAAACCATGCAGCGCAACTGGATCGGCAAGTCCATCGGCACCATGGTCAATTTCAAGGACCAGGACTCGGGCCGGCCCATCCCCATCTTCACCACGCGGCCCGACACTCTCTACGGCGTGCGCTTCATGGTCTACGCGCCCGAACACCCCGACGTGCTCGCCATGGTGGCCGGCACAGACCGCGAGGCCGAGGTCAAAGCCTTCGTGGAAAAGGCCATGAACCAGGACAAGTACCAGCGCGCCGCCGACGACAAGGAAAAAGAAGGCGTGTTCCTGGGCAAGTACGCCATCAACCCGCTCAACGGCGACGTGGTGCCCATCTACACCGCCAATTTCGTGCTCATGGAATACGGCACAGGCATCATCATGGCCGTGCCCACGCACGACCAGCGCGACTTTGAATTCGCTAAAAAATACGGCATCGGCCTCAAGGTGGTCATCAACCCCCCGGGCAAGGAACTCAGGGAATCGGACATGGCATGCGCGTACGTGGAGCGCGGCACACTCGTGAACTCGGGCCCGTTCGACGGCTTGGACAATGAAGAAGCCAAGGAAAAAATCTCCCTGTACGTGGAAGAACAGGGCCTGGGCCAGCGCACCGTGCAGTTCAAGCTGCGCGACTGGCTCATCTCCCGCCAGCGCTACTGGGGCACAATCATCCCCATCATCTACTGCGACAAATGCGGCATCGTGCCAGCGCCCGAAGACACACTGCCGGTCACGTTCCCCGAGGATGTGCAGTTCACGGGCAAGGGCAACCCGCTGCTCACCAGCAAAGCCTTCGTCAACACCGAGTGCCCCGAGTGCGGCGGCCCCGCGCGCCGCGAAACCGACACCATGGACACGTTCATCGACAGCTCCTGGTACTATTTCCGCTACTGCAGCGCCGACTACGACGGCGGCATGTTCCGCCGCGAAGACATCGACCGCTACATGCCCGTGGACCAGTACATCGGCGGCATCGAGCACGCCATCCTGCACCTGCTCTACAGCCGCTACTTCACCAAGGCCCTGCGCGACTGCGGCCTCACATCCGTGAGCGAGCCCTTCACCAACCTGCTCTGCCAGGGCATGGTCACGCACGAAACATACAAGGACGCAGACGGCAACTGGCTGTACCCGGACCAGATCATGAAAAAGGACGGCGGCGTGTTCAAGATCGACGACGACTCCCCCGTGACCCTGGGCCGCGTGGAAAAAATGTCCAAGTCCAAAAACAACGTCGTGGACCCCAGCAACATCATCGGCGAATACGGCGCGGACACGGCCCGCATGTTCATCCTCTTCGCATCCCCGCCCGTGCGCGAACTCGAATGGACCGACGCCGGCGCCCAGGGCGCGCACCGCTTCCTCAAGCGCGTGTGGAAAACCATCTGCGACCTGGCCCAAAACCTGGACCCCGCAACCCCCGGCGCCATCGACCCGGACATCCTGCGCCTCACCCACAAGACCATCAAGCGCGTCACCGTGGACATCGGCGCGCGCATGAATTTCAACACCGCCATCGCCGCGCTCATGGAATGGCTCAACGCCTTCTCCGCATACGCGGGCGGCAGCGCCGCGGACCCGGCCACGCTCCGCTACGGCGCCGAAACATTCCTGCACCTGCTCCTGCCATTCGCCCCGCACATCGCCGAAGAACTCTGGCGCGAACTGGGCCACGACACCATGCTCTCCCTGCACGCCTGGCCCGCGTTCGACCCGGCCCTCACCGTGGACGAAGAACTCGAAATCCCGGTCCAGGTCAACGGCAAAATCCGCGGCAAAATCAACGCGCCACGCGACACGCCCGACGATCAAGTCCTGGCCATGGCCCTGGACATCGATAATGTCAAAGCGCACCTTGAGGGCAAAACCCTGCTCAAAAAAATTGTGGTGCCAAACAAAATCGTCACCCTCGTGGTCAAGTAAAACCCACGCCCGGGGAACAGCGACTATATCGCGCCTTTTCAACGCCCTGCAACCAGGCGCCTGCCATAGCAATCAAAATCACCGGCAGTCCATTTTCAAATTGCACTAAATTGACACCCGCTTTGTTCAGGCTCTGCATGTCCCCTTTAAAATCGCCCCCCCCTCCCCCACGCATAGTTCCGCAATTTCTGTCGCCATTCCGTGAAATACCATACCTGGCCGAAACCCGGCCCAATACCAGAATCCATCATTTTCCCAAAATGATTGATTTTTTACGGGATTTCAGAGAGTTTTGATTATGCCAATTCAAATAATCGCTTTATTATTCAGCTTTATCAATTCATAACAAGCCAATTGTTGGATATTGTCGAATTTCCGTATGATACCCCTATAGTACCCTATGCAGAGGTTTCAATATGTACTGAGTATGTACTGGGCGAAAAATTACTGGTGATTTGGACAGTGTATAAATTCAGTCAAAATGTTTGCGATTTTTTATGTAAATGAACATACCGAGAAGCCACAGAACACCGAAAAATATCCAGTCGTATTCAGTTTCAAAAAAGAACAATTCAAACACGCCATAACCCGATGCAGCCAGCAAACTCAAAATGACGCATAGTCCAATGATGCCTAAAAAAAGCATGCACCCAGCTTTGCGCTTCATTAGCAACATGATTCCAGTGGCTGCAAATGCGAACCCTGGTATTGCATCAATCCAGATGCCTTTGAATATCTCTTTTGAAGCTAAAAAGAAGAAAATCAAGGATAGGCAAATGAAACAACTTCCCAATACCTGAACAATCAACATCCAGAAAGGGTCTTTGCTGCTCCTGGGTGATTCCTCGGCATTTTCAGTCATATTGAATTCTTACCGATATTGGAGGATTTCAAACATCTCGCGTCTCTCATCTTCTGTCACTGGTGCTGCGTGGTGCTGATGTGTGGCTTAATCATGCTGCTTATTCCACTGTTCAATGAAATATCCTATTTGCTACAAAGATCTGGGGACACCATACATAACTATCACTCCTTCTTGGGGCCCGGTTTTTGTGGTGCAAGCGCTCGCCCCAATTTTTGTTCAAGCCTGGAAACGAAATCATCGCTGCCGAGTGGACGCCCTGTGCGTTCGTGGCTACGCATTGTTTCCAGGTGGTTTTCCGGCACGGGAGTGCTGAGATATTTGTTCCAGTTTTCATGCACCAAGTCAATCATTGGGGCTACGTTGACGAGACCGTCATTCTTTCCTGCGATGTGCGCCGATGCGCTGCTCCACGCCCATTGCTCGGGACGTTTGACAAGTCTGGCCCGCACGGGATTGAGTTCCACATATCGCACGGCTGTGAGCAGATGGTATTCGTCCATGATATACGAGGCAAATCGTCCCTGCCACAGGTGGCCGCGCCATTTCTTGCGAAAATTGATGTGCCTGGTATACCGCCTGTGGGCTTCGCCGATGGCGCGCCTCAGCCCGTCTTCGCTGTCCGGGACAACAATCAAGTGAACATGGTTCGGCATCAGGCAGTAGGCCCAGACATCCACATTGTGATGCCCGCACCATTCTTTCATCAATGACATGTAAAGCCCGTAATCGGCGTCTCGGAAGAATGTTTTCTGCCGCCGGTTTCCACGTTGTGTCACATGGTGTGCATGACCCGGTGCGACAGCTCTGGCTAATCGTGGCATATTCGCATTTTACCACATCTGATTGCTTTTTGTCTTCCCGTTTCTTACAGATAATTCCGTATGGTGTCCCCAGATCCGTCAGATCCCGTTAGATCCCGTATGGTGTCCCCAGATCCTGTGCAATTATTCCTGCCATTACTGAGTTATTTGTGTATTCTGCACTGTCTCCGGCGTCGCCGACAATCACAGATTCTCGCTACGTAGCGACTTTTAACAGCACTTTGGCCTCAGCGCGTGCCACCTTACAAAATTCTCTATATATATGAAATTTCAAATACTTTCACGAAAGGAGTGATCTCCAAAATAGGGGGACACCATACCTATTTCTCATGACTTGTCAATTTTTCTTTTTCTTCCCGCCTTTTTCGGTTTGAAAACGCGGCCAAAAACCGATTCGAGATGAGAGAGAAAGGCGTCACTTCCAAGGGCGCGGCCGGTTCGCTCGTGGAGGCGCAGCTTTTCAGACACCTGGTCCTCATCACGTATGCATAGATAATCTTCCCAGGGCTCTGACACGAGTTTCAAAAGCGGCGCCGTTTGCACAAGGGCATCATTTTTTGCCACAATGTGGGCGGCGGCGCTGCTCCATGGCCATTGTTCAGGCCTGTTGCGTTCCTTCTTGAAATTGCCACGCCACACCGTTCCTCGCCTGGAGGAAGATTCGGCTTGCTTGCGGTACTGATTGCCAAGCCCTGAGCAAGCTCCGGGGCATTCTTTTCGATTAAAGCAATCAATGATGCCGGGTTCGTTTCAAGGCGCCGCTTCAGAGGATGAAAATGTTAGTTGAACTTTTTCAATATGCGGCTCGGCGTGATTTTGGCCCTGACAACTCCGATGAGGTTCCCGAAAAATCTGCTGTTGTATATCAGATGCAGGGACAGTTGTCCCAGAATCACAGCTTTGATATTGGTGAAGAATAATGCCGCCGAAGATGCGAACGGTTTTCTGGCTATGATATTTTCAACGGTCTTGTCGCTGCACTTGTTGCGTGCGTAAAGCCAGATGATATTTTCCAGGATACGTTTTCGCTCATAGGGAAACAGCGTGGGGAAAAACGCCCAGTTTTCCCCCACGCTTCTGAGGAGATATTCGGGGGTCGCATGCTCGGGCATTATTTTACTGTCCCTGAGCGCCTTTTGTGTCACGGCGAATTCGGGAAAGAATTGAAGGCGGTAAAGGTGGAAGGAAAGGGGTTTGGGCAACCGAAGCATGAGCCGAAGCGTTCCCTCCAGGGTTTCTTCATCATCATATGGATTATCCAGGATCAAATCATATACGGCCAACAGGTTGAGCTCTTTGATCTTTTTTGCGACATGGACGATTTCATCTCCTGAACCTTTGCGCTCAAAGATTTCGTTTCGGATCTCATCTGAGCCGCTCTGGATACCGACGGTGATCTCTCTGAGCCCGGCTTCGGCGAGTTCCGAAATGATATTCTGCTTCACCATGAGCGGGTTCAGGGAACAGGCAAAGGGAAGTCCCACCTCTTTTTTGTAACGCTCCTTGAATTCCTGCAGCCATTCTGGATTGGTGGCGAAAACTTCATCAAAGAAGAAAATGCTCTGCACATTTTCGCCGTATTTTTCCATATATGTTTTGATTTCCCGAAGGATGTTGTCCACGGACCTGCGCCGGAGGAATTTTCCCAACCCGCGATATTTGTCATGCAGCAACCCGTTAATACAAAACGAACATTTGTATGGGCAGCCCTGCGCTGTCTGCACCCACAGACACGGCATATCGATCAAGGGATCCTGACGTGTGACTTTGTTGTCCTCAATGAAGATGAAGTTTGGATTGCCATAAGATGGAAAATGCCGGGCGTCGATATCCTGATTCAGCGGCCTCAATGGGTTCTTTATGATTTCCCCGTTCCTGTTCACCCAGAGATTTCTGATGTCGCGCCACGGGCGCGATTCTGCCACTGCCTGCACCAACTCAACAAGGGTTTCTTCCCCTTCACCCACGCAGATGGTGTCTGTCTTATCGATACACATATCCGGATACAGTGTGGGGTGGCATCCTCCCCAAATGGTTAACGCATCCGAATTTTCCTTCACAAGCTGATTCAGCCGCGCGGCGATGGGTGAAAACGCCGTATACACACTGAAGCCGACAATGCCCGGATTCAATTCCTTGATTGTGTCGATAAACAGCTGCTCTTCCTGTTTTGTCTGAAGCTTCAATTTATTGCCGTATTTGTTTTTGAAGAAGACGCAGTATGCCTGTATGCCTTCGAGATCATTCAAAAGAGGCGATAGAATGCGAAGAGGGAACGAAAATGTTTCATAGAGTGATACGAGGACTACATTCATATTTGATTACTCATCTCCAAGCGTCACCGCGCCACCGCCATATGTTATCCGGCCCCGGGATCTCGCGCTTCATTATCTCACTGAATGACAGCAATTGCTGTCCATCCGCCATTATCGCTAAAATCAGAAAGCCAATATATGAAATTATTTAATATGTCTATAAACCAGTTCGACCGCCGTTTTCGCCCTGCTATTATACACCTCAAAATTTTACTACATTCCATCGCCCTTTAACAATCCCGGTAGAGTCGAAGTGAGGCGCGTTGGAGCGAGACGAGATAGGAGCCGTCTCAAGAATTCACGGGGACACGATCCGGAAAACCGGGGACAGCCGCCGTTTTTGTGCGCCTCGCGCCCGCGAAAGCAGTGGCTGTTTCTAATACTCTATTATTCTCTTACAGATAACCGAGACCTTCTAACGTGTCGGTTATTTGTCTGGTGTCCTCCTTTGACAAACCCTGTTGTGGCTGAGCGTTATCATAAAAAGCAAGGTCCGAATCACATTGTTTCTGAGGATGCTTTTCCAGATATTCTGCTGCAATGACATGTTGCGGAACCGAGCCGTGCATGGCTTGTGGAATTTCCAAATCATATAGATAAAGGATAAGCGGCGTGATGTCGGCGATGCTGAAACGCCCCATTTTTGTTGAATAAGCAATGCCGGGCCCGGAAGCGGCAAATATGCCATGGCGTTCATGGGCGCCGGTATGCATTTTCGATGGGATATGCCAGGGTTTATTGACCTGAATGACATGTTGTGCGCAGGGGTTTGTAATACAATTGTAGTTGGGGCAGTACAGGATTATGTCCGGGGCTTGCGCCGACAACGGCCCGCCATACAAATCTTTCCCGTAATGCAGCTTGATAACCGGTTTTTGCCCGGTCTCCGGATCTTTCCAGTTTAGGAATCGTTCGCCGATTTCAGCGGTTAATTTTTCGATTTCTCTTTTCGATGTAACCGCTGGGGACGGCGATATGTCCGGCCTGTTTATAAATATTTGAGCATAATTGCCGTTGAGTTCAGCATTCATGAATGCGCGTGAGGCTGGCAGGTCAATGCGTATCATATCCGGAACGAAATTGTTGTGTTCGCCGGGCGAATCATTCTGCCCAAGAGGCTTGAGATAGCCCCATTGACTGAGCAGGGTATTGGGTTGGAACAACTGGCGGGCCGGCCCGAATCCATGGTCTGAAACCAGAATAATCGTGGTGTTTTCGTCTGCAAAAAGGTCTATTGTTTTTTGAATGTGTTTGTCGGTTTCCACATACGCTTCCAAAATCGCGCGGTGCTCAAAATCATTCTGAATCGAATTGTACGACGGATGTTTTTTGTCCAAAGCATGCCAGAAACAGTGCTGGATTTCGTCGGTCAGCGTCGAAACAACCATGAGAAAATCCGGCGGGTCCTCAGACAGTTTCTGCAGAATGTTCATGCGCTCGTTCGCATGCATCAATCTTCTCTGGAACATTGCCGCTGGTGAAGTAACGAATTCGCCGAAATATGGGACAAATGTATTGTTTTCTATGGCGGAAATTGCGGACTTATCGAGGAGATCCTGGAAATGCGAAGGGTATCCATGCGCACAGGAACAGGGAACCCCGCTGATAAGGAATCCCTGAACTGGCTGCAGGGGAAATGTCAAAGGGACATTAAACAAGCCTGTTGAGATTCCCGATTCATTCAGCCAGTGCCAGAGCCGCTTCTCCCGCAGAGAGTGTGTGCCAGTAGCCTCGAGTTGACAGCCGCGCGTCAAAAAATGAAACCCGGAAATGCCATGGCGAGACGGATTAACACCCGTGGTGCAGGTTGTCCAGGCCGGCGCACTGTGGCAAGGCGTTGTAGATTCGAGGATAGCGCAACATCCACGATCTATGATTGACTGCATACATGGCAGAACATCTGCTTTAAGCAATGGGTTGATCACGGAAAACGTCCCGCCATCAACACCAAAAATGATAACCTTTGATTTTTTCTGCACGGCTTGGATTAACTCCGCATTATCAATTGTTGAGGGATATATCGAAAGCAATAAAAACCACGGACAGGCACTTTTTCGCACAAACCCTGTGCGCTTCCGCCCGCTTTTTCGATGCCGACTCAACAGAACAAGGTTATCAGATTATCGGGTAAAAGTCACCGTGGCCACCATGGGAAACTGGGGCGGGAAATATCTTCGCGCATATGCGGCGCCGCAGTATGCTTTTTATTCCCCCGCACATTACATTATCTCCTCAGTATATAAGCCCCGAAAAAGTGTCTCATTATTGAAATCAAAAATACGATTTGCGCCCCCGTTTTTTGCGCGGGCGTCAAATTTTTATGAAATTATTTCTTCTTTTATTTATGCGGATATTTACGATTTTTAACGGTTTCGCGCGCCGCGCCATGTCCGCTTTTTAGTGTCTCATTTTTTTATACCCCACAAACAAAAGCAGGAACCAGGACAAAAGCAAAGGACGAAAGCAGATGATGAAAAGATTGACGCAGAGGTACGCGAAGGTTACGCGAAGGCCGCAAAGCAAAGGCTGTTTTTGCATGGGCCACATCATGGCCCATGGCAAGACAATGTTTTTCTCTGCGCC
>Ga0351973_1064_pt1 | contig 32355 bp, 22 predicted proteins | sample BONcelFGM3001E14_FD_206745 | JGI IMG/M metagenome (GOLD analysis project Ga0351973, IMG submission 206745) | Enriched cells from coal bed in the Powder River Basin, Montana, United States - BONCAT cells FGM rep3 HSBNCT.FGM.300.1.E14 ...
TGCTCATACTCTCTCTTGCCATTGTGTCTCTGAGCACAGGCAATCTGAGAACTACGGGAAATGTAAGAGCAAGATTTGAAGCCCTCAATCTTGCCACTTCGGCTATTAATTACAACATGTATGAATTCAACCATATGTCTGCATCTATTATTACACCATACCCTCCGGGGCCTACACCTACAGCACTTACGTCTATCCCTGTAAAAGGGCCGTATAATGTAACAATAGATAATCCTTCTATTGAGATGAGTCAGGCTGAATGCAAATATATTTATGCGGAAAATCTGTCAAATCCCAATCCAACTACAGCAAATTTTGCTCCTTACGTATGTGACCCCAATGTGCCGGGTAATACGATTGTAATAATAGGAGAAGGCACTTACAGGGGTTATAAGAGGGTTATCAGGGCTGTAGTAAGGAATAATCCCGGCGTCGCTATGGGTATGTGCTGTGATAAGGATGCCAATCTGGCAAGTATAGTAATAGATCCGAACAGTGATAGTAATTCAAGGCTTGTGGTAAACGGTATAAATGATATAACTTCAGGAGACCCCATAGCAAGTTCGGTACAGGCAAATAAAGATCTTACTTTCAGTAATACCGATCCGAATAGCTGCAGGTTTTACAACGGAAGCGTTATAAGAGCAGTAGGAACTGTCAATGCTCCTGCAGTTGATGATAAACATAAGGTCTCAGGTGCTGCTCCTGTTGATATTCAGGAATACAACATATCAGATGTAGTGAATATTGCCAATTGCACTCCTGTACCAATAGTGTCATCGACTCCTGCAGCAGGAGTTAGCACTTCTTTCGGGGTAACAGATCCCGCTACACTTACAGAAGAGTTAGACCAGTCGGATCCGAATCAGATCTCCTACAGGCCGGAAAGTGCTTCTCTCCCTCCTCTCATAGTTTCATGTGACAGAAAATATGTTGCAGGGAATCGCACTTTAACAGGAAACTGGCCAACTTTAATCGTGGATAAAGATACTCAGGTCAATGGGAATCTGGTAGTTTACGGCAATATTGAACTAAGAGACGGAGCGAAATTGTTTGTAAATGGTGTTCTTGAGGTAAAAGGAAATGTAAAAAGCAGTTATAATACTTCTTATGGAGGCTCTATTATAACAGCAGGATACAGAACCCTATGTGGCTTCGATCAGGGAAATAGTCTGGAAATAAAAGGACAGTTACTTTCAACAGTTAACACTTCAGACAGTAAGGGTTCGTTACTCTTTTCAGAAGGTAATGTATATATAAATAACAGCACAAATAACAGTAATAATGAATGGCTTTATAAACAGCCTTTAAATGTAAAGGCCACAATAAAAGCCATGAAAGATGCAGGAGCAAATAATATACCGGCAACAACTGTAGGTATAGGAGGAATAGAAAACTGGTGGAATAATAATAAATCTACCCTGAGAGATCCTTCCAGAGTAGGCTCTGAAGTAGCTGCCTGGTTCAATGATCCGAATTCAGATATATATATGAAAGATACGAACTCTGGAGATTTTTTCTATCAAAAGAAGAATAACTGGAAAAGCTTTACAAAGAATCCTTCTATATTTTTCAACCAGAATCAATCTTTCTTTCAGGGGATGATATATTCCTATGGAGATATTACTATCGATGGCCCTATAAATGTAATAGGAGCAGTGGTTACTGTTAACGGAACCAAAACGTCTCCTTATTCCAGTGGTTCTATATATGCATTACGTGGCGGAAATATTACAGCAAATATGGAATATATGGAAGGAAGTAAACCTTTTTATCGTATTCTTACAGATGTGCTTTCATGGTGTGAACTGTAATAAAATACCATGTAATAATCAAAAAAAAGCGGAGAAATTCATGCTTTCTCCGCTTTTATTATTGATGAAATAATATTTAATAGTATTTATATATCTTCTTATTATTTCCTACTGCATAGCCAACACCGTTAGAATCAAAATAAATAGCATTTAATTGTGACAGAGGTGATGTTGACGATTGATATTGTACAGTCCATGTATTTCCGCTGTTATTTGTATAGAGAATTAAATCTGTATTACTATTTCGACCTACTGCCCACCCCTGAGTATTTCTAAAAAATACATCCATTAAGGTTACATTACTGGCAGTAATACCTACAGGTAAATTTTGTGAAGACCAGGAATTTCCTGTGGTACTATGAATTATTATGGCATTTGTCGAAGAATCCTGTCCCACAGCCCAGCCATTGGAATTATCAATAAAATATACCGAATTAAAACTGCCTGAAGGATTAGGATTTGCATTACTCCATGTGCCTCCGGCATAACGGTCTATGGAACCGTTTGTAAAGGAAGATACCCATCCGGTATTTGAATCTACTGGAAATACTATGCAGTTTGAATAAGGGCCTCCCGGTGGAGTGGCGAATGCAGTTACAGAAGGAACAGATGTATCAACTTGACCGACATAAGGAGCACTACCATCGCTACCACAACAATATCCAATATTACCTGATGGTGGAAAATGGATTGAATTCAATGCCGATACAGGACTACCTACAGCAGATAGAGTAGAACCATTCCAGTGAAGAACTCTACCTCCTCCGTTGTAACTTGTCACTCCCCATACATCATTTGCACCTCTCGCAAAAAGAGAAGTTACATATTCAGTATAACCATTTGATGCAGTTAATTTAGCTCGATAAACAGGTGAAGGAAGTGGCACAGGAGTAAAGGACGTTCCACCATCAATGGAATGATATAACTCTCCAGGTTTATCGCCGGCAATCCATACGTCATCACCTGTAAAAGTCACATCCAGTAAATGTTGTTGGTCGGCAGTTAAATTACTGCTTATATCATGCCAGGACTTCATAGTAAAACTAACAGTGTCAAAACCTGTTGCTGTAGTCACGGTAATTAACCCCGTTACAGCACCTGCAGGTACGGTAGCGGTTATTTGAGTCGAAGAATTTACCGTATAAGTTATTGCTGGAGATGAGCTAAAAGTCACAGAAGTTACATTAATAAAATAATTACCTGTTATGACAACATTATCTCCCACAGCCACGGATGAAGGATTAACATTTGTAATTGTAGGAGCAGGCACAGGCGTATTGGTCGGCCCTCCCGGCGTATTTGTGGCAGTCGGTGTTTTTGGTGTATTGGTTGCAGTCGGCGTATTTGTAGCAGTCGGCCCTCCCGGCGTATTGGTCGGCCCTCCGGGTGTATTTGTTGCAGTCGGTGTCGGAGTGGGGTCAATGGTTCCCACTGTAACATTAACGGTAATAGTTCCTTCTGTAACAGTAATATTAATTGCTCCTATGGGGCTTCCGGGAGAAGAATTATGATCCCCTTCTGATCTCCATATTTCAATCCTGTAAGTTCCCGGGGGAAGATTCTTGAATATATAATTTCCGAGTTGATCTGCCAGAGTCGAAAGAGAAGCGGACAATCCGAGATTTACACATACAACGAATGCGTTCGGTATGGGTGTGCCGTTCACTTCAAGGGCCTGACCTTTTATAGTGATCAGACTGGCTATCTGTGTAGGAGTGCCTGTAGCAGGCACTACAATCTGACTCGACCCTGTGTCACCGCACCCTGCGATGATAATGCCTGATATAATACTTATTAAGACAATGGAAATTAAAAGTTTTTTGGTCATAATGATCATTCCTTTCTTTTAAAATATTAATATAGGGGTGGTAAGGCGTGAAAAAATTGGGAAGACGGATTTTGAATAATCTGAAAAATTTATCTTTCAACGTCAAACACTCTCCTAAAAAAATTTCATTTTTTGCAAGAGCATCTGAATGTTTTAATATAGTGCGGTCTTTATATATTCTGTATGGAGTAAAGAAAATCCTTCATGTTTTTTTGTCTGAACCGGGATTTGCAGGATGCATGATTAACAGGACTTTTATAATTGTTACTGCATATTTATCAGGGCATATTTCAGGAAGTCGGTCATTTTTTGGCTGAAACATAGGGGAAGAAATTTTAGTCGGAAATTAGGAAAAATTAGCAAAATGCTATATAATAGATATGACGGAAATTCCGTATAGCGGAAATTCGGAATAGAGGTGATTTTATGAAATTATTGCAGATACAAAAGAAAAATCAATTAACTCTGCCTGCTGATATAAGGAAAACATTGCAGTTAAAAGAGCATGATTTACTGGCTGTTGAGGTTGAAGGCAACAGAATTATTTTAACTCCTCAGAAGGTTATTAATAGAGATGAAGAGTGGTTTTTCAGTAAGAGATGGCAGGAAGGAGAGAAAGAAGCTGACAGAGATTTCAAGGATGGTAATTGTAAGGATTTTGAGAATGTTGAGGATTTGATAAAGGATTTGAATTCATGAAAATAGGCAGATCAGATAGATTCAAAGAGGCTTTTAAGAAGCTTGACGTCAGGTTGAAGAAAAAAGTGGAAAAGGCTTTGAGATTATTCTGCCAGAATCCCTATCATCCATCGTTACATACAAAGAAAATGCAGGGAGTTAATAATATCTGGGAAGTAAGAGTGGATATACATTACAGATTTACTTTTGATATAATTGATGATGTATACAGGCTCAGAAATCTGGATAATCATGATGAGTGTCTGAATAACCCGTAAAACAAGATAATCCTTCATGTTTTTTGTCTGAACCGGGAGGTGCAGGAGTAATGGATGAACAGGACTTTTATAATTCTTACTGCATATTTATCCCTTTCAGGGATGAGAAATAATATCTATTAAACAATATATATCTCCTTCAATCGTAAAATAAAAACGCCAATCCCCATCTACTCTGGCCTGCCAGATATTACGGGACTCATCGTATTTCTTAGATTTTAAAGAAGGGTAACGGAGATCCTTTAATAGATGAGCCAGTTGTTTCCCAAAATTTTTCTGAATTTTCTCCGGTGCTTCTTTAAAAGAACGACTAAAACGTTCTGAGATTAAAACTCTCATGATTTTTTCACCTGAAGAGTCTGCATTGCTTCATCTGCTGTATTAAACGGACCGAGTACCCTGCCATTTTTAATATCTTCCAGTCCCTCGTTTAACCTCCTGTCAACAAGCTCTTTAGGTGTAACAATTAGCTGATTATTTCTAAGTTCTACTTCCAGGTAATTACCAGGAGAAAGGCCAAGCTTATCATGAAACTTTTTTGGAATTACAATCTGTCTGCTGGCTCCAAGTTTTACCACAGCCATAAAATAACACCTCCATATAATCATATATTTGTATATTTATATTATATAATATTATAAAAAACAATACAATATAAATCTTCTCTTAGTACCGCAACAGGTAAAAGAGTATCCATAAAAAACTTCTGCCTGGCAGGATCTGGAGAAGAAAAATGGAGATGTAATATAGAATTAAAAATTAAGTAAGGGCTAATTTGTTGTCTGTAAAACAACTTATATAAAGTACATGATTTTTCTTCGTAAGAGCCTGCCAGGCAGAAGCTGATAAAATGGTTACTATTGACCTGAGCATAAGCATGTAATAAAGGTCTTCCTCCCGTCACGCGTCACGCGTTACGCGTCACGAGAGCAGTTATGTATTATTTATGCTCACCTCAGTAACTTATCTGGAGCGGTACTTAGCCGGGGAAGGGGAAAGAAAATCCTTCTTCTTTTATTGTCTGAACCGGGATGGGCGGAATGAAAAAATTAGCAGGATTTTTATAATTTTTACCGATCAACAAGCGGTCGTAGCAACATTTATTTTTTCTAATTTATAAATGCCTTCTTTTACCGGATTTTTTTTATAACCCATAGTATCCAGAAATTCTTTTGTATTGTCGTTGAAAAACTCAACTAACTCCTCTTTACTCAGTTCTTTAGTCTCTTCATATAAAGCATCTTTCCAATCCCATACCTCTTCTAATGATTTAGATACATTCATTCCCCTGTCACCTCCATTGGCGTGGACAATCTTACAGGATAATTATAACCCTGCTGAATATTTATTATCTGTATTTTCTTTTCTTTATTTATATTTGCAAGGTGTTTATAATTCCAGCTTAATAACATGTCACATCCACTTACAGTGGCTATAGCTATATGCCTCGCATCTTCAACTTTTTTCTCCGGAATAACTGATTGTTTTAAATATTCATCTGTCAGTTCTATAGCCTCTTCTGAAAGGGATAAAATGTTCAGGTTATATTTATATATTACTTCCAGCAAATTATTTCTCTTATCTATATCTTTTGTATTTTTTATTTCTCCTATAACAACATCTGATATATAAATATCAAATTTCCCCTGAGATACAGAATCTTCAAAAAACTCCTGAGTTACTCTCTGTTTTTCCGGTGCATCATCGGCAAATAAAAAATTTATAACAGATGTGTCAAGGTATAATTTTAATTTCCTCATAATTATATTTTAACATAAAAGTGAGAAAGAGTGAACTACCTTTTCCTGTGGAATGGAGAAGAAAATCCTTCTTCTTTTATTGTCTGAACCGGGATTTACAGGATGCAGGATTAACAGGATTTTTATAATTGTTATTGCATATTTATCAGGACATATTTCAGAAAGTCGGTCATTTTTGAGCTGAAACATTGGGAAAAATTGAATCGGGAATCAGGAAAAATTAGCAAAATGCTATTAGCAAAGCTACCTTTTATTCACCGGCATCAGTTTAACAATTCTTTCCTCATGTTCTTCTAACTGGTTAGAATGTTCTATCTGCTTTGCACCGAATACCGGCAATTCCTGTTTGATGCCTTCAACATTAGCTACCAGATTTGATATATAAGATAACATTTTATTCATTTTATTATTGAGCCGGTCTTCTCTTTCATTCATTTTTATTTCATAGTCAAATTGCCTTTTAAATAGATAAGTTTGTCCATCATCCATTTTTTCCACTTTATTTTCAAAATTATCAATTTTGCCTTCGAGTCTTACCTGACTATCGTTTAACTCTTGAATAGAACTTTCTATTGTGTCGAGTCTCACCTGACCATCTTTTAACTCTTTAATAGAACGTTCCATTGTGTCAAGCTTACTTAATATCTGTTTTAATCCTTCTTCCATGATGTTCTCCTTTTTACTGACCTTGAGCATGAGCATTTAACAATCTGTAGGTTTTATTATATATTATAAAATTTTGATTTACAAGGTGATCGTTTAATGGAGTTGTGTGAAGATTGTGTTTTTTCACGACAGGTAGATTTACTTATACTGGAAATTAAGGAGTGAATAGTGAGTAAGGCTTTCTAAACAGGAATTTTAAGTTCTTTCCAGTAAAATCTTTTTCCCTGAAGGAGACACTGTGATATCGAACCTTTCTGTTTCCCCTCCGGGCTCTGCAATCATTTCAAGTGCCCACATAAGAGAAATGAGTTTCCCTGAAAAAGACCAGGGAATGGCAGGAAGAGTGAAAGAAAAATCCCTTTTACCTTCCTTAAGAGGCTCATTAACTGAAAGTACTTCTACTGTATTAACATCTGTCGTGCCTTTTCCTGAAGTATACCAGAAAAGCCTCAATTCTATCCCTTTCGGAGTTGTATCAAAAGACCAGGAACATGTTCCCCTGACCCTTTCAGAAGGAAGATATTCTATTTTATTATCAGTTGTTTCTATCTTTAAATTATTCATATATTTTTCTAATCGTAACGCATTACGCATTACGCATTACGACATCTAATTCCCATCATATTCTCAGGAAGAACTGTAAGTTCAAATTCTTCATTTATATCAGGCCAGTATTTTATCTCTCCCGATACATGAAGACTCCAGACTATTTTATTATGTTCACTCTTAAAAGAATGTACTGTGTCTTCCGGGAAGGTAAAAGTAACTTTTCCTTTCTCTATTTCATAGAGATTTTCTGTTTCTATTATGTTCATAGTAAAAAAGGTATGTTTATCTTTAGAATCATCATACTCTACCTCTTCCCTGCCTTCTATGTAAATACGGTATTTCTTTATGGCACCGGCATTCATAGTAATAGTCCAGGAGAGGTCTGCTGTTCTTCCGGGAGACAGAGGATGACAGGACAGGACAAGTTCCGGTCTCGGGTTAAAGAGAGTAAGGAAATAATATACAGTTGATCCTGCAAGGAACAGTCCTATCAATACAAAGGGAATTATACCCAGGAAACAAAAGGCTTCACCGCTTCCTCTTTTAAAACTATTTATTGCATCCATTACAGGAATACTTATAGCACCGTTCCATATGAGAGAAACAATCAGAAGCCCTGCAAATCTGGCAAAAGGAGGGGTCTGTGATTTCAATTTCATATGTCTCTGAAGTTTTATTTCTTCCAGTATATGACCTGTATATTTACACTCAGAAAAAGGGCCGGGAGAAAGAAATTCTTTTTTCAGACATCCATAAACTCCTCCTGCTCCCACAAGGATAAAGATTACAGGCATAAGATAGAAGACCATGCCTTTAGTAAAATCCCTCTTAATAGTTGATTCTACGGGGTTTAAAGGATTTACATAACAGACAGTCTCTCTGCCGGGAGGATATTTATCCTTTAATCTCTCTGCACCTCTGTAAGAGCCGGAAGAACTGAAAAATCTATATCTGTTGGAAGTGTATTCAATTCCGTTTACCTTATAGACATAAAGAATATCTGCACTGTAGGTTGTACTTTCATCACCGTCATGGGTCAGTATTCTGGAGGAGATTATTCTGCAGGGAGTTTCTATCCATGACTGAGCATCAATCAATTTTACCAGTGGTTTATAAGTCAGATAATAGGCTGCAAATATACCTGCAATAAAGAAAATACCGAAAAAGAAGGTACCTGCAATTTTACCGTAAGGAGTGGAAGCTTTTTTTGAAATAGCCTGTGGTTTAACTGTTTCACTGTCTATATTTCCCTTCTCCCCTGCCCATAGGCCATATATTGCCAGACTGGAGATAAAAATAAATATAAGAGGGATAAATATAACAGGCAGAAAACAGAGGCTTTTATGTTTTAAAATCGAAACAGAAGGATAAGAAGGATTTACAGAACATATGCCATTTGAGCCGGTCTTATATGTATCTGACATATTCTTTACTTTAGAATAATCTTTAATAGAACTTTCTTTATATTCACCTTTATAGGACTGACCCTGGAAATCATATTTATAATTTATTATTAAAGAATATCCCTCTTCATCTTCTTTTATATCGGATGAAAGAGATGTGAATTCTGTTTTAATCCATGTGTAGCTTCTGATGATATTAAAGGATTCATGACCTATAAAAACAATGCCGAAAAGTCCTGCCAGAAAGAAAATCAGGAGGAAAAATGTCATACAGATCTTCCCTGTTATGCCGGGGGATTTATTTTTATTATCTTTATCTGGCAGCATAATCGTTCCTTACATGCCGTTAAAATCATAGGAATAATATAAGCTTATTCCTTTAGTCTTTGCATAATCTTCCACATCCGGTTCACTTATCATATAGGTGATAAGCACAGGAAATATTTCCTGATAAACACCTTTAAGTCTATCAAGCTTTTTCCTGATAAAATAATTAATATCATTTTTAGAAAGCTGTGATTTAGATTCACCTATAATCATAATATCTTTCCCGTCTTTATGGGCTTTACCGACTATATTGACTTCTATCTGACTGCCTTCATTGTCTGTTACATATTTTCTTTTCAATCTTTCCTGCAGAGTAATTTCGAAATCTCTCTTAAGTAACTCTGGCAGTCCTTTATAAGATAAATCTTCAAGCCTGTATCCGACTGTAATAGAAAGTCCTCCCAGATTACTCCTTATTTGTTTCTGATCTTTAGCAAGTTCTTTTGTCACTTCTGCAAGTTCTTCTACTTTAATTTCAGTTCTCTTCTGAGCTTCTGCAAGTTCTTCTACTTTAATTTCTGTTCTCTTCTGAGCTTCTGCAAGTTCTTTTACAATTCCTTTTAATTCATTAAGGTCTACTTTAACCTCTTTGACTTCTATTTCTGTTCTCTTCTGAGCTTCTGCAAGTTCTCTTTGAGCTATTCCAAGTTCTCCCATTGTAACAGCCAGATTTCTCACAATTTCTTTCAATTCATTGAATTCTACCTTGCTTACTGCCTGTTCCCTGTTCTTCTCTATTTCTTCTATAAAACTATATAAAACTTCCTTCAATGCCGGGTCCAGTATGTCCAGTTTTCTGACAAGTTCCATACTTGGCATAATTAACACCTCCTCCCAATTTTTATTATATATTATCCTCTTATGACTGGCAAGTTTTTAGTAAATAGAGAGGATATTTAACGATTTATGTGGAAATTTAAGAAAAAGAGAAATGTTTACATGTGTATATAATAAACAATTCTCCCGTCACGCATTACGCATTACGCATCACGCATCACGACTTATTTAAGAGGGGGTTATTTTATGTTAAAAAAAATATTATTTTGTCTCATTACAGTTCTTCTTTTATCAGGCTTCGCGTCAGGAAAGAATGAAGAAAAAGTCATAGCCTGGCATGAAACCTTTGAAGGAATTTTTACCGTTTCACCTGAGACAGGAAAAGAAGGAAAGATCTATTTTGGAATAAACAATAATTATTATTCTCTCTCTTCCACAGGAGAAATTCTCTGGAAAAAATCTTTGAAATTTACCCCTCAAAATCAGATTCTACTGAATGATTATGCCTATCTTACAGATAATTATACAAATGCAGCCCTTATATCGCTTAAGAATGGTTCCCTTTTATGGGAATATCATTTCGATGACAGGACATTCACAAAGAAAGGTTTTTACTCTTTTGATAAATTCACAGGAGAGGAAGATTACTTTTTTATCAGCCTCCTCAGTACAGGAGTCATATGTTACAGAAGAGATACAAAGGAAAAAGTCTGGTTTGCATCCTTTAAAAATTACAGTCTCAGAGAACTCACTGTCATAAAAAATTCATGTTTTATTCTCATTAATGACGGAAGCGCCGATGGCTCTAAATTACAGGAACTGGATTTGAAGACAGGGAAATTAAAAAGGGAATTTGATTTCAGTAAAATTATAAAGAAAGGTTATCCTTATTTTTCTTTCAAAGAAGACAGTCTCTTAATGCTTATAAGTGAGCAGAATGAAGTAATGAAGGTTTTTTCTCTGAAAAACTGGGAATTTTCAGAATCATATTCTTTTGATTTTATAAAATTCAAATTTATGAAAGACGGTCTGTTATATATAACGCCGGAACAGACACTGGCCTTTATAAAAGACGGAAAAAAATGGGAAAATAAAAATACAAATCCGAAATTTTACGGAGATCTTTATATATCTACCCCCCTATCTTATAAAAACACAGTTTATTATGTCTATGGAAGAAACTATGAAGGCATATGTGCAGTAAATACTGATGATAAAAGTCTTATATGGAAAAAAGAATATAAAGGTAAATCCTTCAAGTCAGGAATGACAATATGGGATAATATTATCTATTCTGTAACATCAGAAGGAGAACTTCTGCTTCTTGATAGCATGACAGGAGAAGAAATTTCTTTTTCTCTCAATGCAGGTTATACAGGCAGCAATGGCAGTTTCCTATCAGGGCAGAATGTAATACTGAACACACAGGACAGTATTCTTTCTCTGGGAGACAAAAAAATAAGAAGCCACCGTTTTCACGGAAATCCAGGATTTTATCTCTATACGGATCATTATTATGCCAGAGGTGCAAAGGCCTATTTTACAGGAACAAATATTGACTATGTGGACTGGAAAGCCTACAGAGTCAGAGATTTTAAAATAGAAAATGGAACATATGTTTATAATAAAAAGGAAATATTGAAAAACAAACCTGATTTCGAAGGAACCTTTTATTTTCCATGTGGAAGCGGATGGAGGGATAAATCAGTAGATCTTCCTCTGGACAAAAGCGGTATTTATCTTATAAAAGCTACAGGAAGAGGGGTTACAGGCGAAAGTGAAGCTGTTTCGGAAGCCATAATATCTCAGACAGGCTCTGTTGTAAAATTTACTCCCAGTGAAATACTCGTCTTTGCAAATAATCTGAAAGAAAATACACCTCAGAAAGATGCTTCTGTTAAGGTTTATCTGAATAATAAACTCATTAAAGAAGGAATTACAGATAAAAACGGTATTTATAAAGAGAATTTTACAGAACCATTATCAGGTAACATGACTGTTTTTACAGAATATAAAGATAATTATGCCATTTATTCTTCAAAAAACAGTGAGGTGAGCACAAGATATCAGGCCTATGTCTATACAGACAGACCCATATATCGCCCGGGCCATACAGTTTACTTTAAAGGCATATTACGAAAGGATCTCGGTGAAAGTTATGATAACCTGTCACATAAAGGGGTAAAACTGGAAATATTCGACTCCACGGGGAAAAGTGTTTATAAGGGAAAACCTCTTACAAATGATTTCGGCTCTTTTTCAGGTAAATTCAACATACCATCTTCTGGAGCTACTGGAAACTATAATATAGTAACAACAATAAATGATACAGTATCTTATTATGCGAATTTCTCAGTAGAAGAATACAGAAAACCTGAATACAGGGTATCTCTGACTCCCGGAAAAAAATCCTATATTCAGGGACAGGGAGACGCATCAGTAGAACTGCAGGCAGATTATTATTTCGGCTCCCCTGTAGGAGGGGCCACTGTTTACTATACTGTAAGAAGTTCTTATTACAGATTTTCTTTCGACACGGTAAGTAATGAAGAAAGCTGGTATGTAGATGATTCCGGTACATATTATTATTCCTATCCCGATGAAGTAATAATGGAAAAAACGGCAAAAACTGACAGCAGAGGACGCCTGACAATAAATATTCCTCTAAAAAAGAAAGACTCTGACAGGCTTTATACCATAGAAGCATCTGTTATTGATTTAAGCAGAAGGGAAGTAAAATCTTCTACTTCCTTTATAGCCACAAGAGGTGAATATTTCCTGGGAGTATCTCTGGCAAAATATGTTTATAATCCCGGTGAGGAAGTGACTGCTACAGTAAAAGGGGAAGATATATTCAACAATCCTGTCCATGCAGATGTAACACTCGACTTTTGCTGGAGAAAGTGGAGTAAAAATACTAAAAGTTACGCAACTGAGTCTTTCCACAGTGAAAGAATAAAACTTGACGAAAAAGGCAACGGGACTTACACACTGAAACTTCCCGATGAAATACCTTCTGATAAGCTTGTTGTGGAAGTAAGAGGAACTGACAGCTACGGGAATGTTATTTCCTCGTCAAACAGTTCCTGGATATCGGGAAGTGATTACGGAGGTGATTATCCTTCCCTTGATATAATAACAGATAAAAATCTCTATTCACCTGGAGACACTGCAAAAATACTCATAAATTCATCAAATCTTTCAGAAGAAAAATGGGCTCTTGTCTGTGTGGAAAGAAATAAAATTGAAGATTATGAGGTTATTAAACTTGATAAGAAAAGTTCTTCCATAGAAATTCCCATAAAGGAAAATTATAGTCCAAATGTCTATCTTACAGTATGTTTTATGTCAAAAGGCGATCTCATAAGAGGGACAAAACTCATCGCAGTTCCTGCAAAAGATAAATTTATAAACCTTACTGTCAGTACAGATAAAGAGAAATATCTCCCGGGAGAAGAAGCAATTTTTACTATTAAGACAACAGATATATCAGGTAATCCGCTGAAATCAGAGGTATCCCTGGGACTGGTAGATGAAGCAATCTATGCCATAAAGCCGGACAACACCCAGGATATAAGAAAATTCTTCTATGGTAAGAAGGAAAATTATGTAATGACAGGTTTTTCCATACCGGCAGAACTGTCTGCCGGCGGAGTTCAGAAGGTGCCTCAAAACCTTAAAGTAAGGGAAGATTTTAAAGACACTGCCTACTGGGCTCCTTCTATTGTTACAGATGACCGGGGAGAAGCACATGTTAAAATCAAACTTCCCGATAATCTCACTACCTGGAGAGCCACACTCAGGGCAGTAACAAAAGATACACTTGTAGGAGGAACTGTATCAAAATCGGTGGTAAGTAAAAAACTGCTTCTGAGACTTGAAACTCCGAGATTTATAGCACAGAAAGACTCTGTCTGCATTTCAGGAGTAATACATAATAACATAGAGAAAGATATGAAGATAAGAGTTTTTATAGAATCGGAAGGGCCCCTTCTTCAGGGTGAAAATGAAAAGATTGTAAATGTTCCGGCAAAAGGTTCTCTTCTTGTAGACTGGACATTTAAAGCGGATAAACTGCCTGATAATAAGAAAGCCATTTTCACTGCCTATGCTATATCTGTAGATGAGCCGGAGGAATATTCCGATGCAGTAAAACTATCAGTGCCTGTTCTTCCTCACGGACAGGAATTTATAGAGACAGAATCAGGCAAAATAAAGGGAAGATATGTAAAAATCCTTACAATTCCTGCTGATACAATAGATGAAAGTAAAGAACTTGAAATAAATTTTACTCCGTCAATTACGGGAAGTATGTTTAAATCACTGGATTATCTCACTTCTTACCCATATGGATGTGTGGAACAGACTATGAGCTGTTTTCTCCCTGATATATTTGTATGGAGAACCATGAAGCAGCTGGGTATAAAAAACAGAGAAATGGAAGAAAAAATTCCCGACATGGTAGGTAAAGGTCTGGATAAACTTTATGGTTTCCAGCATTATGACGGAGGATGGGGCTGGTGGAAAGACGATAAAACCAATCCCTGTCTTACTGCCCTTGTAGTATATGGTTTAAGTGAGGCTAAAGAAGCAGGATTTACTGTTAATGATTATGTCATGTCAAGAGGGATAGATGCCATTTATGGGCTTAACAACAATCTTTTATATGAAATATCTTCACTGAAAGCTGAAAAGGAAAGGACAGAGGCAAAGATAGAACATCTGAAAAAGAGAGGAAAAGACAGTGAAGCAGAAAATCTCTCAGTTAAAATAAGTTCTATAGACTCCTCAATAATTGATATACAGAATACCAGGGCTTACCTTATGTTTTCTGCTGTTATGGCAGGAGACAGACAGGTCATGCCACAGATGGATGAAATGTTTAAAATAAGACATATTTTGAACTACTATACGAAATCATTACTTTCCCTGTCTTACCATGAAACAGGTGATGACAAAAAAGCAGCAGTCATTCTATCTGAAATAACTTCAGAAGGAAAAGTCATTAAAGATACCTGTCACTGGGAAGGTAACATATGGCATTACGGATGGTTTGATAATACGGTAGAAACAACTTCATGGGTTCTTAAAGCCATGATTGCCGTTGATCCGGGAAATGAAAAAATAGATAAAACAGTAAAATGGCTTATTGAAAACCGCAATGGCGGCTACTACTGGTCATCTACAAAAGATACTGCTTCCGTCATCTATGCCCTTTCTGATTATCTGTGTAAATCCAGAGAACTGACACCTGATTATAATGTAAAGGTTTATCTCAATGATGAGAAATTATGTGAATTCAATGCAGGGAAAGATGATATTGGGAAAAATTTCATCATTACTACAGAGGAAAAAAAAGAAGATACTGACAGAAAGATCTTTAAAATTTCAAAGGATAAACTCAGGAAAGATAAACCGAATAAAATTGAGATAATAAGACAGGGAGAAGGAGAAGTTTATTATTCCCTTTATATGTCAACTTACGGCTATGCAGATAAACTCTCTTCACAGGATGCAGGGTTTACCATAAAGAAGGAATATTTTGTGGAAATGCCTTCTTCAAAAGAGTCTTTCAGGCCGGTAAATACACTCTATCCTCTTAACTGGGATGTCATATCGGGAAAACAGTTTAAAGTAAAAATTACTGTAGACGGTAAACCTGACTATCAGTATATTATGATAGAAGACTATATACCGGCAGGATGTGAAATAGTGGGAGATGCTGATGACAGTGAATGGCTGAAAGGATATCATTCAAGAAGGGAAAACAGGGATAACAGGGTGGTATTTTTCTTAAATGATCTTTATTATACAAATGGCCATGGAGAGATTGTATATACACTGAGGGCTGAGACGCCGGGCATATTCCATGCCCTGCCTGCTCATGTTGAGATGATGTATAATCCCCATATAAAGGGAAATTCTGACGAAAGAGTGCTTTTTATAAAGGATAAATAGATCGTGACGCGTGACGCGTGACGCGTGACGCGTGAAAGACGCCTTTCACGTATTATGGATGAATTAAAACCTGGTTATAAATTTAAAAATTTCCCCTGTAAGATTATGAATAAAATAGGCCGTGGGGGTCAGTGTATCGTATACAGGGTGAAGAGAGGGAAAGAAGAATATGCAGTAAAACAGCTTATTCTTACTCCAGAATATATTCCTTTTCAGGAACAATATATAAACATGTTCAAAAGGGAATATGAATTACTCTCAGTTCTTGCCCATCCTCTTTTGCCGAAAGCCTATAACTTTTTTCAGGAAAAGGGAGAATATTTTATAGTTGTAGAGTTTATATCAGGGAAAAATCTTTCAGAGATTATGGAGATAAGAAAAAAGTCTCTTACAGAGGGAGCTGCACTGGAACTGGCATGTCGTATAGGTGAACTCCTTGTATATCTGACATCAAGACAGTCTCCGATAATACTGAGAGATATAAAACCTGCAAATATAATACTTACAGAGGAAGGACAGGTTAAATTTATTGATCTCACCATAGCAAGACACTATTCTCCTCAGAAGAAAGATACAATGAAACTGGGTTCCCCCGGCTATGCACCGCCTGAACAGTACAGAGGAGAAAGTTCTGTCAAATCAGACGTCTACTCTTTAGGTGTTACACTCCATGAATTACTTACCCTTCAGGACCCTTCCCTTAATCTCCATAACCTTCCTCCTGTAAAAAGTCTCAATAATTCAGTAAGTGATAAACTGTGTAATATAATAAAAATGTCTACAGAATTAAAACCTGAAAACAGATTGGCCCCTGAAGAACTGAATGAAATATTAAAAAATATTTACAATTCGGATATTTTCTTAAAATCCATGTCGCCTCTCAGAATATTAAGCAATGAGATTTACGGACCGGAAGAAAAGAAAGTTTCTCTGCTGAAAAATTATATAGAAAAATTCAATGTAAACAGAATAGTAAATGAAGGTAAAGTAGAAAAATCCAGTAAGACACCAGAAAAATCAGTAGAAAAAACTGAAAGAAAAAAACCTTCGTTGATGAGTAAAAAAGCCTGGAAAAAACGTAAAAAACATATAGATATAAAAGAAGAGCCTTTATTATTTCACTTAAAAGATTATACAGACCATTATGCCATAATTATAGTCATATCCTTATCTCTAATGTTTTTAGTCTATTTCTTCCTGGCAGTATTGGGTGTCACTGGAAATCTGGTGTGTATTCCGCCATTTTTATTCGTCTCTTCATTCTTATTATGCAAATTTATAAGCGACAGTAATCAAGCCAGAAAGTATATCATTGGAGACTCAAGTTTTATCAGCATGGATGGTTTTTCCAGAAAAACTGAAATTCAGTGGGACAAAATTACATCCTTTGGCTTCAGGCTTTCCGATAATAAATATATAGTCGAGGGAGACGGAAAAAATATAATCTTCGGAAAAGATGTTCTGAAATGGGAAGATCTGAAAAATATTATAGAAAAACGCTCAAGTCTTCCCTGTATGAGTATTGAAGGAGAAGGATGATGTGTGTAAATCGTGATGCGTGATGCGTGATGTGTAACGGGTAGTTTCACTCTTCACTCTTCACTCTTCACTCTTCACTCTTCACTCTTCACTCTTCACTCTTCACTTATTATTTTTCTCAATAAAAACCGGCTGGCTCCATGCCATCTTACCGTCAGGCACAGTACAGGCTCTCACCCTTACATAGATTTCATCACCGGTCAGAGTATATTTTGACTCATTTACATTCCCGTCATTTTTAAGTATCTCTCCGTTTTTACCTTTGAAGTCGAAAATACTTTTGTTACTGCTCTTTGCTATAATAGTATTGCCTTCTACTGTTATGTCTATATCATTGCCTGTAGATGCATAGAAATTGCCATTTCTCAGGGAATTTAATATATCTTTATCACTGTTTGCTCTGACCATAACCCATCCCCTGTTAAAACCTTTCCCTTTCACATTATGACAGTCATCTGTGGCAAGGGCAAAGATTTTTCTGCCATTACTCAGAAGAAAATCCCATGGTTCTTCTACAAAATATCCTATACCGGTGTTAAAAACCTCTATGAAATTAAAATTTTTATAAGAATTTACTTCCTTTGAACACATAATATAACGGCCCCGCCATTCAGGATGAGCTATAGAGGTCATCCTGTTATTATTGAAGTGGAAATCAAGACATTCCTGAATATCTTTTCCTTCATATCTTTTCTCCACATCAAGAGCTACAAGATGTCTTTTCAGTGTTTCTTCCACACCCGGTATAAACATGATACCTTCTATCTGAGGGTCAGGTGTTATAAAATTATGGTCAGTAATGGAAATAAAATTATATCCTGCTTCCTTATAGGCTTCCACCACTTCTTCCGGGTCATTTTTCCCGTCACTGTTAGTAGTATGACAGTGGAGCTGTCCTTTATATAGATTGGCTCCTCCTGCTTCATAGGGATTCTCTATGGTAAATGAAGCGGCATTTGCAGCAGATACGAACAGTATCAGAATGAGTGTTATAATAGATAATTTCATAATGTTCATGATATAAAATTTCCTTTCTTTAAAGATAGTGAGTAGTGAATGGTCACGCATCACGCATCACGCGTCACGCGTCACGAATAAATTTTTCATAATAAAGCTTCGCCTGATGCACAAAAGCTTCCAGCCTTGTTACAGTATTTGTCTCTTTAAATCCGTCATAGGGAGTTGCCAGGAAGGGCAGGTTATTATATTTAGAGAGAATTCTCTTGAATATGGGAATTGTCATATTGCTTAACATACAGTTAAGAACTATTAGATAATTTATACCTGCTATTCCTCTGTCTGCCAAATCTACGGCTCTCGCAAGAAATGTGGTAGATACAGGGTCTAAATCGGGATTTATAAAAGGACTGATATCTTTAATCATCTTTTCCGTAGGAATAATCCTTATATCATCAGTGTCTTTATCCAGTTCTTTTTCTATTCTTTTTGCCCAGGACATAAGCCAGTTTTTCTTTAGTTTATTATAATAATAACCTGCCATACTGCCCTTCTTTTTCATTTCCTCTTCATGATATCTTTCCGAGAAAAAAGACATGAAATTTGCCAGGGTAAAGAGGCCGTTACTCTTCACTTCTACCCCCATAGATTCAAGTTTTCTGAAGAGATCCTGATTTGCCCATGTACTCAGGACAGTAAAAAATTCTCCGAAAATTCCAATTTTCGGTCTTTTTACACTCATGTCAACAGGAACTGATTTTATCAGTTTTATACCTTCTTTTAAAGCTTCTATTATTTTATTATCATATATATAATTAACATTGCTGAAATGTTTAAGTGAGTCGGAAAGAATGTCAATAGCTCTGATATAGGCTTCATCTGTTTTCCCTTTTTCCAGTTCATATGGTCTCCTTGACATGAGATAATTCTCAAGAACTCCTGCAGATAGCCACCCTTTCCATATGGCCTGTGTAAAATTAAGGCCGAACATGCCGGAAAGTTCGTCATAACGTCCTGACATAAGGGGGTTAACGATTAAAACATCGGGAAATCCGAGATTATTTAAAACTATTTTATAGGAGAGTCCGTACTGACTGTAACGGCAGCAGCCATCATAGGACATAAGGAAAATGGCAGTTTTATCAGGATTAAAGTCTGGCTCCTCTGTAAGTTTCACTATATCCCCTGTTGTAACGATAAAGGGGTGACACTCAAGACCTGAAGCATATCTTCTTCCTAACTCTTCTGTTCTGTCATCCTGAGGAGGAAGGGACTTTGTTTTTATATTTATAATATGAAAGGCACTCTCCATAATTTTATTCATACCGGGAGCAACATAGTGAAAGTAAAGGGTTTTATCTTTTAGAAGATCCATTATCCTGGGATCTGGTATAAAAGGATTGTAAATATGAAGATCCCTTTTTATTATGACATTATAATCATGAAATGTTAAAGGATCTGATTTCTGGCTGACCTTAATCGTATCAAGAAAAGCTTCAATCCTGGTAATTACTCCTGCATCTGCAGTGTGCTCATCTACTTCTAAGACCATATATGGATGTCCCCTGAGCAGTTCATCTAAATATTTCATAGTAAAAGAGTCAGGGCCGCAGCCGAAATTGGTAAGCATTATAACAGGGAGATTATGCTTTCTGGCAATCATGGCAGCTCTCATAAGATCATGGCTGTTTTTCCATACTACATTTTCAAAAGCTCTGTCTAATTCCACTTCAGAAAGGGGAAGGAAATCATAGGGGATGGCAGTAAAACCTGATTTTCTCAATTTGTTCCCTGTATGCATATTCTGACCTTCATCGAAAAGATGATGGGCTTTACCCAGTAATACAAGGGTTCTGCCGTCTTTTTTATCTTTATCTAAAAGTTCTTTCCCTCTTTCTACAAGTCTCTTCTGAAATTCTTTCAGAGCTTTTTCTGCAGATTTTATGGCTATTTTTGTTTTTTCTTCACTTATTCCCAGATTTTTTCCAACTTTTAAAAGTTCTTCTTCCCATTTATTGCCTGAGAAATATAATATGGGAGTAATAAACTCGGGAGAATAATGTTCAAAACCTGCATGTAACATATAGGGAAGTCCCTGTATATAAGGGCAGTTATAGGTTCTGGGAAGATCATCTCTTGTTTTAAAAAGTTCTGCAATAGAGGGGAAAAAGATTTTCTTTATACCTTTTTCGAGGAGATTTTCTATATGTCCGTAGGCTACCTTTACAGGGAAACATGTTTCACTCTGTGTTCTTTTCAATCCTTTATAGACAAGTTCGTTTGATGTTTCGTCTGAAAGGATTATTTTATAGCCAAGTCCGGTAAAATAGGCTTTCCAGAAGGGATAATCTTCAAAAAAGAAAATGCTTCTGGGAATACCTATTACAGGGGAATTTATATGGGAATCGTGACGCGTAACGCGTGACGCGTGACGGGAGACCGGGCTCTCATTATTTCCTGTGACCACAGGGTCATGGCAGTTTTCAGGTAAATCCTGTTCTTCTCCCGCAAGTAAAATTTTTCTTTCTTCAATGAGGTCAGGTGTATTATCATATAATTCCTTCTGTTCTTTATGGTCAAATCTGCCGCAAATACTTCCCGATGAACCTTTTTCTTCGCCATTTATATAGATTTTTCTTATGTGGCAGACATTTGCACAGAGATTGCATGTAAATGATTTTATAGATATATTGCGGTTTTCAATATTAAAACCTGCAAAAGAAGTTTCCTCTCTATCTGTAAAAGCCTCTTTTGCGGCAATGGCAGCTCCTATGGCTCCCGTAACATCATGATGAACATGAACATTTATCTTTTTCCCTGTAATATTTTCCATTGCAGACACTACGGCACTGTTGCCTGCGACTCCGCCCTGAAAATAAATATTTTCACCTATTTTTCTATTATCCACAACCTTTTCTATATAATTATTTACAATTGCATAGGCAAGGCCTGCCACAAGATTTTCCTTTTCAAGACCTGACTGCTGGTGGTGTATCAAATCACTTTCCATAAAAACCGTACATCTTGTTCCCAGGTCTCCCGGGGTTTTTCCCTTGAAAGCAATAGGGCTGAAATCCTGTTTTATATCTATATTCAATCTTGCCGCCTGTTCTTCCAGAAAAGATCCTGTTCCTGCAGCACAGACCCTGTTCATTTCAAAATCCACTACTGTTCCTTTTTCAAATCTTATATATTTTGAATCCTGTCCTCCTATTTCAAAGAGTGTATCTATGGAGGGGTCAAAATGGAGGGCTCCTTTTGCCTGTGCAGTAATTTCATTTATAACTGTATCTGCTCCCACAAGATGACCGATAAAATAACGTCCGCTTCCTGTGACACCAACAGCTTTTACTCTTATATATGATTCAAATTCTTTTCCTAATTCAAGGAGGCATTTCTTTACTGTTTCCACTGGTTTTCCCGAGGTAAAGAGATATTTTTTTCCTGCAACATTACCGGCCCCATCAATAAGAACAAGATTTGCACTTACTGCACCTACATCTATGCCGAGAAAAACATCCAGTAATTTTGACTTTGAAAGACAGGGGGAAAAATTCTTATAATTATTTATAGACTCTCTGGCATGAAGACATGGTAAATAACTTCTATGATTTCTGCTTATAGTGGTTTCTTTTTCCAGAATTTTGATAAATTCTTTCAGAGAAAACTTTTTAGGGGACAGTTCTTTTCTGGCATAGAGGGAAGCACCATAGGCTCCCATAAGGAGGAAATGTTCCGGAACTATAAGGCCGCCATCAGGCAGATTAAGCAGTGTTTCGAAAGCTTTTCTTACTCCTTTGTTTGCAGCAACACCTCCCTGAAACTGTACCGGTTCCGGCAGTTCTCTGCCTCTGCCGAGATTGGAAAGAAATCCCCTGGCAAGGGCAAAACAGAGGCCTGCAACTATATCTTCTATAGGCACTCCTTCCTGCTGAAGATGGATCATGTCACTTTTTGCAAAGACACTGCATCTTCCTGCTATCGGTGCAGGATTTACTGATTTAAGAGCAATTGAACCTAATTCTTCAACAGCCAGTCCCAGTCTTTTTGCCTGTTGATCCAGGAAAGATCCTGTTCCTGCAGCACATACGTCATTCATGGTATTGTCACTTATAATAACCTTACCTGTTTTTGCATCTCTATGAAGGACTATTAATTTAGAATCCTGACCTCCTATTTCTATTATTGTTCTTATATCAGGATTTAAATATGAAGCACCTTCTGCATGGGCAATTATTTCATTCACTGCACTGCAGGAAAAAAGTTCACTTAATATATTTCTTCCGCTTCCTGTAATAAATATATTATCCAGAAGCTCGTATTTTGAAGAAAGATCATGTAAAACTTTAAGAAGAGTATGGAGAGGCTGTCCCTTTGTTCTTACATAGATACCTTCAAGTAATCTTGCATTACTATCTATTATAACGAGATTAAGGCTTATGGAGCCGAGATCTATACCGGCACAGATAGAATTTGACATAAATGAAAACTATTTATTCTGGAAAGCACACCAGGCAGATGTAAAACCGGCACTGCCAAAACCTATAAGAACATCATGTCCTTTCTTGAAAGTTCCGTCATCAATGGCAAGCCCCATTGCCAGAGGAACAGAAGCAGATACGGTATTACCACATTTGGCATGAATATTATATGCTTTTTTTATATCCAGTTTACTCAGTCTTATAACCTTTTCAGTCATAGGATCACTTGCAGCATGGCTGAATATGATATCATATTTACATTTTTTAAGATACTCATCTCCAAGGAAATGTCTGCAGATTTTCGGCAGAGCAATTTTAAATAATTTTTCTCCATGGGAATAGAATCTGAGAGGTTCTAATTTAGTAAGTTCCCCTGTAGTATACTGGTTTACATTTGGAAGAGGTATTTTACAGAGATTATGTTTTTCACCCCATGTCTTGAAGGTAAAATAAAAATCATTATCAGGACATTGAGTAAATATTGTGGCAGTAGCTGCCTCACCTATGGTAATTCCCGGGAAAAGATAATCTATTTCTTTATAACTCTTGAATTCAGTAGTAGTATATTCATAGGTATTGAATTCACAGTTCATAACCATAACATTTTTATACATTCCGCTTTTTGTATAAAGGTATGCAACCTGAAGAGCTCTCATCCAGCTTGCACATGCATCCAGTATATCATATCCTGTAGCATTCTTTAATTTCAATGTATCAAGAAATACATTACATGTTGCAGGCTCAATCCAGCCGCGGCCGACTCCTACATAAAGAAGGAGATCTATATCCTTGGGAGACATATTTGCTTTTTCAAGTGCTTCTTTTCCTGCTTTTATACCAAACTGCAGGGAAGTTTCTCCTTCAGCTCTCTGATATCTTACATCAGTACCTGCTTTTTTGAAGAGATCTTCTATCTTCAGTTTAAGTTTCTTCAGATCTCCCTGGGACATATGTTTACTGCTCTTTAATTCTACGTCTCTTAAAATATCCTCATTTGTTACTTTTTTACTGGGAAGAGCATACCCTATAGACTTTATTTTCATTCTCCATTAACTCCTTAATTTGTAGGGATAATTTTTATATCTCAAAAAAACATTGTATTTAGTTTAATTCTTTATCGTGACGTGTAACGGGTGACGCGTAACGGGAGAATTCATAAACTAAAATATTCTTATTCTCTAAAAATATTCTCTAAAAAATTATTAAAACCTTCTATAGATGTTCAGAAAAATAAAATTATACTTCTCTGAGCTCAACACTGCATTTTGGACAGCTTATAGAGGTTTCTCCATCTCCTATAAGTACTGTCATAGCACAGTTATTACATATTATCCTGTTACACTGAGGGCACATGCCAAATCTCATTACTTCTAACTTGCCGAGTAAATCTGTAGAAGCTTTTCTGGAAATCATCTTACCACATTTACCACATATAAAGGTTTCATCTTCTCTGGAAGTCTTTCTGACATTATTAAATATTTTAATGGTAGAAGTAAAGAAAGTGGAAACTCTGTCTATAATACTGCCGCTGAAGATATAATTCGGCTTCAGACTGCGTTTTTTCTTTTTATTTATCATTTTAACGGCAGACAGCGCAGTTTCTTTTATCTCCTCATCTTCATCTTTAGTAAAAGCCTCTATATCTGAAATTACTTCCCATGCTCTCATATAGCCGAGAGCCTGAATAGAAATTTTTCTTATTCTTTTATCATAGTTTGAAAGCTGATCATGAAAGTATTTTATACCTTTATCACCTGTTTTATTCAGAATTCTGATTACTGTGTCCTGAAATTTTACATCATCCTTATTTTCTTCCAGAGCAAACATTAAAGAAAGTAATGCATCAGTGCCCATTTCAGCAAGCTTTTCTTCTGATATATCTCTGGAAAAATCTTTATTTCTTCGTAAAATACTGAGCATTAATTCAAATCCCTCTGTACCGCCTATTTTGCTTATAGAATTTATAATAATTTCTTTAGTTTTATTATCACATTTCTGAAGTATTTTATTAAAAGGATGGAGGGCTCTTCTGTCTTTTATCTCTCCCAGGGCTTTGGCAGATGCTCTTACAACTTCTATTTTTTCATCTTCAAGGGAAACAAGTAAATCCTCTACTGCAGCCAGATTTTGAAGACGTCCCAGGTAATCTGCAGAAGAAGCTCTCACCTGCCAGCTATTATCTTTTAATCCCTTTAAAAATGGCTCTATTCCGACAATCAACAGTTTGTCTATCTCTTCAGATGCCAGGGACTGAATATCCCAGCTCCTGTCATTCAAAGCTCTCAGCAGTATGGTTACGGACTGAATATTACCAATTCTTCCAAGAAATTTTACAGCCTGTTTCCTGTCACTTTCCCTGGGACTGCTGAGTTCATCTGAAAGTTTATCAATTATCTCCTGAACTACATTATTTATCTTATCTACAGTTTTCCTTGCTATTGCTCTTACTTCCGGGTCGGTATCAGTCTGGGCAAGATGTATCATAGGTGTTAAAGCTCTATAATCACCGAATTTTCCGAGAGCTTCTGCTGCAGCTTTCCTCATACGGCTGTAGTCATCGGTAAGACATGATATAAGACTGTTAGCAGCACGTTCATCTCCTATTTTTCCAAGAGCTTCTGCCGCTATAGTTCTAACTGCCACATTATGATCAGAAAGAAGTGCTGTAAGTGGTTCTACTGCTTCAATAACTTTTTCATTTCCCAGAGTTCTTGCTGCAGATAATCTTACATACTCGTCTTTACTGGATAAATCCCTTATGAGTTTATATGCTTCTAACATAACTTTCTCTCCAAATAGAATTTTTGAAGTATTATAACATTTAAGTTTATGAAGGTCAAATTTGATTGCCTTTAAAAATGACAGGTGATTTTACATAAGATGGAAAAAGAAATTTATTATAGAATATTTTGCAACTTATTAGAGTGAATAGTGAAAGGTGAAAAGTGAATAGAATAGGACATTACTTACTATTCACTATTCACTCCTTATAGATTGTTATAAAATTATCTATAATTTCCAGCATAAGTAAATCTACCTGTCATAAAAAAACACAATCTAAGGTTTATAGATTAAAATAACATTAATTCTAACCTCTTAACTCTAAACTTTAAACAAATACTACAAGGATTTTTAATAAAATTGTTGAATTTTTAAATTGAGGAGTTCTATATGCTTGAACCGGGCAGACGTTGTATTATTGCTTCAATCTGTATAATTATTATTTTCTTTACAGGAATTTTTGGTTATCACCTCATAGAGGGGTGGAGCTATCTTGATTGCATGTATATGATGGTTATAACTCTGAGCACTATAGGATTTGGTGAAACCCATCCTTTATCTCCTGCCGGGAGACTTCTTACCATATTTATTATAATATTCGGTATAAGTACAGGTGCCTATGTCTTACAGGGTATAGCCCGTTTCATAATTGAAGGAGAACTCAGCAACATGATAAAAAAACAGAAATTACAGAAACAAATAGAAGCAATAAAAGATCACTTTATCATATGTGGTTTTGGGAGAATAGGAAGCAGAATTGCATCAGAGTTGAAAGAATCCGGAGTAGCCTTCGTTATAGTAGAGAGGGAAAGTAAATTAAATGAACATATAATAGACGAAAAAGGCTATCTACTTGTAGAAGGAGATGCTACTGATGATGAAATACTGAAAAAAAGTGGTATTGAAAGAGCAAAAGGCCTGGTAAGTGCACTGGCTTCAGATGCAGATAATGTTTATGTAGTACTTTCATCAAGAGAACTGAATGGAAAACTTATTATTATTTCCCGGTGCCGGGAAGAAAGCGGAAAGAAAAAACTTTATATAGCAGGAGCAGATAAGGTTATATCACCATATCACATAGGTGCTCTCAGAATGTCTATGGCTGTAATAAAACCAAATGTCTATGGTTTTCTGGAATTAATAACGGAAAACAAAGAACTGGATCTGGATATGGCAGAAATATCTATAAGTGACGGATCTGCTCTCCATAGAGTTGCTCTTAAGGATTCACATATAAGAGATAAACTTGGAGTTATAGTTATAGGTATAAAAAAACATCATGGCCATATGTTATTCAATCCATCTCCGAGAGAGTTTATAGAGGAAAGAGATCACCTTATAGTTCTGGGAAGCAAGGCTCAGATTAAAGCTCTTCATGATATGGTCAGCAAAACAACCAGGGAAGGTTTATTGAGTATAACAAAAAAACTTGATTTAAAAGAAGTAAGATATGATATGAGCAGTGAAGAGTGAAGAGTGAAGAGTGAAAAGTGAGAAAAACTTCAGAAGAAATATTATGAAATAAAGAAGGCACCTGGATTTGAAATATTTGGAGGTGAAACACAGTGAGCAGTGAACATGATTATTACATGGTAATATACTGGTAACTGGTCGCTGATAACTGATCTATGGAGGAAACAAAAATCGACTGGGATCTTATGCAGCTTTACATGAGAGTTTTACAACTTAAAGGTTCCTTTGAAAAGAGTAAAAGAGAATACGAAGAATATATAATAAAATGTGAGAAATCTATAGAAGAGTGTAATGAAATGCTTAAAGATCTTGAAGAATTCAGGGATAACGACAGGCAGTAGTAATCCCCTTATCTTATAAAGTTAAACTCCATAAATTAGAAGAACAGAAACCTTTTCCCTGCAGGAATTAATTTAAAACAATAAAAATGTACCTTTTTTCTTATTACTCAAAAGGTACATTTTTTCCTCTGTTGAACTAAGACACTGTAAGAAAATAACCCTGGCAAATTGTTAGAACGTTTATCATCCTCGCTTCACGCGTTACGCGTGAAGCGTCACGATATAGACTGTAAATATGATTGGGTTATTTCTCGACACCCCTAAGACTTAATTTTGTGTAACTTTAATAATTGTCGATGGTGATGCATTACCATTACTATCTGTCGCATTAACAGTTATAGTATGTTTGGTTCCGGAACTAAAAGTGGAAGTATATGTATCATAGAAATGTCCTTTGTCGTCTGCAGAAAGTTTTTTGGTTCCTGCACTCCCCTGTACTAATAACGGAAGACCAAAAAGTGAAGTCGCATAGTCATATTTTATCGAAACTGTTGCGAATGGTTTTGTATATCCTTCTACTACTAAAGGAAATGATACCTGCTGTCCATCTGTAATATTTAGTATTTGAGGTGCATTAAATCCCTGTTCCACATCGAAAGTGACCGGAGGTTCTACTACTAAAGAACTTGACTTGTTTTCATTTCCAAGGTGGACTGTTACCCTGGCATTTGAAATTTTATCTGAAGAATTTATGGTATATGAACCGACATATTTTCCCTGCTCAATTTCAGACAGAGCTATATTGTTTATGTTTAATCCGCTTATTTCAATCCAACCGGTACATTTACTCTTTCCAAACACTGTAACATCAAGCCTCTGCCCTGCTTTCAAAGGGTATTGCCCGTTATGATAAGCAGAAGTGATAATAGAATTACTTGCAGGATTTATAGTAAAAGACCATTGTAAAGAAATTACATTACCGTAATCATCGCGGGCGCTGAACTCAACAGGTATATTTCTATTCACAGGCAAAGGATTGGCAGGATTATAAGTCACAAACTTCGTTGTTTTTGAAGTCTGTGAAGATACATCAACTCCATTAACTATTAATCTTACAGACTGAAGATTTATAAGCGTACTGTTCTGTGTGTCAAAAGTTATATATATATTTGGTCTATCACTCTCTACAGAAGCCCTATCAGAGGGAGAGACATCGGCTATTTTCGGACCAACTCCTGTGATGTTAAGAGGTGTTCCTGACTGAACAGCACCAACTTCTTTGCCATCTTTTGAAAGATGACCCAGCACAACAGCTTCTGTGACAATATCTCCCTGGGAAACTTTATATATACCCTCATAAACGCCTGATTGAACTTCATACATTAAAAGACCTGATTTAAAATTACTTATATCAAAAGTTGCTTTTCCTCCAGGAGTTCCCTTTAATATAACTCTGAGTTCTTCATCCTTTTTTAGAGGTTTGTTCCCATTATGGGTAAAGGAATATATCTTTATCTCTTCGCCAGATGTCTGCTGCACTGAACTTTGACCTACAGTTATTCTTTTATCTGCCTCTAATCTGGATGACGAAGAATTATCTTTCATAAGGTAACCTGTTACCGGTAAATCTTTTCCCCTGTCACTGGACTTTATGGTATAGGTTCCCACATATTTTCCTGAATTCATCTCATTCACTCCGACACCGCTTACAATTCCTGCTATATCAAAATAAGCTTTACTTCCAGGAGTGCCTATTAAGGTTACTGTTATGACATCACCGGAATTGAGATTACCAGCGGCATCATGATAGATTGAATAAATAGTGGTAGCTCCAGTCCCGGGACCGGATGTTGTTGTGGCAATATCCTGTGTTTCAATGAATATTGCCTGTTGTGAGCTTTCCCATTTTACTTTTGCGTCAAAAGCTTCACCGACAAACCTTAAAGGAACCATAGTGCTGCCTCTGAGAGCCATAGCAGGGACATCCAGATACTTTGTCTGACCGTTAACATAGGCGACCTGACTGTCGAGGGTCAGCTGTATTTTTTTATTATCTTTATTCGCTGTAATTGTCCTTGTAAAATTATTATATTCCACAAAAGCTCCGAGTCCCTCAAATATAGCTCTTAATGGTACCATTGTTCTTCCTTCTATCTGGGTCGGAGGAACATCGAACAGGAGCTTTCTTCCATTGATATAAACGCTGATCTCTCTTGCTGAAGCGCTGATGCTTAATAAAATTAGAAACATTAAGGATAAACAAATTATTTTTCTCATAGCTTTTATACCACCTTTCATATTTAGATAATATGAGGTGATGAATGTGATATTCATCACCTCATGAATTATTTTTAGCTACTAATAAATTTTATATGCAGACAGCTTATTTCCATCTGTGTAAAAAAGAAGTCCGTATATCCTGTCATAAAAATGGGCAGGCTTATCATTACCCAGATCTGCCTGGAAATCCATTTTACCTGTATCCAGGTTTACTCCTCCGACTCCCTTTATACTACTGTTTTGTTCGTCTTCTCCATAAACATAAAAATAAGCCTTTTTCTGTTTCGTAAGAAGTTCGAGCCGCTCCTTTCTAATCTCTACGGCCTTTAGAAAACCGGGGGAATTTCTGTATTTCGCGGCGTTGCTCCAGAAGATTTTTGTTTCTTCAGCCTGTCTGTAAAGTCTATCTTCTGCAGCATTTCTATTGATTGTTCTGTTAACATCATAAGCTATATAAGAACCAAGCAGCAGCGGTGTAGCCAGTCCACCGGTAAATATTATGATAGCTGCACCTATTAAGAGACGATTGGAGAGCTTATCAAGAAATCCGGGAGGCTGTTCTTTAAAACCGTTAATCCAGACCTTATGTCCTGAATCCATATCATAACTTGCCACTTTCTGGCCTGATCTGACAATTACTGTATTATTTTTATCATAAACTGCAGTAACGACAGGATTTTGAAAATCAAGGGTTGTCTTATAAACATCCTTGCCTGTCTTTTTATCGATAGCTATGAGTGAAATCTTATCTGCAAGGAAAATTTTATCTTTAGCAGAAGCTATATTGCTTACAGGTGACTGACAGTTCCAGAATTTCCAGAGTGTACGCCCTGTTTTCCCATCTATGGCAAAAACACCTGCAGGATCAACAGTTTTAACTTCATTCAAATTGGGTTTCAAAAATGTGCCGCCACATTGACCGTAAATGTTACCCTGATCATAATAAATTAATGGAATTACTACTCCAAAATCTTCAGATGTCCAGATTACATTTCCATCTTTTCTGTTTATTGCTCTCAGAACACCTGCTCCTGACGTATATATGGTATTATCTGTTATTATCGGATCTGCATCTGTTCTCAGCAAATCTTCTTCCTTATTTAAAGTATAAGACGTATGCCATAACTGTTTCCCTGTTTTATAATCAAAATTTCTGACACCATCATAAAAGAAAAATATCTCATCATTTATAAATACAGGGGGATAGAAACCGCTTACATCATAGTTATTTCCGAAAACCCAGAAACCGGAAGATTTTGTGCCGTTAAAGGAGTCGCTAAAGTCCGCTTCCCATGTAATTTTACCTGTATATACATTAAAGTTGTATATATGTGGTTTAACTTTATCACCTGTATCGCTGTCTATAAGGTATAAAAATGAATTCTTTGAAAGAAGGGGAAGTATATCAATTCCACGCCCCTTTATCAGATTATTACCCCATATTTTTTCGCCTGTTAAAATTTCATAGGCTTCCAGTTTAAAGGAAGACTTCTCTTTGTCTATTTCTCTATTGACAAGAACTATGTCAGTTCCGTCTATCAATTCAACATCGGTACGTCCGATCTCTGAGCCAATCTCTATAGACCAGAGCTGTTCTCCGCTGCGTTCCGAAATGGCATAGAGTTTTTTATTACTCCCTGCTAACAATACATCAAATTCTGACTGAATTATCCAGTCAATATCTTTATCGAATTCCTTACTCCACGAAGATGAGGTTGCAGCAACCGATGCAAGGGGTTGCAATAACATCGGAGAAAGTAAAGTCATTATTAGTAATAAACAAAAGATTGAGGTAAAACGATTTCTTTTGAGTAAAAACATTTAAAATCACTCCTTATATTAAATTATCGTAATGCGTGACGCGTGACGCGTGACGCGAAGATTACGTATGAAACCAATCAATACCCATGAATTTAATGGATTTATTTTCTTCTAACTCCCCTGGGCCTTATAGCTGGCAGTCTCTTCAACCTGTGTTGCCTCTAATATTTCATGGGCCCTCTTTACTTCTTCAATTGTGCCATGAACTATTAAAAGAAATTTATCTGATTTGAGAGATGTCTCATATTTTACGATACTATCCTTTGGTATACCAAGACTGTATAGAGCAGCTCCAATGGCACTCAGTCCCCCTGTAATTACTGCCCCCTGCAAAGCACCAATAAGAGCTCCTACCAGCGGCCCGCCTACAAGAATAGGGCCGACACCCGGGACAAAAAGCAGAGCAGAACCAAAAAAGAATCCCCATATTGCCCCCCAGAAAGCACCTGATTTTCCCCAGTAACCCACACGTTCACCTGTATTGTAGTAGCCTATCACCTGTTCTTCACTGTGATAAACTTTACCTACAATGGATAATTTCTTCATATCAAAACCGGATTTATGAAGTTCTTTAACAGCTTCTTCTGCCGCCGCATGGGTTCCATAAATAACTATTACGGAATTATTCATTAACATAAATAACCTCCTTTCCATCTATTTTATTTTTTGCTCATTCCAGTCAGGCAATCTGACCTGTCTAATTA
>Ga0351973_1065_pt1 | contig 32174 bp, 23 predicted proteins | sample BONcelFGM3001E14_FD_206745 | JGI IMG/M metagenome (GOLD analysis project Ga0351973, IMG submission 206745) | Enriched cells from coal bed in the Powder River Basin, Montana, United States - BONCAT cells FGM rep3 HSBNCT.FGM.300.1.E14 ...
TCTTCCTCTTCCATAGCTTCAATTTTCTTTTTGAATTCCTGAAAAGTATATCCGTACTTCTTTTCGAAATGTTTACTCTCTATCTCATATTTATTAATCTTTCCATAAATAACCGTGAGAGCATAGTTCTTTAAAACCCCCACAGGAGAAATATCCATATCCTTATAAATACTTTTCAATATAGATGGAATTTCAAAATCTTCTATAACAGACATTACTAAAACCCCTTATCTGTATAAGTTTCTTCATTTGATTATATCATACCCTGTAAAGAAGAACAAGATTTAGAGTGTGCCCCATAACGGGAAAAAGCTGCAGGAGTTTTATTGGAAGGTTCAAAGAAGTCTATGGCGTAAAAGATGAAAATTTATCAGTATTTCCTGAAATTCATATAGAATTATTCGGTTAAATTCAACATAATGTTTTTGCATACTACCGATCAGAATGTTATAATTATACCGAAATAAACCACGGAAGAAATAAAAGATGACAGGAAAAAAATATTAACCAGAGCAGCAGAAGCTCTGCTGAAAGATTATAATACAGACAAAGAACTTACCATATTTACAGAACCTGACATTGAAGATTTTCAACATTAAAAGAAAGTAAAAGCTCATTTTTCATCAAAGGAGTAAAAACATGAAAAAAACAATAGACACTGAATTAATCGGCAGATGGAACATATACGAAATGGACGAGTGGGACGAAGATTACCTGCACGAGGAAGGGCAGGCATTTATTGAAATAAAGGAAAATGGTCTCGGCGAATTTCACTTTGCCGTTGTATCAGCGAACATTGACGGAGAAATGTCAGAAAAGAAGTTTGAATTTACATGGGAAGGCATGGACGAAGGAAATGAAATTTCCGGACGTGGCTGGATAAAGAAAAAGGGGAAGGATAAACTGGAAGGATATATCAAAATTCACTGTGGAGATAGTTCAAAATTCAAAGCAGAAAAAACTGAGGGGTAAAATAAAATGTCAAAATCACTTTTTATTATAACAGAAACAGAACCAACAACAATTCTAAAGGATTTTTCCACATTTACCGGATACTTAACAGGCCATTCCATTGAATTAAGCAAGGTTAATGAATTTATATCCAGAAAAATATTATATGACTTAAACCGGGAGATGACTCATCCCTTACCGGGCATGACTCAGGGAAGTGAACAGACCCTGTATCCTCTTTTACATTTATTTTATCATATTGCCATAGAAGGCAAATTGTTTCAAAAAATTACCGGCAAAGGTAATAAATTCACCTTAAAATCAACTGAAAGGCTTAAAATGTATGAAGAACTGACAGATACGGAAAAATATTTCTTTTTACTGGAAACTTTCTGGGTAGATGCCGATTGGGACAAACTGCAGGGAGCTTATTTCAGAACATTCCCTTTATTTATGTTTCCTGACTTTCTGCAGTATCTGAGTGAAAAGCAGCCGGGAAAAAAGATTAATATTATGAAAAATGCAAATGAATCTTACCCGCTGGAGATGCTGCATTTATGGGAATACTTTCTCCTCTATTTTTCTTATTTCGGTTTCTGGGAGGTAATAAAAGATATAAAAAAGCAGTATTCAAAACATTCTTTCCGCGCAGAATCGATAACTCCCACATCTTTTGGAGTGGTTATGGCCAAAATTTTAAAGGAAACAAGAAATATATATTCCTGGAATTTACCATATCGCCGTAATATATACGGGGAATGGAATGCCATACCAGGTTCTACCTGTCCGATGGAAGAATTAATGACTATTGATGAGAAAAAAACAAAGAAGAAAAAATCAAAATCAGATATCATTCTGGATAAGGGTAAACCGGGAGATCCTTTTTTTCTGCCTTTTGTGACCTTTTTCCCGGAGGGGGAACTTACGAAAACACTTCCCCGTAAAGGGAGACAATTTATCGATGGAACCTATGTGTTTAAAGTTTCCCTGGCCAGAGACCTCTGGCGAAGAATCAGAGTATCTGCAGATCATACACTTCTGGATCTGCATAATTCTATCCAGGGAGCTTATGATTTTGATAATGATCATCTTTATTCCTTTTTTATGGATGGCAAAACCCGGTCCAGAGAAAAATTCACCTCTCCTTATGAAGATGACGGTATGTGTGTTGATGAAGTACTTATAGGAGAACTGGGACTGATTAAAGGGCAAAAGATACTTTATCTGTTTGATTACGGTGATAACTGGCGTTTTCAGGTTCAACTGGAAGAGATAATTCCCGGAAAAACAGAGGACGATTCACCTGTAATAATCGAAAAGAAGGGTAAAAATCCTGCACAATATAATTTTTTTTGTTCTGATGATACAGACTAAATTTTAATATAGTATGTAATCAGAAGATATGAATAAATTTAAAACTATTCAATCTACTTTTCTGGATAATTCACTGTTGCGGTAAGCATCGTGTAATGATCTTCCATAGCCTGTAAAACATCTATGACGATCATAAGTATCTATTGATTTATTTATTGTCACGGCACATTCACGAGCGGCATGTTTAATTGCATCAACTGTCACTTCGCCGTTCTGACTACTGAGCCAATCGGAATAGGCCTGTAATACAGGATCCAGATGGTAATCATTCCAGAGGAAAGATTTCCTGGTCAGATTTTTTGCATTTTCAACAAATGTATCGATCATCTGTGCATATCCCCAGCATTTAATATCACCATCAAAAGAAATTCTACTATGTGCCAGTTTCAGAAGATAATTAATATGTGCCAGAAACCGCGGGTCAGCATCTTCCCAGGTATCCAGATAAATTGTATCAAATAATAGATCATTTTTTTGTAAATACTCTTCTATAGTTCCTTCTATAATTGTCGTTTTATCTCTGTGAATAAGGTCTTTTCCAAGCCATGCTTCAGTGATTAACCGGATAATTACCGGGTCCCGTTCGACAATAGTGATAGACTCCACCGGACAGTTCAAAGAAAAAACAAATTGAGGATAAATTCCAAGACCGAGTCCACCGACCAGGATACGGCCTTTAGCAAATTTCGCAGCAGCAAACATCATACAGAGTTCCTCGCCGATGTCGCTCATCCAGGCCTGTGGAGGAAACATATATGAAAATACCGGATGATCGGATGATATTATTTCTCCTTTTTCATTACGAACCTGATAATAATCAGCCATATCAGATGGCTTCACCAGAGATGTCATTTCGCGGCATGACGCGTATGTATGAAGATGTCCAAAGATAAATTCCTGAGAGATAATCTGTTTTTCTACCCATAGTTGATTATTTTCAGGAATCACATCAGGGAGATACAGATGGATATCTAATGCCTGTTTATCAAATATATCATCCCGCCATATGGGGTTAAAATTGTTAATAAAAGAATCTGCCATTTCGTATATTCTTTCCTTTTATCTGTAATCACAGGCAATAATAATTTTAGAAATATAAGCCATCACATTTTCCAGCGTAAATTCTTGTGATGAGTACACAGCATTTTTCTCATGTCTGTGATAATGATTCAATTTTTCTCGGTTTTTTTACCAGTTGGAAACAGAATGCCTATAGTAGCCCAGACTATACCAAGAAGAAATCCTATAGCAGGTAAGGAGCCAGCCATACCTGAAAAACCAAGAGCTGTATTTTCATCATATCCTTTACCTGCTGAAAAAAATAAACCTATAAGAATAAGAAAAATACAGGTAAAGAAAAAACCCATTATAAATCTAATCAGGAACCATAATACTTTCATAAGTCTTTCCTCTTATCACAGTTGCAGATTCCCTGGCACCGTAATGAGCAACGGATAATCCACGGTGGAGCTATTTACCAGTCCTTCTACTCCTGCCATGAAGCCATAATAGGCGCGGGATGCAGCATATCCGCTATGACCGCCGTTAAGAAGCAATTTAGCAGCGATAAACTTTCCTGGCTTCATTAAGAAGTTCTATTTGATCCTTACTCATATAAATATACCTTCTCGTTGAATATTCCTCAGATAGGGGCCATTACGGGTTTTAAAACGTTCCTCATCCATAAAACCACAGCTAATAACGGTATTATAACGTAATGAAAGGTCTGCCACAACCTCTCCTGTTCTTGATATTTCATCTCCAGGATTTACAGTTCCTTCAAGGACTACAAGGATATCAATATCAGAATACTCTTCTGCATCCCCTCTTGCATGAGAGCCGTAAAGCAATAGATGTTTCAGGCGATTCCCATAAATAATCTCAAAAGAACGTCGCAGATCAAGTAAAATTGGATTTAATTCAGGATTAATTTTACTGTCCGTACATATACAACTCCATTTGCAAGAGCTATCTCCATTTTTATAATACACTCGCTCTGGAGATACGTCAATATGGAAAAGTCAGACGTTTTACCATGAGATAATTTTTTTTCAATAAAAAATTACTCCGAAACAAATCAATCATAATCGTGCAAAATTCACCTTGCAATAAATTCTTTGACATCTACAACATTTCTCAGAGGAAAGTCCTTCTTTATGGAGTTTCTCCTGAAAACCTTCTCCCTCTCATTCAGAGATCTCAATAAAGGATTTTTTAATATTAACCAGAAAAAATAAATAATCATGAAAACAACATCATCAAATCAAACTCAGCTATTCCCATCTACAAGATATCAGGGAAGTAAATTGAAACTTGTAAAGTGGTTAGAAGAAACCCTGAAAGATTTAAAATTCCACTCAGTCCTTGACGGTTTCGGAGGTACAGGAAGTGTATCCTATATGCTCAAAGGCATGGGGAAACATGTTACTTATAATGACATATTAAAATTCAATTTTAATATAGGACTTGCCCTCATAGAAAATGACACTATAAAAATTTCAGATGATGAAATAGATTTTATATTGAAAAGACAGAGGTATATTAAATATCCGTCTTTTATCAGTGATACTTTTAAAGATATTTATTTTACAGATGAAGAAAATCAATGGATTGATACAGTTATTACAAACATAAATCACCTGGATAATATTTACAAGAAATCCCTTGCATTCTTTGCACTTTTTCAATCGTGTATAATCAAAAGACCTTTCAATCTCTTCCACAGAAAAAACCTTTATATGAGGTTATCTGATGTAAAAAGAAATTTCGGGAATAAAGCCACATGGGATACTCCTTTTGAGACTCATTTCAGAAAATTCATAGAAGAAGGCAACAGGGCAGTTTTTTCAAATGGTCAGAAAAACAGAGCTTTAAATAAAAATATTTTTGATATAGACGAAATATTTGATCTTGTCTATATAGATACTCCATATATATCAGGGAAAGGAGTCGGTGTGGATTATCTGGATTTCTATCATTTTCTGGAAGGACTGGTAAAATATCCTCTATGGGCAGATATGATTGATTATGAGTCAAAACATAAAAAAATCAAAGGGAATGGGAATATATGGATTAATAAACATGAAATACATAAAGCTTTTGATAGATTATTTAATAAATTTAAAGAAAGTATTCTCGTTATATCCTACCGTTCAGACGGCATACCGTCAATTGAAGAACTTAAAGGATTATTGAAAAAATATAAATCTCATGTAGAAGAAATAAAACATAAAAACTATAAATATGTATTGAGTCACAGTAAATCAGAAGAGGTTTTATTAACAGGTATGTAAGAGACTGTAAGAAAATAACCCTGGCAAATTGTTAGAACGGTTATCATCCTCGCGTCACGCGTTACGCGTTACGCGTCACGATATAGACTGTAAATATGATGGGGTTATTTCTCGACAACCCCTAAGTACAGCAACAGGTAAAAGAGTATCCATAAAAAACTTCTGTCTGGCAGGATCTGGAGAAGAAAAATGGAGATGTAATATAGAATTAAAAATTAAGTAAGGGCTAATTTGTTGTCTGTAAAACAACTTATATAAAGCACATGATTTTTCTTCGTAAGAGCCTGCCAGGCAGAAGCTGATAAAATGGTTACTAAATTATCTGGCACGGTACTAAGTATATAAGTGAACGGCGGATATTATCGTAACAGAATAAGCTATAAGGAAGTTCTATCTAAAAATTAACAAATTTGTTACATAAACAATTATTTCTATGTATTTTTTCTGATATAATATAATAAAATACTAATTAAGAGGACAATAAATCGTGAGAATAGGCGAAAAATTTATTTCAAGGATAGTCAAAAAAAATAAAACTCCTGATATTTCTTCTATTAACACAATAAAAGATGAAGTAATAATTTCAAAATCTTTATGCCAGACAGAACCGTGGGAATACAAAGTATCTCCTGAGAAGCAGTATAAGCCTTCAGGAGAAAGAGGATATAAACCTGATAGGGGAAAGTATAATCTATTTACAGGCTCAACCTTTACCATATTAGAAGAAGATAAAAAGCTTCCGGGAAAAGAAGAAATAGAAAATCTCTGCAGCCGCATAAAAAACATAGATAGAAAAAATAAAAAAGAGCTTCTGAGTTTCACAGAAGAACTCATGAAAGTAAACAAACTTTCCCATGACCCTGTCTTACTTGAAGAATCACAGAAATTTATAAGTTCCCTCCGCCCTGTCTTTGACCATCTCATACCACAGGATAAAGTTTTTTCCGAAAAAGACTCTTCTTTTCTTGAATATGGTAAGAGAGACCCTGTATCATTCTTTACCGAAAGGTTTCCTTCCCTTCAGGACAGCTTTAATAAAATCTTTCCTGATGAGATGGGATACAGAGAATATATCCACGGTGCCCGTGAACTCACAACAGGCAATCAGATAAGAGATTCCCTGAGAACTCTTGACAGGGAACTTGAAATGGAAAATCTTCCCCGGGAGCCGGGAATAAGAATAAAAGCAGTTCTTCGTATGGTAATGAGCCTCTTTTACTCCGGTATTATCCCTGCGATAGAAATAGATAAAGGGAATAAAGAAATAAAGAAAAATTTCAAAGAAGACGGATTCGATCTGAGTAATATTTCATCTGAATTCCTGGACAGCAAAAGAGAAATATCGAATATAATTTTAGAAAATACTATGAAGAAATTGAATTTTACTCCAGGGGAAATATCCCTTGCCATCAAACTTATGGAAGAAGTTCCTCTTACAGGAAACAATAGCACGATCTTCGATGCTCTTGTGAACGAAAAAAGCTATATGGATTATAAGGAAATGGATGGAGAAATATCGGAGAAAGTAGAAAAAAAAGCAAAAGAACTGGGAATAACTCCTTCATTACTTCTGAAGACAGGTTATATATTTCATGCAGCATTTAAAAGGTTAGAGCCTTATGAACTCAGGGATATGAAATTCACAGACGGCACATGGCAGCCTTCTTTAGACTTTGAAAAAGTGGGAATGAAAAAATTCAATTACCTTAAAAATTCTCAAACAGAACCGGAACATGAAGAAGACAAAATGTTCAAAACCTTTATAGATGCATCAAATGAGCTTGACAAAATTGCCCGGGAGATTAAGGAAAGAGAAATAGAAACAAAAAAATCACAGTTAAGACCGGTTTTTATTAAGGGTAAATTGAACAGTGACGGTATTATGCTTGTCCATGCAACAAAAGGCTTCCCGAAAGATGGTATTCTCTATCCGAACAGCCATTATGAAAATGGTCATCCCCTTGAAAGAAATCCCAGGGGAATTGTGGAATTTTCCTGGAATGGAGTTATAGATCAGTGGAACAATGCTCCTGCAATTATCCTGACACCTCTTAATAAAGCTCCGAAAGAAAATATATCCAATCTGTGGTATACGGCTACATCTCATATGGGACCTTATACTATACCGGAAGGCTCTGTTATACTTATAAGAGAAGGAACTGAAGTTTCAGAAAAAGAAAGACAAAAACTCCGGGAAAAAGGAATAGAAATAAAGACCTTCCCTGCAAATGAAACGTCGGAAGATGCAGTGGAAAAGTTAATGACAGAAAAAAACTATTCACCACTCCTTATGGGAACAGACATATGCGGAGGCATAGGAACTGAAACAACCTGGTTTGATGAAGATTCCAACATCGATTACTTTACTTCTGATTATAAAGATGAAATGATAAAGAAATCAGAAGAACTTGCAAAAGAAACCGGTATCCCATCTGCCAAAGGAACTGACAGATATCCCCTTGGTTATATTACCCTCAGTATGGAAGGATATAAAAAAGATCTTGAGTCGGGACATATAAAAAAGAGTTATGAAAAACCTGAAGAATTTAAAAAGAAGATAGATGAATTTTCAAGAAATCTAAATCTTGCAGAACAGTCTTTAAGTGAAATACAAAAAAACAGTGATAGCTGGAAAAATATCAGCAGTTATGCCAGAGCATATCTGGAAATAATGTCTCTTGATTATGAACTTTGCAAAAACTGTGGCGATAAATTTTATGAATCACTGGAAAAAGAGCTTAAAGACAGACAGGCAGGGTTAAGTGACAGAGATAATACCAATAGTTTCGTTGAATATTACGTAAAATTTATAAACTGGAAATATAATACCAGTTTCAATCCACATGATATAAAGGGCCAGGAAGATCAGAAGAAATTGCTTCAGAAAGTGATGGATAGATATTTTTCCTCTATTAATTCTAATTCTCGCGGCGTGTAATTCGTGACGGGATTGCTCATGGTCAGGTCAGTATATTCGTAACTATAAGATGACTTACGTCTCTATCATTACGGCCCCTTACATTATAAGTATATTGCTTATCAAAATTCAATAGTCTTATATTTCAAAAATCTCACCGACTCTGCAGGTAAAACCGGGAAGTATTTCTCGTAACTCAAGAAGATCATTATATTCAAACATTTTGTAATGTTCCGGGCTTTCATATAAAATTACATTCTTTTCATAAGGATCTACAACTATTACACTCATAACTCCGGAAGAAAACCACTCATTTACCTTTTTCAGTACCCTTCCATAACTATCCTGAGGAGAATTAACCTCTACTACCAGTTCAGGCATAACAGTGGAATATCCTTCTGTAATTCCTCCCCTGGCAATTCTTTCATTACTCTTAAAAGCCAGATCAGGAGCTCTCACAGTATCAGGATTTGAACTCAATTTATAACCTGTCTCTGCTGCTGTAGTAACACCCAGTTTATTTTCATACACATATTTACCGATTATATAACCTATCTTTGAAGCTGTAACGCCATGTTTTTCCCCGGGAGGAGACATTTCACAGATCACCCCTTTTAAGAGTTCATATCTGCCGGAAAGTTTCATAAGATCTTCTGCATTACTGAAGGTTAACACATCCATATATAACACCTTCTTTTTGAAAATTCTTCTGAAATTATTATATCACAATTATACTGAACCACATAATCTCATTCTTTAACAACTACTATCCTCCATGGTGAAAAATCAAGTGGCACTTCGGCAAGATAGGTTTCGGCAGATACAAAGATTTTCTGCGGATCTCCCATAGAACTGAGAGGCAGTGAAATAATTACATCTTTAAGATTTTTCTTTACTGTCAATGTGTCTTTCGAAAGTTTTTTATATCCGTCATAGATTTCATAACCAAGAGGGGTAAATTTTATGTGTATCTTTGGCATAAGAGAAAAATCTCTATTCTGTCTGTAGCCGAATAAATAAACTGACAGTTCAACCGCTTCTGCAAGAGGTCTCGAAAGAGTAGCGGAAAATATAAGATTCTCTCCATCTATCTTCAGAGAAAGTTTTTCAAGATCTGTAAAGAAATCCTTTTCTTCATCAATTAATTCTTCCGGTATGGAAGTTTCTTTATTTTCTCCCAGATCTTTTTCCAGTTTATCTCTTATATCTATAAAAGGCATTTCTCCAAAAAGCTCATCTGGCTTCATAAAAGAAAGGAGATAATCAGTATTTGCCTCGTACTGGGTCTTATGTTCCTTCAGGGCTTTTTCCTTCAGTGATAACTGCGAAGAAGAGAGAGAAATATATTCCCATTTTACCTTTTCCAGAAGAGAGGCAGGAGGGGAAAGTAACTCTTCCGGCCTGTATTTCCTGGGATCCGGCCATTTATTATAATGTACCAGATAGGGATAAAGAGTAATGTCCATGCCAGGTTCCATGAGAGCTACCCTTGTGAAAAGATAGAAAGCCCTGTGATCAGGGTGGTTATCGGCACTGTGTGTAACAAAAATCTTTGTAGGTTTAAAATCTGTAATGATTCTTTTAATATCTTTAAGAATTTCTTCTCCTTTATAAGGAGCACCTGGTCTGAAGGAATTACTGTATGGCACTTCTTTCGCTCCTGTGAGAAAACTTTCATAGGGAGGTGAGTCACCCCAGTGTTTATACCATATTTCCTGTGTTCCATAATCAGGATATCCAAGGAAAGAGAGATTATTCTCTGAAAGTCCAAGAACTGCCGTCGCTTTTACTGCTTCATCATGTCGGACTTCACCCATTTTAAGTACATTTTCATGACTTATTACAGGCCTTTCCCGGTAAATCATAAATGACCATTCATTAAAATCTCCATTTGTGAGAAAAACTATATGAACCGGTATGTTCTTCTCCAGAGCATGCTGAATAATACCTCCTGTACCTACTGTTTCATCATCAGGATGGGGGGCAAGGATCAGAATACGATCAGACTCCTCAAGAGGAACTGAAGGGAAAGTCATATCAGACCCAGAAACGGGAAGAAAAAAGCATGTAAGAAAAATACAAAAAAATAATATTCTCAGCAAAATTACCACTCCTACCTATAATAAAAAAATATAAAAAAAGCAGCTATCACTTTTTTTGAAACAGGTGTATCGAAATAAAGAATGGTTCTGTTTGAACCATCCAGGACATAATTATTTCTTATATAAGCCTTCACCGAATAAGAAGAATTGAGAAGTGTCCCGTCATTATTGATATAGCCGGTACAGGAATAGGAGGAATTTAAAATTCTTCCGTCAGACTGTATATACCCCATAGAGGAATAAGAAGAATTAAGTATAGAGCCATCGGAATTTATATAGCCAGTGATGGCATCAGAACTATTGAAAACTGTTCCGTCAGGTTCTATATAGGCTATAACCCTGTAAGAGCTGTCCTGAATATAAATCCTTTTACCTGTAACAGAATTTTTCGCCATTACACCTGACGTTAAAAAAATAAGAAATAAGAGTAAGAAAAATTTAAATTTACTCATATTTTTTTACCCCTTCTTTTTTCACGAAAAAATAATGATATTCCCACACATCACCCATTACGAGGTCATTAATTATATTATAACATATAAAAAGGATTAATAAAGTTATATAAAGAATATATAAGTTATAACATTTAATCTTCACGTCACGCGTCACGCATCACGAAAAAATTATGTTAACATTTGCACTTTTTGAATTTAAAACAAAAACTACTAATTCCTTTTATCTCCCTCCTTATAAAGGATCTACTTTTCGAGGAGCCTTCGGTCATACAATTAAAAAGATAGCCTGCGTAAAAAAACAGTCAGACTGCGATGACTGTCTCCTCAAAGCAAAATGTATTTATTCTTATATCTTTGAAACTCCTCCTCCGGAAGATACTTCTATGATGAAAAACTATACTGCTGCACCTCATCCTTTCATACTGGAACCGCCTCTTGAGGTAAAGACTGACTATGAAAAAGGAGAAAGTCTAAATTTTTCTCTTATTCTTACAGGGAAAGGAATAGATTATCTTCCCTATTTTATCTATGCCTTTGATGAAATTGGAAAAAACGGTATAGGAAGAGACAGGGGGAGATATGAGATAGAAGAAGTAATAAATCATAAATCAGACTGGCTGGACGGAACGGTAATTTATGGCAAAGAAAAGAAACTCCTCTCTCCTCCGAATATTTTGACGACTGACGAATTTGATAATAATAGAGAAGCTGATAAAATAACTCTTTCTTTTATTACACCTGCAAGAATAAAATATGAAGAAAAATTCGTTAACACACTGGAATTTCATATATTTATGAGAAATATCCTGAGACGTATAAGCCTTCTCACTTATTTTCACTGTAACGGAAAGCTTGATGTAGATTTCAAAGATATTATAGAAAAAGCATCCAATATATCTATGATAAAATCAGAACTTGAATGGCTTGACTGGGAAAGATATTCAAACAGGCAGCAGAGCAGGATGAAAATGGGAGGCCTTGTCGGAAATATTACATTTAAAGGTGATTTTAAAGATTTTTTATCTTATATTATAACAGGTAAATATATACACATTGGCAAAGCTGCGAGTTTCGGCCTGGGAAAATATGAAGTTTATTTTTAAAGGAGTTAAAACATGAAAAAACATATTTTTATCACACTATCTCTAATATTATTATATGCCATAGTAATAACAAGCTGCGGTGACGGAGGAGTATCTCTCAATCCGGGGGTGACTCCGACTCAGACAGAAATAGAAGCTACTCCTACCATAATTTTTATTACACCTACATCTGCTCCTTCAGGCAATCCTGTTCCTCCCAGGCAGAATTATGATACAGGTAATCCTCAGTTAACAGACATATGGGTTGATCCGAAGAATGGTAAAGATGACGAGAGTTACGGCTATAATCCCGGAACACCTCTGAAATCACTTACTGCAGCATGGGATCGTATACCTGCAAAAACTACTTTACCATATACAGGTTATCGCATACAGTTAATGGCCGGGTCATACGATCCAAACACTGTTACAGATTTCCTGGAACTTCGTTACGGTACCTATAACAATCCTGTAATTATTCAGGCTGCCGGCGGTTACGGCACGGTTACCATCCCTGAGATAACAGTATCAGACTGCAGTTATGTCTATTTAATAGATTTAATAATAGAGTCCCGGCAGAGAAGTACTTTAAGTGTAGAAGGATGTAATAATATTCTCATACGTAACTGTAAATTAAATGGGAAACAGACGGGAGAGGAAGCATTAAGAGCCTATCAAAGCCAGTATATTTATATTGAAGACTCTGATATTTCAGGAGCTCTTTATAATTCACTTGAATGTGATACACTTCAGTACGGTCATATAACAGGTAACAGGATTTACGATGGGAACGGGTGGTGTATGTCTGTTAAAGGAGGTTCTGCCTATCTTATCATAGAGGGGAATGAACTTTACCAGAGCACTTCAGGAGGCTTTACTGCAGGACAGTACTCTGCTCTTGATTACATGGTATCACCGTGGCTGCATTATGAAGTATATGATATAAAATTTATAAATAATATTATTCATGACACACAGGGCCCCGGTATGTCCGTAAGCGGCGGTTATAATATACTGATGTCCTATAATACTCTGGAGAGAGTAGGAAGAAACAGTAGTCTTATTGAAGTAATACATGGAAGCAGAAGATGTGACGCGAACCCTTCCGTCTGCCAGGGAAAACTTGTCCTGGGAGGATGGGGCACCGATATACAGGGCACAAACATTACAGCAATTCCTGATAGGAATATTTTTATATATAACAATATAGTCTACAACCAGTCAGGCTATGAAAGTGCTTTTTCTCACTTTGCCATAGACGGCCCTGTAATACCGCCTTCAGGGAGTAATATACCATCACCGTCACTGGCAGATTTCAATGTTCAGATAAGAGGAAATATTATATGGAATGGAACAGCTGATATGCCTCTCGGGGTAGAAGATCCCGGCAGCGGAGGCCAGCCTGATAATCCTTCCTGTAATGCAGCACAGTTAACAAATGAAAATTCTATAAATAAAGTAGAACCACAGTTAAGTAACTTTAAACCTGTACCGGAAGGTAATATATACACTGTTAAAACCTACCAGACACCTGATTTTACCTGGAGTGATGCTCCTGTAACTCCGCCTGTGCCGGCCGGGACAAATGGTAATAGTGTAAATAGAAATTATGAAGGTACAGTCCGTATTCCGCCGGATCATCCGGGAGCATTTTGAGTCTAAAAATTTGTAAGATAAAAACTTGCATAAAAAAATTTCTTGCAGTATAATTGTCACTTATTACAAATTGTAACGCTTCAGGCGTCACTCACAAGGAAGGGACAATAAATGAAAGCAGGAATTATAGGTCTTGCCTCTTCGGGAAAAACTACTCTTACAGGTGCTTTTATGGGTACATCTAAAAAGAGCAAAGGTATAGGTATTGTGCATGTTCCTGATGACAGGCTTTTTGAACTGGCAAAGATATATTCACCGGAAAAGACAACACCGGCTACAGTGCAGATAGAAGATCTGCCTCCTCTGGATACACAGATAAAAGAAGAAAAAGTAAAATTCTTTGAAAAAGGAAAAACTATGGATGTACAGATACTCTGTACAGGCGGTTATCGCTGTTATTCCATAGAAGATATTATTAAAGAAATATCAAAACTGAGATTTGAACTTATCATACAGGATCTGGATATTGTAACAAAAAGACTTGAGAAAATTGAAGGAGAAATAAAGAAAGCTCCCAAAACAAAAGCGCAGAAAGAAGGAGAGATTAAACTCCTTGAGATGCTCAGAAAAACTCTGGAAGAAGAAAAATTTCCCTCACCGAATAGTTTAGATCTTGATGAACATCAGAAAATCCTGACAAATAACTACAGCTTTTTCACTCTAAAACCTTCTGTTTATGTAATAAATGTATCGCAGGAGCAATATATAGAAAAAAGAGAAGACATTGAAAAGAGCGTAAAAAAATATCTGAAAGAAACAGGAGATAATCCACCTTTTGTTATTATTGATGCCTTTACAGAAGCAGATATTATGGATATGGAAGAAGACGAAATAAATGAATTCCTTAAAGAATTCGGCCTTAAAGAGCCGGGAAAAAATAAAATCATAAGGTATGTATATAATCTTCTTGGGCTTATAACATTTTTCACAGTAGGTGAAGATGAGGTTCGGGCATGGAATATACACAGAGGCGACAATGCAGTAAATGCGGCAGGAGCAATACACAGTGACCTGGCCCGCGGGTTTATAAGAGCAGAGGTTGTAGAATCTGATTATCTATTAAAAGTCGGTTCTCTGAATGCAGCAAAATCACAGGGAAAACTCCGTCTGGAAGGTAAAGATTATATAGTGAAAGACGGGGATGTTGTAAATATATTGTTTAATGTTTAATTCGTGACGCGTAATGCGTAACGCGTGACAGGACTAATTACACATCACACATTACGCATTACGCATTACGCATTACGCCAGGCTCTTCCTGGCCAGTTTTATCTCTTCCTCAATACTTAAAGGAACCTTCTCATATTTCAAAAACTGCAGTGTAAATTCAGCTTTTCCCTGTGTAAGTGAGCGAAGATTTGTAGCATAACCGAATACTTCTGAGAGAGGAACCTCTGCCGAAATATTTGTAAAAGCGTTATCTACAACTGTATCTATAATAAGTCCTCTTCTCTGATTTATACTGGCAAGAACATTGGAACGAAATTCGGAAGGTGATTCTACCGACAGAAGCATAACTGGTTCAAGTATCTTTGGGCTTGCCTTTCTATAGGCCTCACGGAATGCTCCTATGGATGCAAGTTCAAAGGCAAGTCTTGAAGAGTCTACAGGATGGAATTTTCCGTCAAGTACCTTCATAGTTACGCCAACAACAGGGGATTCTATAAGAGAACCCTTGTGAAGACAGTCATTAAAACCACTTTCACAGGAAGGAATATATACTTTTGGAATTACTCCTCCTTTGGTTTCATCTACAAAATGACATCCGCAGTTGTTATTTGGCTCAATTACACCTGCTATACGGGCAAACTGTCCTCTGCCTCCTGTCTGCTTTTTATGGGTATAATCAAAATTGATTGATTTTGTAATAGTTTCTCTGTAGGACACCTGAGGAGGCCCTACTTCAAAATCTGCTCCATATTCCCTTTTCATTCTTTCTATATAAATATCAAGATGAAGTTCACCCATGCCTTTAATAATTGTTTCACCTGTTTCCACATCAATAAAGGCTTTAAAAGTCGGATCTTCTCTGGTAAATCTATCAAGGGCTTTTGAGATATTATCAAAGGATTTCTTTTCTTTCGGATTTATTGCTAATGAAAGTATTGGTTCCGGAACAAAAGTCGATTTCATAGAATAATTTATATTGCCATGGGTAAAGGTATCACCTATAGAACAGTCAACACCGTAAAGTGCTACAATATCACCGCATGTGGCAGAAGAAATATCTTCCATATGATTTGCATGCATACGGAGAAGACGTCCTACTTTAAAACGGGTTTTTGTTCTTGAATTATAGAGATTATCACCTTTTTTGATTGTTCCCTGGTAGATACGTATATAGGTTAACTGACCGTACTGCTGTTTTTCCAGTTTGAATGCAAAGGATATGGCAGGAAGGTCCGGGTCAGAAGAAATAATCACTTCTTCTCCGTTATTATCAAGATCCATAGCAGAATTTTCCACATCAAAAGGTGCGGGAAGATAATTTATTATACCATCTATAAGAGGCTGTATGCCTTTATTTTTTAAAGATGTGCCAAGAAAAACAGGGATCATTTTCAGAGAAAGTGTCCCCTTTCTTATGCCATCAGTAAGCAGTTCTTCAGTAACAGTTCCGTCAAAATATGCTTCCGTAAGAGGCTCAGAAAACATACTTGCCGTATCAACAAGTTTTTCTCTGTAAATATTTGCTTCTTCCAGAAGGTTTGAAGGAATTTCTTCCTCACGTATGTTTTCACCGTTAAGTCCGTCGAAATAAAGAGCTTTCATTTTAACCAGATCTATTATACCTTCGAATTTACTTTCCAGACCTACTGGTAACTGTACGAGAACGGCATTACGTGATAATTTCTGTCTTATCTGTTCTACTACTTTCAAAGGACTGGCTCCGGTTCTGTCACATTTATTAATAAAAGCAAGAGAAGGAACCTTATAGCGTTTCAACTGCCTGTCCACCGTAATGGACTGAGGCTGTACGCCACCGACAGCACAGAGAACAAGTATGGCTCCATCTAACACATGGAGTGCATTTTCAACTTCAATAGTAAAATCTACATGGCCTGGAGTGTCTATAATGTTTATGGAATGATCGTTCCAGTCTACATTAGTTGCAGCAGAAGTAATTGTAATACCTCTTTCTTTTTCCAGTTCCATAAAGTCCATAGTGGCTCCAACGCCGTCTTTACCTTTTACTTCATGAATGGCATGTATTTTGTTGCAGTAATAAAGAATACGCTCTGTAAGGGTTGTTTTCCCTGAATCTATGTGAGCGCTGATACCTAGATTTCTAATTTTTGAAACATCTGAATTCATTAAACTTCTACCCCTTGTTATACTTGTAAGAGTTCCATATCTTAACTGAAAAGAATAAATTTGTCAACTGTTTTGCTTACATTTTTTAAAATTCATGACTCGTAATGCATAATGCGTAATGCGTAATGCGTAATGCGTAATGCGTAATGAGGCAAAAAAGATAAACTTTAAACATTGCCTCTTTTAAGATTTTAAGATATAATTTCTATGAAAATCCTGAAATCATTGCAGCCTTTGGTACCGCCCTTTACGGAAAAAATAGTGAGTAATAATGAGTAGAGTCAAACATATATATGGCCTTATAATTTTCAGCCTCTTCTGCTGTATATTTATCATAAATATTCTTTCAGTCATTTTTCCCGTAACAGGAAAAATAGGAACATGTTTATGGTTTTTTTCTTATATCTTTTTTATTATTTTTGCTCTAATAAGTCTCTATAATTCCATCAGAGAAGCACTGACGGAAAAGCTTTTTATTACTCTTTTAATTGTAATTATCTGGATTTTTATCATTTCCTGTAACATAAACAGAGTAAAAAATCTAAGTTCCGAAGCCACCCTGCAAATAGGCCATGCCGTTTATTTGCTTAATTATTCAAATGATATGGCTTTTAATAAAACATGTTTTCTAGGTTATCCTGCAAGACAGTTTTTTTTACCTTCCTTACCTACGTTAATAATGGGGAAAAGGATATTAGCAATTAATTTAGGGGGAAGTCTATATGTTATAATCGGCCTTTTAATTTTTTCACGAAGTATATCAATAAATTTCGAAGATAGAAGATATGGTGATCTGGCAGGAGGAATAATTTTAAGCTTAATATTTCATATATATTATGTTAATTACCAGATCTTCTGGTTTGAACAGAGTATATATCCCTTTGGTTTTACCTTAATCATATGCGGTCTGTATCTGTATTATATAAAAAATCAGTCACTGACAAACCTGTCATTAACAGGACTGGCTATTTTTTACCTGATTTATTCTTACACACCGTCTCTTTCCATGGTATGCCTGAGTATAACAGTATTAATATATTATTATATAAAAAATTTTAAAGAGACAGATAAAAAGCGAAACATTATCATAGCTATAATAATTATCTTCTGCATAATAAGTTTTTTTCTATCATTTAAATACAGAAGCGATGTTAATTTAACAGGTAAAAATAAAAGCCAGTTTACAAATGAGATAATAGATAAAAATAAAATCCAGTCTGCAAATGAGATAAAAGAAAAAATAAATGAGCTGTTTTTAATTGATACTAAACTTATAGTAAGCCCTGTTTCAACCTTTATATTTTCCTTTATATTAATATTTTCTATATCTTTTGTTTTCCGGTGGAACATGTTTTTCCTTACAATGTGGATAATAGGTACAGTAATTATATCTATAACTTCATCAGGTTATGCTGTTCCTCCCCCATGTTTTGCAATCCACAGGGCTATTATTGTTTATCCTGTTATGTTTATTATGTTTATAAATATAATAAAATCCATAAATATTGATTTTAAAGGAAAATACTATGGAGGAATTCTAATACTCCTGTTCTTATTAATAACAGGTATAATATATCAACAATCTTACATAAAAACAAAAACTATATATAACAGCAGATTCCACCAGATAATCCTGATAAGATGGCTGAAGGAAAAAATGCCGGAAAAAGATCTTAACAAAAAAAACATCATGTTTTATTTTGATGAAGCCTTTAAAGGGGAACCATATATAAGTATATATGATATGATGATATATTTCTCACCGGAATATCATGTTTCTTTCCCGAATAGTAAGACTGATTTATTAAATGAAATAATTCCATCAAAAAGTAATTTTTTACTTGTACCGCCTGATGGTTTAAAAAAGAAGTGCTATATAAATATAAAAAATCAATTGAAATATATCAGCAGTTTCTGCGGAAAAGAGGCAATGGATTTATATAAAATCGAGTAGTGGCGCACGTCTGTGCGCCACTACAATCTAATTCTATATCTCTATAATATTTCTCTTATAAATTATATAAAGTTTTTTAAGTTCGGCAATCTTTTCAGCCATTTCCAGCTGAAGTTCTGAAACCCTGTCATAATCTTTATCAGAAAGAGCTTCTCTTATCCTTGCAAAAAGAGATTTATCGCGAAGAGAACTTTTTACCAGATAATGTCTTAAGCCGTTTATTTCTGTCCATAGTTCCTCATCATAATCATTGAAGCCTTCTTTACCGTGCAGTTTAACACATTTCCTGACTTCTTCGATATTTTCAATGACTATACGCTCGCCAAGTTCTAAGGACCACTGAAGGCTTATAGCTTTCACATAGGAATCCAGAAGCTTGCTGTCAAAAACATCTCCTCTGGATAATACCTCTCTTTTAGCAGGGTATTTAGAGAGATTGCAGAGATTTTCCCATACTGTAGCAGGAGGTTTACCGAAGAAATTTTCCCTTTCTTCTCTGGTGTAATGTTCAAAAACATCTTCTTCACTTCTATATTCCCTGTCTTTTTCCAGATAAGGGCTCTTTTTCCCGGTTTTCTTGCAGAATTCCTTTAAAAGTTCTTCCGAAGTTTTTTTGGAAGTAACTGCATATTTTATACCATCAAGCATGGCCTGATACATAGCTGCCAGAGCAAGAAAGGTATTTGTATGAGGATTGGGAGCTCTTACTTCAAATCTTACCGATAAAGGCTTGTTCATATCCCTTACAAGCCCTGCAAGAACTGTTCTGTTTCTAGAAGGAACTTCCACATTATGGCCGAGAGAAGAAACAATGCAGACAGGTGCTTCAAATCCTGGTTTTAATCTGTTAAAAGCATCATTACTCGAAGTAACAAATGGATTTACTGCTTCATAATTTTTTAAAAACCCCATAATGGCCCCCCAGCCGGCAGGACTTAAAAAATCTTTCTTCATGTCAGACGGTGCAAAGAGATTTACCGTTCTTCCATCTTTCAGTCTGGCCATTACACTCAGATGGGTATGTTCACCGCTTCCTGCAACTCCTTCCATAGGTTTTGCCATAAATGTGACCTCAAGTCCTTCCCTTCTGAAGGTTTCTTTTATCAAAATTCTTGCAAGAAGTTCATTATCTGCCGCCTGCATGGCATGGGAATATTTCCAGTCAATCTCTAACTGTTCCATTATATGGCTCAATTTACCTTCTTCACTTATCTTTGCTGTTACTCCTCCCACTTCTTTATGGCCCATTTCCGGCTCAAGTCCGTATTTTTCAAGTAAAATAAGAGATTTTTCAAGAGAAGTTCTTACATTACTTTTTGTTCTCTTCCAGTACTGTTCCTGAAGTACCTGTGATACTGATAATTCTTCAAATTCTGCATTTTCATTCGGAGTTTTAACCCAGAATTCAAGTTCCGTAGCAGCAAGGGGCACTATTTCAACTATATCATCTGAAGATATATCTCCGAAACTATGATTTTTTATAAGCTTTTCTATTTCACTTTTAAAATAATCGATAGCTCTCTGAAGTATTGAACGGGAATCCACCTTTTTACCGTTATGTATGAGAAAAGAAGGAATCCTCAGAGTTCCTACAGGTCTTTCAGAGGAAATATCTCTGTGTTCGTAATTATAATCTACAAACCAGTTAACAGTACCGTCTGCTACCATATCGACTCTTGCATCATTTAATGAAGCTATGCCGGGAATTACCACACTTGAACCGTCTGTCTGAATACCGGCTGATAAAAATTCCTCTATGTTTTCAAGAAAAGTGTTTACAGGTATTTTTTCATCTGTGTCGTTTCCTCTCAGATCAATACCTGCAAAAGATACAAATTTTATTTCAGGATTTTTACTTAAAAGAGATTTTAATTCCTGCAGTTTCTGCATTTCCACAGGAATTATATGGACAGGTTCCGACTCATAAAAATTAAAAACAGTTTCATTCATATTTTTTCCTCCATATTCGTGACGCGTAACGCGTGACGCGTGACGCGAATGGGATGCACTACTATATGTACATAATAGAATAAAGTGAATTATAGCATAAATTTAGTTCAAAGGCAAAATGAAAATAGTGAGTAGTGAGTAGTGAGAAGTAAATGTTAACAATTTGTTAATATTTACTTATTGACTTTCAATGTAATGTTTTTTATTATAATAATATAATCAGCCAAATATTTAAAGGAGAATATATTATGAAAATAAATGATTTTCAACAGAACTATAGTGCTACAAAAACGTTTACTGCAGGAAAACAGCAGGAAATAAATAAAGATGTCGTAATTTTCGGACAGAGCAATGATGATAATTCCACTATATTTCAAAAACCTCTTGTTCAAACAAAAGCAGGGGATATCTCTCCAGGAACAATAATCTCTCCAGGAGCAACATTTGCAATAATGGGAATAACATTAGCAGGGGGAGCTCTTATTTCAGGTGCCGGTGTTCTGGGCAGAACACTTGGAGGAGTTCCGGGTGCACTGTTAGCAACAGGCGTATCTGCACTGGCAGGAGGACTTTTATTTAGTAAAGATGGAGATAATATAAAGGGTGATAAATTCCTTGCAGGTGCTGCAGTAGGAGCAACTATGGCAGGAGCAGGGGCATTGTGTTCAGGACTTCCTGCTCCTTTAGCCATTGGCTTCGGAATTATAGGCGGCGGCATTGCTTTCAACGTGGCAGATGTTGTATTGTCACGACAGTCCTGAAGATGTAACCCGAACAGGTAAAGTAAAAAGTGAGATGTGGAACAAATTACGGTTTGTCTCACATCTCACTTTTTATTAAAGCCAAAATTTCCTCTATCTAAAGACTTAATTTCGGCATCTCTATGGAAATTCTGTCATCAATTTTATCATCCCATACTCTGGAAGTCTGAAAATATTCGAAAAATGCCGGCTGGAACGGCCCTACAACCTTCTTATTTTCTGCTGTGGCAAAACTCTTTTTTGATATTATGGAATCATTTATTGCTATGGTAAATGTTTCTTCCGGATTAATTTCTTTTCCTTCTATTGTAAGGGAAGTAATCCTGTCTCCGCTGGGTCTTGTGGGATCAAGTTTACATTTCAATGCTCCTCCAGGAATACCGGCGCCTTTGGCTCCGTCTTTAAATCCGTCTTCAAGATACTGTTTTATATATTTTCCTTTAATGTCTACTGTAAGAGTATTTTCATCTGTAAAAGGCACGGCATTGAAGAGATCTTCTTTATGGACTGATCCTTTTGATATATTACCTCTCACTGCTCTCGCACTGCAGAGGCCTATTTTTGTCCCTGCCTGCTTTACTATTGCTTCTGCAAGCATCTGAGTTATTTTACTGGGACTGCTGTGAGAATAGTGTATATCTTCTTTTGCTTCTCCCATAACTTCAGAACCGAATTTTTCCGCATCAGAAAGATAGGGTTTAATAACCTTATTGACTCCTTCATCAGGTTTTACGTTACCGGCAATAACAGGAATAAGCTTTGCCTTATGACTCACAATCTTTTTACTATTGCTGTCTATCTGAAGATCCAGTTTACCAAGATATCCGCCCTTGGTTCCTGCCTGAACAATTACAGTATTCCCTACCAGTTTACCTTCTTCCAGTTTATTGTGACTGTGTCCTCCAACTATAACATCAATACCTTCCACTTCTGCGGCAAGTTTTTCATCTTCAGGTAATCCTAAATGGGAATTAATGACTATGATGTCAACTCCCTGTTCTTTAAGTTCTGCAATATATTTTCTTGCAGTTTCTGCAGCAGCTTTAAATTCAATGCCTTTAACTTTTTTTGGGTCCAGACGTATGGCAGTTTCCGGTGTATCAATCCCTATTATTCCAATCTTTACTCCCTTTTTCTCTATTACACTATAGGGTTTTAATCCTTCCATTACCTTACCGTCTGCAGTATTTACAATATTTGCTGCCAGTATTGGTGTATCGAGGCCCTGAACCATACAGTTAAAACCATCTTTACCCCAGGCAAAATCATGATTTCCAGGTGTTATTGCATCAAAATTGAACGTTTTAAAGGCGTCTCCCACTATACGTCCTTTAGAAACATAGGCAGCCATGGAGCCTTCTGCAAGGTCTCCTGCATTCAGGAGTAATGTGCCCTGTAAATCTCTTTCTCTTTCAGTATCTATAACTGTCTTTAAATTTGCTATGCCTCCCACTTCACCGTCAGCAGAAATGGATGGTTCTATATAAGGCTGAATAGCGCCATGAAAATCATTTATATGAAGTATATGGAGATCTATAAGAGAACTGTCCTGACCGATAGTTACTCCATCTTTATTTTCTTCCTTCACAGAAGGTTTTTTTGTGGGAACTGAAGGATTTCTATTTATAACACCTGTTAAATTATAATTATTATTTAATATCATAAGTAACTCCTGAAGTAAAGATTTCTACTCTCAAAATATTATACCTCTTAAAGAGAAAAAAGAAAGAGAAAACATGTTAAAATTTTGTTAATTTTTTGTCAGACTTCAGATATTATCAATCAGATTTTACAGGAATTATCCTCTTTAAAGGATTTTATCTTTTTTTTATAGAATAGAATTATAGTTAGAGACTGTAAGAAAATAACCCTGGCAAATTGTTAGAACGTTTATTATCCTCGCGTCACGCGTTACGCGTTACGCGTCACGAATACAAAGGGAGGGAAAAATATGAATATTGAAACCTTTATAGACAGAGTTACTTTATTTAAAAGTGCCGCCCTTGTAACCCGCACAGGGAAAATTCCAAAATTAAACATTACGGAAGGTACGGTAAAACTTTATATAGAAAACCTTCCTCTTATACTGGATGACACTTCACTCAGAACCTCCATAAAAGGAAAATCAAGCTGGGCAGTTAGAAATGTTCTTATTGAAATAGACAGAAAAGAAAAAGAAGAAGTTCGAGAAGAAACATTAAAGATCATGGAAAAAGAAGTGGAAAAAATAAAGGTAGAACTGATGGCAACAGATGAACAGATTAATCTTGTCAATGGATGGCTGAAAAATTCCAATCCTTCTGAAAAACTCGGAGTATTAAAAGATCTTTACAGGGAAAAAGAGGGCAAAGAAAAACCTTTTTTTCATCTGGAAGGGTATGTTAATTTTACGAAAACCTGCAGGGATTACCTGAAAAAACTCCATGAAAAACAGGAGGATCTTAAATGGAACTGTTATAAAAGAGAAGAAGAGATAAAACATATAAAAGAAATTTTAACATCTCCCTTCGGGAAAGAAGATGAATCTTTCAAATCTTTTTATAAAAATCTTATAATTACACTGGGCTCTATGGATAGAAGAGAATTCTTCCCTGAAGAAATAGAAATTTCCTATATAATTCCCGGCTCCATGTGGGCACCATTATATAAATTATATATCCACGATAATTACAAAAAAGTAAAGCTTGTCATGGGAGGTTATATAGCACAGAAAAGCGGTGAAGACTGGGATAAAGTAAAACTCTCCTTTTCATCTGTTGAAATCAACAGAAAAACCCAGCTGCCAGACCTTCCGTCAAAACTCATGGGAAGAGCACAGGCGGAAAAATCTGTATCATTCAAAGAGAGAGCTAACAGGATTACAAGTGTATATAAAGACTATGACGAATGGCTTGAAAAAGAAATATCTGAAATATCGGGAAAAAAACCTGTTTACGAAGAATTAATTAATAAATGTACGGCTCTATATAATGACATAAAACCTGTTCCTCCTGCTCTGATGAAGGGAAAACCTGAAGGAACACAAACCCTGTCCCGGCCGGAAGCGCCCCCCATGGTGGCATATCCACAGCAGGAACAGGAGTTTTTCAGAAAAAGTAAGACTTCAGAAGAAATTTCCTATGTCTGTGAGCAGCAGTCAGTCAGTGATGAAGATGAACCTGTGGCAAGATCCTCCGGTATGATAAAGGTAGATTTACTGCCCTGTGAGAAAAAAAGTTTCGGCCTTGGCACTATGATAGGAGGAGCAATAAATGCCATAGGAGATGTCATGACACCTCCGTCAGGTGGAGGCGGAATAAAGGTAGATTTACTTCCTACAGACATGAAGCGCCGCCAGGCAGCTGAGAATGAATATATCATGCCTCCCTGTGTGGAAGAAGTTACCACAACTGACTATTTAAGTTATGAAATTACCGGTGTGGAAGAAACTGTCTTTGAACAGAGAGGAACCTTGAGAAAAACCAGATCCCTGAAGGTATCGGAAAAAATTAAAGAAAGTGACTACGTACTTTTAAAGAATATAGAAAATGCAAGAGAAAAATCTAAAATCTCTTTGCCTCATGCAGCAGAAGAAAGTTTTCATTTTATCATAGAAAGTAAAGGAAGGGCAAGTATTCCTTCAGACGGTCTTCCCCATACTGTAAGTATGGAAGGGAAAGATGGGGAATCGTCACTGGAATACGCCACGTTCCCCGTAACAGAAGATAAAGTTTTCAGAAGACTTGTCCTGAAAAACCCCTTACCTCACCCTCTGCCTTCAGGATCTGTACAGGTTTTCATTGATAATGCCTACAGCCTGAGTACAGATCTTTCAAGTGTGGGAAAAGAAGGTAAAGCAGTTTTTCCTCTCGGTGTGGAAGAAAAAATCAGAGTGGCAAGAAATACCTCTTTTTATCAGGAAGAAAGGGGTATTATGGGAGGAGTTTCTTCTGCACAGAATTCCGTAGAAATCAGTTTAAAATCCCATATGAATGATCCTGTTACAGTAGAGGTTTTTGATAGGTCTCCTGTTCCTGCTTATAACAATAAGGATATAACAGTGGCAATTTTAAAGCACGAACCTGAAGGTGAGAAAATAGACTACCTTGAAGGTGATATTGCAACAGGTTTCTATAAATGGAAAATTCCTTTACAGCCTGGAGGCACCACTTCTATAAAATTTGCCTATGAAATTCTCATATCTTCAAAAATGGAAATATACGGCGGAAACAGGAGGATTTAATCATGACAGACACCTATTATATAGAAGGACCGATAAAAACTGTTACAATAAATGAAGATGAAGCAAATATATGCAGAGAAGGTACAGTAACATGGGAAAAAGGACCGGTAAATATCTTTATAAAACATGTATCTCCCTGTTTAATAGATCAGAGCCTCTGGGCAGAGGTACTGTGTAAGGATATAGAAACAAATCTTGAAATAGGAAGTGTAAGGTCTGTAAGAAATATAATAAAAGAAGAAACACTTCAGGAGAAAAAAATCCTGAAAAATCTTGAACATTTATCGAAAGAGTTATTTTCTTTAAAGCATAAAAAAGAAAGACTGGACAGGTATAGACATACTTTAGAAAAAGCTTTTAATCCCACGATAGAAGAGATATTGGAAAAAATTCTTTTATATGGCTCCATGCCAGAAAGTTATACACCTCAAATGGATATACTACTTGAAGAAATAAACAGATATTATCTTCAGAATTTTGCCATAACAGAAGAACAGGAAATGTGTTGCAGAGAATTAAAAAAATGTCAGAATGAAATAGCTTTTAACCCTTCTTTACTACATAAAGAAGGAGGAATTTTAATAAGTATGGAAGCAAATAAAGAAGGTGCCGGCCTTTTGAGATGCGGCTATAAATTACCATGCACCCAGTGGAGGCCACAGCATGAAGCACACCTGACAGATGAAGAAAAAATCCTCTTTATAACCCATGGTGTTGTATGGCAGAATACGGGAGAAGACTGGGACGGGGTGGATCTCATACTTTCTACGGCAAGGCCCAGTCTGGGACTGAATATAGTCAGCCCCGGCCCTGATGAACTTCATTTAAGGAAAAAAACTCCCCAGGAAAGAAAGAAAATTGAAGTCATGGTAAGAGACTATACTGTAAGTAAAACAGGTGTTTCAGAAACAACAGAACCTCCTGTCCCTTCTGACGGAGGGGAAACACAGTTTTATAAAGTTCCTGAAAAGGTAAAAATACCTGCAGGTGGGAAACCTCATATTATTGAACTGGATAAAACAGAATTCACAGGTAAACAGGAATTTATAGCAGTGCCGGAACTTGACAACAGGGTCTATTTAAGAAGTCTCGTGAAAAATACAGGCACAAAACCGGTCCTGGCAGGGCCTGTAAGCCTTCACAGAGGAAAAGTATTTGCAGGTAAAGGAGATCTGGATTTTATCCCTTCCGGAGCAGATTTCTATCTATGGTTCGGTTCAGAAGATCTTGTTAAAATTGAAAGATATGTAGATATAAAAGACGAACAGGCCACTCTGCTGCAGAAAAGAAAGGTTCACTATAAAGTAAGTCTTTATATAATTAATCTTACAGGAGAGAAAATATCCTTTAAAATTCAGGAACGTATCCCTGTGAGTGAACTGGAACAGATATATATTTCAGTAACAGAACTGCCGGAAGGAGCACAAAAGCCTGATAAAAACGGATTTATTTTTATAGATGTAACCATGGCACCTGATGAGGAGAAAAAACTTTCCCTCTGTTATATGGTAGAACCTGATAAGGATGTACTCTATTATCCTCATGATGTGCATATGAGAAAGATAAGGAATGACAATTAAATAACTGTCTCAAATATATTAAATCGTGACGCGTAATGCGTGACGCGTGACGCGAGGAAAGAGACAATTAATAAAATTCTATTTCTAATTATTCATTAAATCAGTTACCCTCCGCATGGGAAAAGGAGATTAACATGTTTTTAGAAACAGGTACAGTACTTAATAATATCTACAGGGTGTTAAGACTGCTGGGTAAAGGGGCCATGGGAAATGTATACCTTGTAGAAAGAATTGAAGATGACAGGAAATTTGTCGTAAAGGAACTTATATTTTCACAGGAATCACCTGTTGACCCTTCTACTGCAAAGGAAATATTCTTTCGTGAAGCAGAATTTATGGTAAAATTCGACCATCATGGACTTCCCAAAATGTATGGCATTTTCAGTCAGAATGGCAGAGAATATCTAACAATGGACTATATAGAAGGTAAAACCCTGGAAGAAATTATTAATTCATTGAAAGAACCTCTCACAGAAAAACAGGCAATAACATTAACTGTAAAAATTGCCGACATAATGGACTATCTCCATAATGCTTTTCATGCCCCTGTTGTTTACAGAGATCTAAAACCATCCAATATTATAATAACACCTGAAGGGGAACCGAAACTTGTAGATTTCGGTATTGCCCGTTATTACAATCCCGATAAATACACCGATACCTTTAAATATGGTTCACCGGGATATGCAGCGCCGGAACAGTATAAAGGAAGAGGCCAGTCAACACCACTTTCGGATATATACGGTCTCGGAGTTATTTTATATCAGATGCTTACAAAGCATGACCCCACATTGAAACTGTTTCATTTTCCTCCTTTGAAGAGTTTAAATCCATCCGTATCTAATGAACTCAGGTGCATAGTAAGACGTTCAATGGAACTTGATCCGCTGAAAAGATATATAAGCATGAAGGAATTTAAAGAACAACTGGAGAGATATGCAGGTTTTTATCAAAAAGATAGAAAAGAGGAAGGCATAAAAAAACCAAATAATTTCGCCAGAACAGGAATACTTCTAGCTATACTGACAATATTTTCTCCATATATAGTTGGTATTATACTGAATATAGCAGAAAACATAATCAAAAATTTCAGCTCTTCCATACAGCTCTTTATGAGGAATTTATTCACCATAGTTCCTGTCATTATAATCTTATTACCTGTAACAGGATTAATTCTCAGTATAATTGGTTCCAGAAAGGCAAAATACGATAAAAGCATTTCAGAGGAACCTGCCTCAATGGCTATAGGATGTAATCTTCTGGCTGTACTGGCAGTGTGCCTGGTGGGATTCATTTTTGTACCTGGCTTTATAGGCGCCAGGGCCCAGGGACAGCTTGCAGCATGTGAATCAAACATGAAAAATCTGGCTACAGCTATGGAAATGTATGCAGAAGATAACAAAGGCCATTATCCGCCGGACCTTTCATATCTCACTGACAACAAAACCGGCAATACATATATGAAAAAAATGCCTGAGTGTCCCGTGTATCTTACAGGTTATGAATATATATATGCCACTTCACCTGATAATTTCACTCTCTGGTGTAAGCAAAAGGATGCTCATATAAAAGCCCTGCATAAGGAAGGTTCATGGCCACAGTATAATCCCGGCCAGGGGCTGATATTACCTCCCAGATAGATAAGGATAATCTCTTTTTTACACCGCCGGGAATAACCCGGGGAAGGAGATTTATAACATGGAATAGAATTATTCACTGAATAATTCACCGAATACAAGAGGTTTTGATTATGGACAAGTTCGATAAATGGTTCAACAGAACTGTTAATTTTTTAGCAAACAAAGTATCAGATATTCTGGATAAAACAGATATTATACAAAATGCCGGCCAGGTAAAAAAAGGAAAGATAAAAAAAAGCAGTGAGACTTTCAAATGCCCCGGAAATTTTCAGGCAAAAAAAGAATTTCTCATAGATGCCTTAAGTCATAGAGATTATGATTTCAGGGCAAAAGGAGCAAAATATCTCTCAGGGAAAAAATGTGTTTTACCTGAAATTCTGGATGTACTGACTATTTCTTTAAGAGACAGAGAGCCTCTTGTACGTTATGCAGTCGCCTTCTCCCTTGGTATCCTCTGCAGTGAAGAAATTATATCAGGCATATTAGAAGGATCTTCTGAGTCACGAATGAAGTTTCCTGGCATCACTAAAGAAAGAATTAATAAAGTTATAGAAGCGCTCAAAGATCTGAGAAAAGACGAAATCCCCTGGGTAAAAACAATGGCAGAAGAAGCACTCAGAAAAACAGGACACTGTGAGACTGTAGACGATATAACAGAAAAAGCTTTAAATAAATTCCCTGCCAATCTTAAAGAATTAATAGAAAAAGAAGATGACACATTTATAGAAGAATCTATAAATCTATGTAAAAAAGAGACTCATCTTATTGAAGCACTCTATGATATTGACAGTGTAATAACAAGAAAAGCCCTGAACAGACTTATCATTGGAGCAGATTTCTCTAAAAGCTGGAAACATATTAAATCCATATATAAAAAGGCAGAATACAGAATGGATATGGAAATATTCGGTCTTCTGGCATACAGAATAGAAACAACACCTTCTCTTTCCCCTCTTTATGATAAAAAAACCTGGAAAAGAAGTCACAGATTCTGTAAAAAAACAAAATCCTATATGATGAGAAGATGCTGGAGATACCTGAGAAATATTGCAAAATATTATCCTGAAGTCTATGCAAATTTTGCCTATTTCTTTTTGAAATATTTCAAAGACAGTGATGGACGTGAAGTAAAAGAAATAGTTTCACACCGTTATGACTGGAATGAAAAAAGAGGTTACACAATTACAAAAAACTATGACAGGTTCAGCCACCTCTGGACTTTTAACCATATACTCCATAAAAAAAGTAAAAGATATACATTTAATAATTTACAATGGGTATGTGTAGAAGGCTATAAACCGTCAGATATGGAACCGGTTGAAAGAGAAGAAGCTTTTTCCAATCTATGGGAAGAAGACAGCCTTCCTGCTTTTAATCTGTTCCTTGAATCAGGATGCAGAGAAGTAAGTTCTTTTGCTATTAAAATCTTAAGAGACAGGTTTCCTGAAAGTTTTAAAAATCTTACGGGAGAAGAAATTTTCTCTATCTTCAAAAAGCCATATCCATGTGTCTGTCATATCTTTGTGGACATATTAAATAACAACTTTGACCCTGCCTGTCCCGACAGAAATCTCATAAAATTACTTCTGAACTGCGAATTTAAACCAGGGAGAGACATGGTTCATGAATGGATAAGGAAAACTTCAGATCTGTGGAAAGAAGAAAAAACTCTTCTCTATTCTCTGTTTAACTCATGTTATGAAGATAATATCTCTTTTGCAATGGAATTGATAAGTGTTTATTGCAAAGAAAGACCTCATCTTAAAGGGGAATTTCTGGATTTTTTGTTAGATACAATTACAAAACCTGAAAAATTCCCGGGAGCCCATACGGAGATAGTAAAAGGTTTAAATATTTATTTTTCTGAAGAAATGAAATTTTTGACTTTTGAAAAGATTTTTAAGCTGTTACATTCTCCTTCCGGGATACTGCAGGAACTCGGAGGAATTTTGCTGGGAGAGGCTCTTATAGATCCTTTCACTGTTGATAAAAAAATCCTTACAGAACTTGCCTGTCATGAAATGCTCCTCATAAGAAAAAGAGGAAAAAATATGATAAAAACAACCATAGCTCTATGGGATATATCATTACTTCTGCCTCTTACGGAAACTATATGGGGAGACACAAGAAGTTTTGCTTTTACACTGATGGAAGAGAATTTTTCTGTCAATAAATTTACGTCTGACATAATACTGAGACTCTATGACAGCAATTATAAAGATGTCCAGAATTTTGCAAAAAAAATATTGGCCACATATATGTCGGAAGGAAATATAGTAGAATTTATGAAATTCACAGAACATCCTGACATACAGGAATTTGCTCTCCATATGATAATAGAAAATCTTTCCCCCGGGCCTGACAACATAAAAACCCTTATACCATTTTTCAAAAGTATATTATTTAAAGTTAATAAAGGAAGAAAAGCTAAAAATAAACTCCTCTCATATATAGAGAAAATAGCCGTTAAAGACGCTTTTATCGCGGCAGAAATAATGATTTTACTGGAAGAATTTGCCGAAACCATGACAAAAAAGGATTTTTCAGAGTGCCTTACCATTATGGTAAGGATAAAAGGGAAATATCCTTATATAAAATCTTCTATATAATTTTCAACATAATGACATTGTCATTTACTATTCTATCAATGAGCTTATAGACAGGATCTATGCCTGCCTGAACAGGTTTTTTATCTACAGTAACAGTTATAATATTTACACCTGTCTTAATTTCTTTTTTCTCAAGATATATAAAATTTCCGTCAATCCCTATTACTCCTATGTCAATAAGGTCTTTCATTTCCACAGGTGTCTCTCTGCCAAGACTGTCACAGCGGATTTTTCTTGCTTTAATGGTAAGACTTATATCATATTTTCCGTCACTTCTTTTGTTCACTGTTGCACTCTCAGTTTTATTATCCCA
>Ga0351973_1070_pt1 | contig 31054 bp, 34 predicted proteins | sample BONcelFGM3001E14_FD_206745 | JGI IMG/M metagenome (GOLD analysis project Ga0351973, IMG submission 206745) | Enriched cells from coal bed in the Powder River Basin, Montana, United States - BONCAT cells FGM rep3 HSBNCT.FGM.300.1.E14 ...
CACTCCCTCGGCCAGAAGCGCACAATGGATGTTTCTGCCATGGCGCATGTGCCCGGTGAGGGGTCTCACGCTCCAGCCGCATGCGTAAAGGACAGAACCCAGCGCTTCCGTAAGGGAGTAGCAGGTGCCACCGGTACCGTCACGCGCGAAGCCTTCGTAAACTTCACCGGGCATCCTGAGCCTCTCCTCTCCCCTTGCCTTCAGAAGGAACTTGGTCAGGTTCTCCCAGGGAATACGGCTGAATGCAGCGGCAACGTCATACAGCCGATCCGTCCCCTCCCCGGGGGTCAATCCGAAATGATCGAAGAAAATGTCGGTGTTCCGTTCCATGAACCAATCATACAAACGACTGTGCGCGTTGTGATCAGGCTTCCTTTCCCGGCCGACCAGCAAGACGTTTCTTCGCAGTTTTTCAAGTTGCTGGCATTGTTGCTTTTCTAGCAGCAAACTAATCTTTCTAAGTCCGTCCCCTATATTTCCGGCATGGAGCGAAGGTACAGGGACCTCAACGGATACCTCAGGGAGACGTTCGGGGAGAAGGTGTTCAAGGTGGGGCTGGTGGGAGGGTTCACGTGCCCGAACAGGGACGGGGCACTGGGCACCGGCGGATGCTCTTTCTGCAACCCGGAGAGTTCAAGACCGCTCAACCACACGCACGGCATGAGCATCACGAGCCAGCTCGAGGCGGGCACGGCCTACATTCGGCGGCGCCACAAAGCGGGCGCATTCCTCGGCTACTTTCAGGACTGCACCACCACCTATGGCCGTGCGGAAACACTCGAGGCCCTTTACCGCGAAGCCCTTGCGTTCCCGGGCATCGTGGGGCTCTGCCTCTGCACCAGGCCCGACAGCCTTCAAAGACCCGTGCTGGAACACCTGGAAGCGCTCTCGAAGAAGCACTTCCTCTGGGTGGAACTGGGCGTGCAGAGCGGAAGCGACGCAACCCTTGACAGGATGAACAGGCGCCATAACGCCGCCACAACTTTGCGGGCATTCAGGGAGCTCCACAGCAGGGGCATCCGAACCGGCGCCCATGTTATACTGGGCTATCCCGGCGAGACCTGGGAGGAAGCCATGGGAACCGCAAAACTCGTGAACGAAACATGGACGATGGGCGTCAAGTTGCAGAACCTCCACGTCGTGCGGAACACACCGCTTGAGCAAAGCTTTCTGGCCGGGGAGTTCGCGCCCTTCTCAATGGGTGGGTACGCCGCGCTGGCCGTTGATTTTCTTGAGAGATTGAACCCGGAGACGGTCATACTCCGTCTCACCGGGGAAGCCCCGGCCCACCTGACAGTGGCGCCGGAGTGGAGCGTGAACAAATTGGCGGTTCTGGGAGCCGTCAAGGCGGAACTGGCCCGAAGGAACACCTTCCAGGGCCGTCTTTACAGTTACAGGGATGGGGGGATGCTTCCGTGAGACGCAGTACTGCCTTGATGTTTTCGGTCCTTGCGCTCGCTTCGGCGGTTTCGGGTTTCAACGGATCTGTGGAGATGATCGGGGAGATACGCGTCGTGAACCTGTGGGGAACATGGGAGGAGATGGGCTACGCCCACGGACACCTTCTCGGACCCGACATCAAGGCAGTCTTTGAAGGGTACTTCCTGGAGCTTGCGGGCGGGACTTCCAACGTGAACCTCCTGCGCGCGTACTTCCCTCAGTACTTCAACGTACCCGTTGAGTTCACCGGTTACGCCGAAGGCATTATCGCCGGGATGGCCGACACCGTATCCCTCTGGTCAGATGTCTACGGGCGGAACCTGGATGCTCTTGACCTTTACATCTCAAGCTCGGTGCCGGACCTGTCGGCGGTGGTGGACATGCCTCACCTGTTCTGTTCGAGCGTCAGCGCCTGGGGAGACGCCACGGCAGGGGATCCCGTTCTTCTGGGCTCCCCGGCCACATCCCGCAACCTGGATTTCTTCGTTGACAGCCAGTCCGAGATACTTGATCAGTGCATACTTGTGGTGCACGATCCCGATGACGGCCAGGAATGGATCTCGGTATCCTTCCCGGGATACATGGGCACCCTGTCCGGCATGAACGAAACGGGCCTTACCGCCACGCTCAACATGGGCAACCATCAGGGCACCTTTCAGACAACATCGCCCTTCGTCCCCATCTGCATGGCCCTTGCACTGGGCCTTTCCCGACAGGACTTCGACGGCAGCGGCCAGTGCGACATACAGGACATGACTGCAGCCGCGACGATCTGGAACAGGGCCAACTCATACGACATACACATCGTCTCGCCCGAAGCCCTGGGCACGGGGGACGGCCCGGGAGTCGTGGCCGAGGTCAACAACCAGAACGGGACCGCTTTGCGTCACAGTCCTGATGAGCCAGGCATTGCCCCCGACCGGATCATCCTCACCAACCACCACCGGGTGCTCTACCCTCCTGTCACCTGCTACAGGTACTCGCGACTGGTTGACTCCCTGACGACCGGCCCTGACGTCACCCTGGACCGGCTGTGGAACTTCATGGAAGCCGTTGGCTTCCCTCCCGCTCCCGGTTCAGGCGGAACCCTGCAGACCATGATCCTGCAACCGCAGCAGCGAAGGATGGGGCTTGCGTTCGCCTCTCCGGGAATCGCGCCCTACAACAAGGCCCCCCAGTGGATCCAGTGGAGCGACCTGTTCCCCAACCATGGGCAGCAGTCAGCCCCCGACGATCCGGGGAACTCCGGTCCAAGGGTGTACCCGAATCCGGCTTCGACCGTTGTCCATGTTACGCTCGCAACGGAGCGGCAAACGCCCCCCACTCTCTACGACATGGCGGGAAGGCGAACCGGTGCTCAGTTCTCCGGGGCGAACGGAGTTTTCAGCGCGGACGTTTCAGGGCTTGCGACGGGTCTTTACATGGTGGTTCCAGAACCGGGAAAGACCGGACGGGCTTTCCTGGTGCTGAGATGACGACAGGACTGCCCGGAGGTCAGTCAACCCTCCTGTAAAGGTCCCCCTTCGCGCCGCAGACGGGGCAGACCCCGGGAGCTTCCTTGCCGGCGGTATGCCCGCACACGGGGCAGACGAAGTATGGGTACTCGCCATGATCGTCCATCGTTTCGAGAAGGCCCTTGTAAAGGTTGGCGTGGATCTTCTCAACGGCGTTTGCGAACTCGAAGGATCGCAGGGCCTGCTTGTCACCCTCGGCCCGGGCAATGTCTATCATCTCCGGGTACATGTGCCTGAACTCGTGGGTTTCACCGGCGATGGCCTCTTCAAGGTTCTCCCGGGTGCCGTGTACTCCGCCCATGGCCCGAAGGTGGGCAAGGGCGTGAACGGTTTCGGCCTCGGCGGCGGCCCTGAACAGCCTTGCCACCTGAGGAAAGCCTTCCTTGTCAGCCTTCTCGGCAAAGGCAAGGTATTTCCTGTTCGCCTGGGATTCCCCGGCAAAAGCCTCCAGCAGGCGATCCAACGTCTCGCTCATCGCGTCCTCCTGTGCTTGGCAGAGCAAAATGCGGAACATGTCCGCAGGGAACACGCCAATTATGCACCATTCGACGTCCGGGGGAACCCCTGATCTCTCAGGGAGGCGTTCCCGCCGGGTCGGGGTAGAACACCACGATCCACAGCCGCCCTGTGTTCCGGTCGAGGGAGCAGAGCCAGGTGTTGCTTCCAGCTCTCCCCTCAAGGCTCACCAGACGGGCGTTCTCCGGCAGGTCCCGGTTAAGGGGTCCAAGGGATTCGATCCAGGGAACCACGGCGATGACCGTGTCCTTGAAGGTGTTCTCGCCGATGAAGCCATCAACACGGCCCATGGGGATCCTCAGGTGGGCAACTGAGAAGAACTCACCGTTGTCGAACACTTCAACATCCATGCAGCCCGGAGGAAAGGCAAGCCCCGTTGTGCGTGAGATGAACCCAAGCCCCGACGTTCTCGAGATGTCCCGGCACAGAAGCACGATTGCCACAAAAACCGCGCCGGCGACAGCAAGGACAAAAACAGCCGTCCTTCTGTTCAGGGGTCCCTCCCCGGGGCTCCGGCCGTCACGGCGTACGTTCATGGGACAAACCCCTTGCCGTCTCGTTGGCTATCCGCGCGAATGCCCCTTCCGGCCCTTCACGCATGGCTTCCCAGCGACCAAGCCATTGCCCGGCCGCTTCAGGATTCACCACCCCCTGCGCGCTGGAATCGCCCCTCTCCATCCAGACCGGCAACTCGGCCGTACCTGGCTGCAGGGTCTCGCCGTCAACATAGAAGCCGTTCAAGGCAAGGTCGAAGAAGCCGTACGCACGGGAACCCGGCTCGCTTCTGAGAAGGAACCACGACACGTTCACGCCGATGTTGTCCGATTCTCCCATTGGCAAAACCGTAACAACCGGCGCAGCCCTGTCTATGTACATCTCTCTCCGGGCATCCAGCCCGAGGGTGTAGCAGTCGGCGCGCAGGTCTTCGATCTGATCCGAGAATGCGTTGGAAAAAGCAAGCTCGAGGGCTTCTTCGAAAAGTCCTTCCAGGGTTTCCGATTCGATGTAGCCCTGTGTCGAAAACCGGGCGTTAAGGGAATCGATCCTGGCCCATAGCAGAGAGTCGGGCTCGAAAACACCTGACCCGGACGAAAAAACCGTGAAAGTACTCACCAAAAGGATGGCTGACATGACAAACCTCCTGCAGCTACATCTGACGGCTGTCGTACGCCCAGTTAAGAAGAGCCTGCCTTTGTCTGGGCCGGCAAAGGATGTCACCCTGATCGCAGTGTTTCCTGATCTGGGCGATGTGCCGCTTCATCGCCTTCCAGCGTTTGATCTGCCGCTGGTCGTCATCGCACCGTCTTCCCATGTAATACCGGCAGTACCACTGAAACCAGCCCCTGGGGTCGTCGGGGTGGATCCAGCCCTTGTCCCTCCAGAGGGAGAGCGGCTGCGAGGCGTTGACCCCGAAAAGGTTCATCGCGGGATCATGGCGTCGGGCACACAGCCTGGCCCCTTCGAACCATTCCGAGGGGAACTCGCCGCGGCAGTCCGTCATGTACCTGCCGCCGAAGACTCCGAGATGAAGCATTTCGCATGGAGTGAGTTCGGGTGCGAACCCGGGATGGAAGTTATCTCCCCGGGGCTCGGTCCGGAAGTATGTGTAGCCATTCTGCATCAGATCGAAAACAACAACCCTGACAGCTTCCATGCCGCTCCATACTGTTTCGCTGTGCCGCCTGTTCAGGTTATTATACGGACTGTCACGAACGGAGGGGGACAGCAATGCCGCGAATCGGGTGCACCTCGCAGGAGAGAACAACACTTGCAGGCAGGAAGTTCATCCTTCACCGGCGGAGTGAGCTCTTGCCGGTCCTCAAGGAGATCGGTGAAGCGATTCCGGACAAGCTTGTCACGGGACCGCCCGTCATGATCATTCACTACATAAGCAGCGTGAAGGACGGAACGCTGGTTGAGCTGGGATACCCGGTGCTCAAACCTTATGAGAACGACATCATTGAGACCCTCACGCTACCGGAAACCCGGTTCATGCGCATCTACCACAAGGGGCCAATGGCAGAGCTGGGAAAAGCCTACGGTGAGCTCTTCGGTCACGCCGGAAGAATGGGCCTGGTCTCGGACGAGTTCGGTGTCGAGGTCCTCCATGACATAAGCGACCCCGAGAGTTGTTCCATCGAAGCCCGTCTGGTGATACACGATTGGAACGGTCTTCTCCGGGAAAGCGTCGGCCGGGTTCTCGGAGCTGCCGAAGCGGAACGGGTTCTCGGAGACTGCTCGAAGATCACTGAGGAGACCGGGCTGGACACCCGGTTCGAACTTGTGAGATCCGCCATCGAGCGGCTGGAAAGTGCAGCCGATGACTTCCAGCGGTACGACTGCGTTTCGCGCTGCGCCCACGTCTTCCCGCCCGAGCAGGTGGCGAAGCTGAGGGCCAGCTTTACAGAGGCTCGTGAAGAGGGTCTCGGGTTCCTCGAGGCAGTCGACAGGGTCATCGCTTTCATGGATTCCGACCCCGGCTGGAGCGAAAAAGCCACCAGACAGGGCCACACGATCCTTGCATCCAAGGGTCCCCGTGACAAAAAGGCCTACGAAGCTGCGGAAACGCCAGAGGCAAGGGCCGCCGCGGCGTGCTTCTGCCCCATTGTCCGGACGAAGCTCCAGGACGGCATGCCCCTGACCTTCTGCTACTGCGGCGCGGGATGGTTCAGGCAGCAATGGGAGGGTGCCACCGGGGTGCCCGTAAGGGTCGAGATACTCGGTTCCCTCCTGAACGGTGACCCGGAATGCAGTTTCGCGGTGCATCTGCCCGGGTGATGACCTGCAGGGGTATTCCCGCAAGCACTAACACAATCACAGCGTTTCAGCTATTTTAGAAGCTTGTCCCGGTCTTCAACCATATCCCCGGGAATACAGGAGGAAAAGGGGTCAATATGAAAAGAAGTCTTCTGATCACTGCGGCAATGGCGACCATCCTCGCCATTGGCGGGTGCGGCAAACCCGCCGTGGAACTCACCGCTCCAGGTGAAGCAGGCGCTGGTTCCGAGATCACCCTGACCTGGACCGGAACGGTAGCCGAAGGCGACATGATCGTTCTGCGCGCGGTTGGTGAGACCGAAGGCGAGAAAACCGAAGCCGTCGCCAACTCGGCCGTTTTAACTCTTCCCCTCGAAGACGGAGCCTACGAGATCGTCTATCAGAATGCAGAGGGCAAGGTTCTTGCCACCCGGAGCATCACCGTCACCCCCAACACATACACACTCAGCTTCCCTGAAGAGGTGGTGGCGGGCCAGTGGTTCGAAGTTCAGTGGACCGGCCCGAACAACAGATCCGACTACATAACCATTGTTCCCGAGGGCGCCCCCGAGGGCGACTGGCAGAGCTACTCCTACACCTCGAGCGGCAGTCCTGCAACCCTTCAGGCCCCCCTCGATGCCGGTGTCTACGAGATCCGTTACTCCACCGAGCAGGTCTACCCCAACCCCACCCTGTTCACTGAAACAATCACAGTGGTAACAACCGATTACGCCGTTATGGCTCCCAAAGAGGCCATGGCGGGCAGCAACCTGCTGGTCACCTTTATCGGCCCGAACAATCCGGGCGACTATGTCACCATCGTTCCGGCGGGAACCCCTGAGGGCACCTGGGCCGGCTACTTCTACACCAGCAATGGCAACCCCGGCACTCTCGTCACCCCGGTTGAACCCGGCGATTACGAGATCCGCTATTCAACAGAGCAGACTTCCCCCAACCCAACCCTGGCCACCACCTACATCACCGTAATCCCCGTCGAGATAACTCTTGCCGCTCCTGAAGCAGTTGCGGCCGGATCGGTGTTCGATGTGGAATGGACTGGGCCGGATGGCAATCTCGACTACATCACCATCGTACCCGCCGGCTCTCCCGAGGGCACCTACACAAGCTACGCCTACACCTCCGCAGGAAGCCCCGCCACTTTAAACGCTCCCGCTGAACCGGGGGAGTACGAGATCTGGTACGCCTCCGACCGCGTCGAGGGAACTTTCGCAAGCATCCCCATCACGGTGGAGTAACCAGAAAAGACCATATCAAAACCCCGGCGGGCAACCGCCGGGGTTTTGCTTTACAAGATCCTGGAATGTTGACGGTGGCCTCACTGTCTCCTCAACTCAATCTCACGGAAGCATGCAGGTACAGCCATGCTGCCGGTCTTTACCTGCAAAAGATGTGCAGCGTGCATTGCGTTGCCTGTCAAAGCTTCGTTCATGGTTTTACCGGGAAAAAAAGCTTGTTACGAATGCCTTTGAGAGCGGCAGACTATCAACAGGCACCGCTGTTACCAGCCAGGAATGAATGGGAAATCATGTCTCTGCTTGAAGGGCCGGCGCGTGATGCTCCGGCCCTTTGACTTTTCAAGCATGTGGAAGCCGGGTTTTCCTCCGAAGCTCCTACACGCCCTGCCTGAACTCCTCGGGAAGGAAGGTGACTCCGGAGAGACGCTCCATCTCCAGGGCCATTTCAACAGAGTTGTCGAGCATCTGGGCCGGAACCATCATGCCAAGCTTCCTGCCCTTGACCTTCAGGTAGAGGGGGCCCTTGAGCCCTGTCGTCTTCGCCTTGACGGCTGAGGCCGCCGCAATGCCCACCAAACCGCCCCCGAACTCGGCGCCGGACATGCTGGAGAGGGTTATGGACTCAACATCCTCCCAGCGGGCGGCTATGGTCGTGAGATACCTGTAGGCGAAGCCCTCCTCGGTTATGCCCAGGCCTGCCTTGCGGGCCTTGACCATGATCCAGACCCCGAGGGGTATTGTGATGACAAGCAGGCAGCACAGAACTCCGGCAAAGGTCTGCATCCCCCGCCATCCGCCCTTCATGGGGTAGAACCTGCCGATCTCCTCCGCATAGGCCATAAGTGCTTTTTTGTCAATCGGTTCAGGCATTGTTCCTCCATTCGTTGTCCGGTTCGGATCGATCGCGGCGAACACCAACGGAAGCATAATGCGAAAACCCCATCCCGCGGAGTGCTTCTTGATGCGGAACGTTACCTGATGAAGTCGAGCTTCAGGCCCAGGTAAAGAATTCCGTGAAGTGAGGATGACTCCCTGCCGCCGCTCAGGGAAAGAAGCCTGATGCCGACCCCCGCATAGGGCTCGATGTCGAGCGGAACTCCCGAACTGACGGGTATCCTGCATCCCATCTTCACGCCGGCAGTAACGGCTTCGGAAGCCTTTTCATCCTCTCTCAACAGGATCCCGACCCCGGCGTACGCCCCCAGGAAAGGACCCGACAGAGGGCGACGCAATGACCTTCTGAGCTCTCCGCCCAACTCAAGCCCAAAGCCCGGTCCGCTGAGGTCTTCAGGGCTCCACACGTAGACGAACGTCGGGCCGCCGTACAGTATCCAGCTCTGAAGGGAATCCCCTCTGAACCCGCCCTCAACATGCACGGTTGCTTCAACGGTCTGAAGAAGGCTGCCTCCGTCGTCAATGTAGTCGGGGTCAGGGGTGGGGTCCGCCAGGACGGCCCCCACCATGAACAGTGCAGTGATCCACGAAGCGCTCATCCGGCTTGTCATTGAAGATCACCTTTCGACTTCAGTTCCCCAGTACCACCAGCCTTGTCACTGCGGTCTGCCCTCCGCTGCGGGCCACCACTGGGTAGACGCCAGCGGGAAGCCGGTTGCCGGAGGAGTCGGTGAGACTGAACGGGATGCTAAGGTCGCCCGTGGGCGCGTTGCCGTTGTAGAGGGTTCTGACAATTCTGCCCGAAATGTCGTAAACCTCGACCGTAAGTATGCCCGTCACAGGCAGGGAGCACTTGAAGGCAGTGGAGGTTACCGCGGGGTTGCATCCGGCAAAGCCGATAGCGAATGCCTCAGCAGGCTCGCCCGATTCGACCGAGTACGCTCCGATGGCCCAGATCTCCACATCGTCGAGGTTCCAGCCGCAGTACTCCCACTGGGAGTCGGACGGGCCCATTACCCACCTGATCCACACCTGGGGCTGGCCATCGGCGTACTGGGAGATGTCGTAAACCATGAGGTTCCAGTCAAGGTCGCTGGTTTCCACAGAGCCGTTCTCCCATACGCTATGCCAGGTCGACTGGTCGGTGGAAACCTGTACAAGAGCCTGGTCGCCCGCGCTCCCCTGAGCCCCCAGCCATCTCCTGAAGCGGAGCTGTGTGCCCGTAAGGCCGGAGCAGTCGATCAGACCGGTGGTTAGGTTCTCCGCCTGCATTCCGGGCGAGTAATCCCCCCACAGGTTGTAGCCGTAAACGTTGGAGCCGGCGTAACCGCTTGAGGGATCGTGGTTGCCGTGGGCGCCGCCGAAGCCCTGGGGGATTCCCCACTGCCAGTCGCCCTGGGCGGTCCAGCCCGGGTTGGAATCCATGTTCCAGCCGTAGACCGCACCGGTCTCACCAACCACCAGGACCACACGGGAGGTCGCCCCGCCGGTTCCGCCGCTGGTGTTCACGAAAGATACGTCGGTAGTGTAAACTCCCTGGGCAAGAGAAAAGGCTTCACTGGAAAGGGCAGCCGTTACCTGCACGGTCTGTCCCGAAGTGATCGTGCCCGACAGGGGACCAAGCAGGGTCAGCCATGAGGCTGACCCTGCCGTCACCTGGTACTGGGCCGACCCCGCGCCCTTGTACTCAAGCACCCAGACATTGCCTGAAGGTGTGAAAGGACCACCCTCAACGCCCTGGAAAACTGCGTCGTCCCCGGGTGTTATCCTGAGGCCGGCGTTGAACCCAAGCATCTTGAGGCAGAAGTTGCCTGTCTCGGGGTATGGGTTGTCGGGGCAACCGAAAAAATCGTGCCATGATCCGTCGTAGTAGCAGCTCTCACCCGCTGACGCAACTGACTCAACGATGACCCTTGCGGAGGAGCCAAGAAGAACTGGAACCTCAGCCGTCCTGTCGTACGGAAAGCCGCCCTGACTGAACTCCATCGTGAAATACACGCTGTCACCCTGAAGCACCTGAAAGGGCTGGTCGAGCTGGACAGTGTGAAAACCCCTGACCTGGCAGAAAGCGTCCTGGCTGCTCAGAGGGTCCTGCAGGGTTCCGCCCGAGAAACTGCCGTAAAGAACCGCATCGCACTGGACCGAATCGTCTCCCGTGAAGAAAGAGATGGCGGTTATGTAATGGCTGCCTGTGGCCTCGAAGGCGTTCATCACGCGTGTGGCGCCCTCGAAGGTGTCACGCCAGCCGTGATAGTCATGGTAGTAGAACTGCTCGTACTCCATGCGTTCGGCATTGGTGAAGGAAACCGCGCCCATGAAGGGCTCGCGGCCGCACCACTTGTCCCAGTAACTGATATAGAAGAAGCCGTCGAAGCCCCACCCCGCTCCCCAGCTGTTCTTGCATATCCAGGCGCCGGGCTGGGGTGCCTGGGTTATCTTGTTGTCGTCCCAGCCGATGATGGCCACCGAATGGTTGGGAAGCTCCTCGGTTGATGGCGGCTGGTAGTGGATGTAGTTCTGCATGTAGCTGGAACTCGCGTAGTAGCATGTGGCAAGGGCGCCATGCTGCATCAGGGCAGACTTTATCCCGTTGAGCGATCCGAGGTCGTCGCCACCCACGTACCATTCGACATCAGCCGGGTAATAGTAATGATAATCCGGTGAATTGAGGCGGGGCGCCGATCCGAAGGACTGCCCGTCGATGTCCCGAACCGTGCCGCTCCCACGGGACAGGTAGGCCGTGGTAACAAGGTAGTCGCCGCCCTCGTGCACGAAAAGCCCGCCACTTCCTATGGGAGGGTCCATGTCGTAGTTGTGCCAGTTGTTAAAGCCGTTCCACCAGTCGAGGTGGTACTCGGCGAGGTTGGGCTCACCCGATTCGCCCTGATTCTCCCACTCGCCGGTGAGAAGCATGTTGGATTCGATGGAGGCCATCGTGCCGTGCGTCCAGCATGTCCCGCCCTGCTGGCTCTTGACCGAGGTCACATAGCTCTGCCCGCCCACGTCCCGAAGGTCGAAAGTGGAAGGGTACTGAAGCTGCAGTACTGCGAGAAATAACACCGCGATGAACATGCCTGCCTCCGTTTTTGATGGATCGGGAAAACCTTTGCCCAACAATACAGAAAAGACGGTACCATGACCCCCCAGGCCCGGGTGATCGGATTCTGCACCGAACTACCTTACTGAAAGTGATATACGCTCAGGTACAGGATGTTCCGGGATCGTAACGGAGCATTCAGCTCAATCGGACACTGCCGGTGTGCTTCATCCAGTTGCCGTTGCAGCTCTGCTTCACGGCTGCGTGCTGAGCCTTCAGAGAAGACCTCCGCCGCACCCTCGAGAAACTGCTTCTTCCAATGGCTGACCTGGACCGGGTGAACCCCAAACTCACTTGCAAGCTCGGCGATGGTCTTCTCTCCCTTGATGGCTTCTATCGCCACCTTCGCCTTGAATGACGTACTGTGTACACGCTTCGGCATGTCCCCTCCTTCAAGAAGCCATGCCTGAATCTAACAATCACCCCTGTCTACATAGGGGGGCCAGCTCACCTGGGACTGTTCGCCGCCTACCAGTTCGAGTCTTTTTTCGCGTGGGTTGTTACTTCGCTTGTCTGCATCGTGCCATCGGTGGTTGCGATGGCCCTTCCGGCACAGCGGAGATGACCAGGGGTACAATCCTCAAGAAATTCAATACCCTTCAGATGGAAGTCATACTTCCGAGATGATCAGGGCGTTTTTCCTGCCAGGCAATCCTTCAAGGATGTAATGGTCATCTGCTCTTTTAGATACCTACTTCTTCAGGTACTTTGGAAGAACAGAAAAAAGGCACCAGATCCCGGAAACAGCAATAATGACGTAGATGATGTTGGCAACATCCGAGCCCAGTCTGAGCACTCCAGTGATGAGTTCGCGGTTCAGGACAACAAGAATCCCCCAGTTCAATGCTCCAATGATCACAAGTATGAGGGCCAGAATGTCAATAGACTTGGTTCCTGCGCTGTTCATGATAACTCCTTATCTTTGTTTTTTCCCACTCAACTAATATGATTGTAATGCGTCCATAGTCAATGTATATTTATTGTTGTTTACTGTAAGTTCTATACAATGACTGAAGATTGTCAGCCGCTCATCTCGAATGGTGTCGGTAACAATACGACTCTGAAGTCTTCAAGAATGACGCAGGCGGGGGTTTCCACTTGAGCGCAGGAGCAACCGGGAAATCGTGTCGCCTCAAATGAAGAGGTTTCTCGCCCGTTTTCAGGTTATCATTACTCCAATTCCGCCTCAGTGAACGGAGCTTGACGATGCCGACAGTTGTTCTTCTTATTGTATTCCTGGCCGCTCACCCCTTTGCCCCGGGCAAATCCATGGAGGGCACCGACGGCCCCTTGATGAGTTTCGATGATGGCCCACATGTGTACTGGAGGAACGACACGACAGCTGTTGTCTTCAGCTACAACGGGGGAAGGCTGGTCCAGGAGACCCACACCTCTTCGGACACCGTATGGTTCGAGGGTAGTCTGGACGGCACTGAGGTGTCATTCTCTATCCCCACCGCTGCCCCCTCCCGGGGCGAGTTCGACATCGGCCCGGTTCCGCGGTTCCTGGCCGTAAGCGACGTGCACGGCGACTTCCTGCACTTCCGTGAGATCCTGATTGCTTCCGGGGTGATGGATGAAAGCTTCGGGTGGACATGGGGCGACGGCCACCTGGTAGTTCTGGGGGATATCATGGATCGCGGCCCAAAGGTCACCGAGTGCCTCTGGCTGGTCTATCTGCTGGCTCAGCGTGCTGAACGGGCCGGTGGAGCGGTTCATTTCGTTCTGGGCAACCACGAGCTCATGGTGCTTCGGGGAGACCTCCGCTACGTTCACGAGCGGTACCTGGACGGTATCTCGGGAGTGACAGGAATGGACTGTGATGACCTTTTCGGCCCCGACATGGAGCTTGGCCGCTGGATACGGTCCCGGCCCGCGGTACTGAGGATGGGAGACGTCCTCTTCGTTCACGGGGGGATCGCACCGGGCAGCGGTGTTGACAAAATGACGCTCGGAGAGATGAACGAACTCGTGTGGCGAGGCCTTGAGAGGACCTCGGTCTGTTACCTTCTCGACGGCGTGGAACGGGTATTCGGCAGCCTGGGCCCGCTCTGGTTCAGGGGGTACCATTACGGGATGGACGACCAGTACCTCCAAAGCACCCCGGAAGAGGTCGCCTCGCTCCTCGAGTCACTGGATGTTGAACGAATCGTGGTCGGCCACACCGAACACGACAGCCTTACGGCTCTGTACGGCGGGCTGGTGCTGGCCATAGACGTTCCCGTTGATGACATCGGCGGCCAGCAGGCGCTCTTGGGGGAAGACAGCGTCTTCTACAGGGTCAACGCCGACGGCTCTAGGGTTCCGATGCCCTGAAAGCTTTGCTCCGGGTCAGTCCAGAAGGGCCGCCCCAAGTGCCCCGGTAATCCTGGGTTCGGGGGGGACCACCACACGCAGGCCGGTCTCGGCCTCGACGGCGCGCACAACACCCATGTTCCTTGCAACTCCGCCCGTGAACACAAGCGGGGCCGCCACGCCGGCGCCGCCGGCCATGCCAAGCGTACGGGCCGCCACCGACCTGAACACTCCCCTGAGTATCCTGTCCCTGGGTACCCCGCCCTGAAGAAGGCCGATGATCTCGCTCTCGGCGAACACCGCGCACATGGTGCTGATCTCCACAGTGTCGTCACCGCCCCGGGTGGCCTCGTCCATGGTTTCCAGGGGGATCCCCAGTATGTCCCCGGCCATCTCTATGAATCGCCCGGTTCCCGCTGCGCAGCGGTCGTTCATCGAGAAGTCCACGGGTTTTCCGTTCTCGAGCCTTATGATCTTCGAGTCCTGACCCCCGATGTCGATGATGGTCGCGGTGTCTGGGTAGAGGTGAGAAACCCCGCGGGCGTGGCAGATGATCTCGCTGCACCTCCGGGTGGCATGGCCGAAGTAGTTCCTGCCGTAGCCGGTGGCGATGATCGAGGCAAGGTCTCCGGCTCTCATCCCGTTACGCTCAAGGATCTTCTGGAACAGGGCATCGGCGTTGCCCCTGGGATCCCTCAGGCTGTCGCCTATCATCACATCAACGATGGCTGTACCGTCGTGCAGGAGTACTTCCACGCTTCGTGCGCCTATGTCGACACCGCACCTCATCGGGTCATCTCCAGAAGAGTCTGGATCCGCACCATTATCTGTTCCCTGTCGCCGGGGCTGTAGTCGGTCTCCACCTTCAGATACGGGATGCCAAGCTCCCTGCGCACGAATTCTCCGGCCTGGAACGATTCCACGTTGTAGGTGTGGCATGCCTGCCACACAAGGTCCACAACGGCATGGGCTTTGAACTGCCCCGCGAGTTTCGAGAGGAGCTCGAGCCTTCCAGTGTTCGGGGTCATGCAGCTGCACGGGATACGGAAGTGCTTCTCCGCTATTGCGGTGAGGGGGTCGCCCTCCCCGCTCACGGGGTCGAGGGGCTTGATGCCGCTGCAGGTCTCCTGCACGACCACGATCCCCCCGGCCTCCTCGATGATCTCCACCACCTTCAGGGTGCCCTCGCTCATGGGGCATCCCGTGACAAGGACCCTGGGCGCGTTCTCCGCCGCAGCGAACACACCCTTGCGCTTCCGTTCCTCCAGAGCCTCCGCAAGCTCGGCGAGTCTGCGGTGATGCTCAGGCATTCCCGATACCCTGAACCGGAGTCTGCCGAGTTCCAGGCCGCTTATCACAGGTCTGGCTTCAGCGCCGTACTCCATGACGGCCCTGAGAAGCGCCCGTTCCCGGTTCATGGTCGTAATGGCCTCCCGGAGCGCGCCGTCGCTTATGGGAGAGTCGTAGAGTTCCTCGAGGCGGACCTTCAGCTTCCCTACCTCCTTGAGCCAGTGTTCCCACGCCTCGGTCTCCTGAACCTTCTGGGTCAGCTCAAGGATGTGCTGGGGCTTGCGGTCCCTGATAAGCTCCCAGACCTTCTTCTTCCCGTCGCAGGTGGTTTCCGCAACGATGAGGTCGGCCATGCTGAAGAACGGGCAGCCGTTGGTGAGAATGTAGCCCAGGGACGACTTGATGAGGGGGCAGAGGTTCGCTGGAAGAACGGTTTCCGCCGGCGGGATGGTCTTGCGGCTGGAACCGCAGAGGCATATCGGGTACGCGCCTGCGGCAAGGATGAGGTCGCGCGGCGTGAATTCGCAATAGATGCCCACCACACCCCTCCCCCGCCGCTTCTCGGCCCTTACGAAATCTATCTCGGCTCCCACGGATGTGGCGAAGTACTCAAAGGGGTTGATCATCGTTTCCTCTCCCTGCGCTGTCTCACAATGTCCATGAAAGCCTCGATCCGGCTTCTCACCTGTTCACTCACCCTGCCGGGGCTGTACGGCACGTCGAAGGAGAGCACGGGCAGCCCCAGCTCTTCCCTGACCTTCTCACTGATTATCCTGTCATCCCAGGGGCAGTGGCTTGCCCCGAAAATCCCGCTGAGCAGAACCCCCTCGGCCCGGAAATGCCTTATGTCCCTGACTATCGCATCGGCTCTCATGCCGGGTGAACAGAGCAGCCTGTCGTCGAAGCAGTTCTCCGCCACTGCGGTGAGGGGGTCGGTATCCTCCCGAAGGGGAAGGAACGCGTGGTTGATGAAGTAGTCGGTGCCCGCCACGCACCCCCCCATGTCCTCCAGAAGCGGTATCAGAGAGGCATCAGTGGGCGGGTACACCCAGTAAATGCGAAGGGGCGGCTCGCCGCCTTTGAAGGGCGAAAGGCCAAGCATGTGCCTCTCCTCCGCGACACGTGTCAGCCCCGCAAGAACAGGGAAGCATTCGTCCGGTTCACTGCATGTGTGGATGGCTATGAACTCGGCAAGGTACATCTCAAGCCCGGGCAGGGGCGGGTAGTCCGCCCCGTAGACAAGTTCCCGAAGGTTCCTGACCATTGTCCGAAGCCTGTTGAACATCGAAACGCTCTTCGCAAGCATCTCACCTGTGCAGCGAACGCCGATGGTCTCCTCGAGGGCCGTCACAACTCCCGCAAGCTGACCCCGCAGGAAGGCAAGGTCTTTCGCGGCGAAGGGAACGCCCCCGTAGGGGGTTTCACAGCCCCCCGGCACCGGTGCCGTCATCTCCCACCAGTGCACCGGCATCCCCAACCCCTCAACAAGCTGCATCACAGCGCTGAAGTCGTCGCAGCACGCCCCCACCCCCGCGACGCAAAGGTCGGGCCTGGGAAAGTAGTCGAGGGTCTTCATGGCTCCAAGGACAGCGCGCACGTAACACAGCTCCTCGGTGGCGCCAAGGTCGGAGGCCGCGTCCAGCAGGTGCGTGCTCTCGGCGAAGCACGGCGCCCACCACAGTTCGTCGGCGTAGAACGAGAGCTGCCCGGGAAAGGCGTATGCGAGCACGGCGGTCTGCCCCAGGTCCTTCATCAGCGCGATCACCTTCGCGCCCGAGTTCTTCGCCAGGAACAGCCTGTCCTTCTCACTGAACAGGAACGCCCAGAGCCTGAGGGCCTCGGGGGAGCTGTCGAAGCGGAGCCGCCTCAGAAGGAGGTCGCCCCGGCAAGAATACTCCCATGGGGTGAACAGGTACTCGACACCGCCTGGAATGAAACCCCGAAGTGATCGGCAGCTCGAAGAAAAACCCTCTGAAAGGAAAAGCTTGCGCTTCTCCCATTCCAGGGCGGTAAGCTTGCGCACGGGGTCATTCATTCCGGGCCTCCAGGGTCTCCACGAACGCCTGGAGCCGGACCGCGGTTCTACCCCGCTCCCCCGGCGACAAGTCGCTCGAAAGCACCAGCACCGGGAAGGGCATGTTCCGGAACCTCTCCTTCTCCGTGTGCCAGAGGTCGCAGAAGGAAAGGGTCTTCAGAACGAGGCCGTGGCATCCCCCAATTTCGACCTGTCCGGCGATCCAATCGAAAACCCCGTGGTTCGGCCGGTTCCTGATACACCGGGTGTCGTTGAATGAGGCCAGTGCGAGCGCTTCGATGGATCCGTCCGGGGGAACCGTGGAGGGAAGCCCTGAAAGCCCCGTGCACCCAAGGGGCAGGTAACCCGCCCCCAGTTCGGAAAGGGTTTCCGCCACAACGTCATCGCCGCGGGCAATGACACTTCCGGTAACCGCAACCCGTACCCGGGGCGACCGGTCGCCAGGAATAACGCTTGCGGGAAACCTGTTTTCAACGAAAAAGCCGTGAAAAAGTTCCTGCAGGGCCACCGGGGGAACCCTGAACGAAAGGGCCGCGGCCCTGAGAGCGGCGGCCCCTGAAAGTCGACCGGTCTCCCACGCCAGCGCGGCCGCAGGGTCGTAGCCCGAAGAGAACCCGGCCCTGATGAGCCCCAGCGCCAGGGTTCGCACAGATTCGCAGAACCACCGGGCTGCCTCGGGCGTTCGGGTGGAGGGAAGCTGCAGCGGAAACACAGTCTTCCCGGACAGACGCTCGAGCTCCTGAAAAAGGCGCCGGGTCATGTCGCAGGTGTACATCCCCGCCCAGGCGTCCACGCTGCCGAACTCACCCGAGGAGGTTACGATCCCACCCAGGACCGACTTGACGAACGGGCAGAGGTCGGGGCGGACCAGGGCCTCCCCGGCCCTCTCGGAGCCCGCGACAACAGCCCGCCACGGTTTTAGCCCAAGGCCCACCGCAACCGCCGGGGGAAACCCCCTGCAGAGGTAACCAAGAACGGGACGGTCTATTACCTCTCCTTAACCGCCACGAAGCGTCCCCTGCCGAAGTTGCCGGCGCGGGCCTTCGAAAGCATGAAACCGAATTCGGCGCCCAAAAAGGAGAAAACATCATAGTTCCAGCCCAGGATCTGCATGGCGTCGAAATGCCTCTGTCCCGCCAGCTGGCCAAGATAGTTCTGAATGTGGTCGGCGAAATCAGGTGTGTGGTCGGACGCCTCAAGAACCCTGAACCCGCTTTTCTCAAGAAGCGATGTGTACCCTTTCAGGCAGAGCATGTCGGGGAACTTCATTACCGAACAGATGCGCTGGGCCGATGCCTCATCCATTCCGGCGGGGCCCACGAGCCAGTCCGTAAAGGCGATCTTCCCGCCGGGACGCAGCACCCGGGCCGCCTCGGAGATGAGCTTTGCCTTGTCTTCCACATAGCACCAGGCGTCCTCGCCCCAGACGCCGTCGAAGCGCCCGTCGGGGTACGGGATAGCGGTCACGTCGCCCAGTTTGGCCTCGCAGTGGCCGAAACCCGCCGCGGCAAGCCTGCGTTTGGATTCGTCAACCATATGTGGGGTGGCATCAACGCCAAAAGCCTTGACACCGTAAGTTCTCGCAAGGAAGTGCATGCCCGCCCCGAGGGCCGAGCAGAGGTCAACGACCTCGTCCCCCGTTTTCCATCCTGCAATGTCTCCAAGAGCTTTCGAGCTTGCGTACCCACCAATGTGGATCTGCTCGCCCATGATGAGTTCCCACAGCCTGCCCTCAAAGCCGCTGTAGACCTCTTTGACATTCTCAAGGGTCATACCTGTCTTCTGCATTTTTTCTCTCCTTGATGCCGGGATTCCGGCGCTTTGGCGGAGAGCGGAAAGGACTACCCCGGGCTTCCCTGCACTCCACCTTTTCCCGGGTTCCCACGGAACCCGTTACAGGTTCCTCAGGTACGCGGGACGATGGCGTTCAGGTGCATCAATTTCCTCCTGCCTGGGTAAGTTTTTCGAAAACTATCGAACGGGCGGTAAAAGGTCAAGAGGGCCGGAGCCCTGGAACAAGGCATCCGGCCCTTTTTAAAGGAGGGGTTACAGAAGGATCATCCTGGACAGAAGAACCCGGGAACCGTTCTCCATCCTCACCAGGTACACGCCGGGGGGAACCGAGCCTCCCCTGTTCCACGCAAGGGTCGCGCCTTCCGAACCCAGCACGGTACCAACGCTGTCAACGAGCCTTCCCGAAAGGTCGTAGATCCGCACGATGGCCGTCTCGCCCGCAGCCCCGCCCAGAACGAAACTGACCGCTCCCCGGGATGGATTTGGCGTGACCTTGAGGAACCCGGCACCTGAACCGGGCTCCACACCCAGGTACTGCCCCATGCTTCCGTCGGCCTGGATGTTCTGGGCGTAAACGCCGCCGTCACCCCTGAAATCGGCCCAGGTGTAGTACGCTCCCCCGTCGTAACCGGGGCAGACCACCGGGTCGTCCTTGCCACCGAGGCTTCCCGCGGAGATGGAGACCGGCCCCCACAGCACCGTTCCGTCGAAACCAAGTTTAAGAACCTTAAGTGATGTGTTCGACGAGTTGACAAGGTACGAGACGAAGATCCCGTCGCCTGCAACCTGTGCATCAACGAACGCCGTCTGTTCCGACCCAAGCGGAAGAAGCTCGAGGCCGCTGTCAGTCCACAGCCGGTCGCCCGTGGCGGAAAACTTCTGGCCGTAAACACCGTACATGTTCTGGTTGGCGTTGCTCTCCACCCAGAAGGCGAAGCAATCGCCGGATGAGTTGATGACCGCCGAGGGGCTCATGTGAAGCCTGTCCGCGGAAAAGGTTGAAGCCTGCGCCCCGTTGAAGGGAAAGAGGTTCATGCCCTGGCTGTCGAGGTGCTGCACCCACACGTCGAAGGAATTCATGGTTGGGGAATCGTACCAGAAGCACACGGCTCCGTCGGAGCCGTCTTCGATGATCCCGGGGAATGTCCACGGGGTTATCGCGCCGGTGTTGTAGACAAGAACCGGTGAGTCGCTCCATGTGCCCTCACCGTTCACATCCAGCATGTCTGCGTAGAGGTGGGTGACCGTCATGGGGTAAGACCCGGTCGAGCTCTTCCAGAGCACTATCACGCTGTCCTGCCCCGAAGGGATAATACCCGGCGAGGACAGGTCGGCCGAAGCGCTTGAAAACACTATCCCGTTGTCCCCCCATAGCTTCTCACCCGAGGGGGACAGCTTCTGAAAAATCAGGTAGTCGGTATCTTCGGATTTTCCCCAGGCAAACACGCAGTTGCCCAGATCCGTCACGGCAACGACCGGGTTCGGCTCGAACCCGGGCACCGAAAGGTCGGAGAGGCAGATTCCGTCCTCCCCCCACAGGAACTCTCCCGTACTGCTTACCTTGTACACCGAAACATCCAGCTCGCCCGAGCCGTTCCTCTCGTCCGAGAATGCAAGAACGGCGTTGTCCGAACCGTCAACTGCCATTGAGTAGTCAACTATCCAACTTGCCTGTGGCTGGTCGCTTACAGGCAACCCGTCCTCACCTAGCTGGGGAACACCCTGGTAATCCAAACGCTGCAGATAGACGCAGTAGCTCCCCGACCTGGTATCGAACCACGAGATGAAGCACCCGCCGTCGGATGTTGGAACGATCTTCGGAAGCACCTGCTCACCCGAAAGGTCACAGATCGTGAGATTCAGGGTGGAATCCGGGCTCCACTGACCGAGCAGAAGTGATGGCAGAAGGACTACAAGAAAAAGCTGTACCGTTTTCATTACGACCTCCAATCAGTGTGCCTCAAGGTTCAGGGACACCGTTTTAAAACGCGGTTCTTCAAAGGTGAGATAACAAGAATCTGTTTGAGTGCCAATGGTGGTGCAGTTTGATCCCAGAGGAGTTTCCGGTGTCATGTGGTGGGATTCCGGGAGCACCCGTTGAGAAAGCCGTCCAGTTGCCTCCTTTGCGTTGAAGACTTCATCGCGTACCTTTTTGGCTTGCTATTCAAGTTGAAGATAGAACAAATCTTGACATGGAGTTTTAAACAAACTATTGATTGATGCTTATCAACAAGCCTGATAAATCTTGGTTGGTAGGAAAGATTGTGGCATTGTCAACCAAAGGAGGCTTATCATGCCCAGAAGATCAGTACACCTGATTCAAATTCCTTCCAGTCAGCAGAAAAGCATTGACACAATTGTAGCATATCATGCAGGCGCACCTGACGATATCTACTTTCGCATGATTGCACTGGAATCAGATTATGAGGTCGCGGTGAGATCAGGTGGCAATGGCTCAAAGGAGTTGGCTGCTCTCCAAAAGTTTGCTGAAGAATCAAGGCCTGCCATTGAAAGCATGCGCAAGGACTATCAAAGCATCAGAAAAGGCACACTTCCACAAGCCATTCTGCTTCCAATTCGGCAGACTCCTGTTGTTCGGCAGGAATCCCTTACCACTGGACAAGCCATTTTCACAAAAGAACTATCCACATTTGACAAGCCTTGGCCACCCATGCCATCGTCTTCTAATAATTTTGAGTTGATGTTGACACAGATAAATGCGAGTCAACCTTGGAACACTACCTGCTCTTCAGTTGCTGAAGACGGTTACATAGGTTGGAGCAAGACCCATGGTCCCCTTCCAACCATATCAAACATGAATGGCAAGGGAATAATCCAGGGAGACCTTTCACTACGGTGGACAGGCACAGTACCTGAGGACGACCTGTACAGAATGATGCCAAACATCTCTATCGAGTTCAATGGCGAGTGCTTCGCAGATGGCTACGCAAAACCCGGAATCGATGCCGTAGCCAAAGTTTCAGTGCATTCAATGATAACTGTTGATGCAACTATCATCGCAGAAAGCTCTTTGGATCTGTGTTCTGTGAAATCACGATTGCTGCCAATCAGTGAACCCTTCGCTGGTTGGCTGGCTCTTCAATCGAATCTGCTCTTCTTCCGTGCATTGAAGGGACAGCAGATTGATATCAGTGTACGTCTTTTTGGGAAGACTTGGACTCGCGGAAAAGCTGACGCCGAGATCTGCATAGATTTGTTTGGTGTTCCAAGTAACACCATCACTGACACTGCGATACCAGTCGAGTCCTGACCTCTGCACTCTTCATCAGTCCCTTCAGACTTGACATAAAGCAGTAGATGTGGGTCTGTGTTGAAGTGTAAACCCGAATTGCTGATCCTCATTAGGGTAGTCTGATGTGTCCTGCATAGCATTCAATCTATCCGACTGAAGCAACACAACCACTTCCACATGGGGTATACAATGAATCCTGACGGAATGACTCAATGGCAGGTAATCATCTATCATCGCTTTTCAGCCAGACCATTCTCTGCTGAAGAATGCGTGGAAGAAGCGCCGCTCCACCCGCAGTTCATCCCTTGAAGATCTCCTGGGAATGCCAGGCCAGTTTGTCGCGGTCGGGTCGCCAGCCCACATTGCCCGGCAGTTCGATGACAGTCCTGTCCAGGGCGTAGTAACTGCGGCCGTTCCTGAATTCGTCCCTCAGGCTGTTCCCGACACGAAAAACGTAATCGGGAGTTACGGTCACGTAGCCACGGTCGTACAGGCTGTGAAGGTCGCGGCGCAGGAGAATGCCGTTGTCTATGCGGTGCTCGCCGCCCTGCCCGTACGGCTTGATGTGCGCAGCCTCGAGAACGGGCATCGAGTGCTCCCGGGTCACAGCGCACGCCCCCCCGTAGGCCTCCCGGACCGCAAGGCTGAAAAGCCCCTGTCCAAGGCGGGGACGCACCGTCATCTCCGAGCCATACCTTTCAGCTCCCTCGGCAACAAGGCCCGGCAAAGCCTCGACATTCCAGTACCGTGAGCCGATGCTGGCCCGGTCAAGACACTGGGAGAGAACGCGAAGACCTTCTCCGGTCTGGGTGGGGTAGGTCTTCCCCTGCTGAATGCCCGTGCGTGCCCAGTCCGAAGGCGGCTGGATCCACTGCTCCCGGGGGAAGAACAGGGGCGCGGCGATCATGATGCATCCGATCCGAAAATCCCCGGCAAGCTCGTGGCTGTTCCCCCCGCCCCTCAGCCTGAGTATCCGCGTAAGCATCGAGTGCATGTCCGGCGCCCCGTTCATCTCACCGAAGCAGTCCCACGCGAGCCATGCCGGAAGCACCTCGAACCGTTCGAAGAACCCGAAACCGACAATGGCTTTCTCGGGGGCGCGAAGCTTGAAGATAAAGGGATCGCCCTTCTGAAGGGCACGGAAAGCACGTCCGCCATGGGGTTGCCAGAAGTTGACCTCGTCAACCCTGGGCTTGTCGGCCAGGAACGAGTACCACTCCGGATCAGTGAGAGCGATGTACCCCGACGGCATGACACCCCCCGGCGATGGAAACGAAACCAAACGCATTGACCAGTGGAGAATAGCGCACCGGGAACGAATGGTCAATAAAGGGGGGGCATCACAAAAGTCGTACGTGTTTTGTGGGAATTCTCACATAAGTCGTTTGACTTTTGTGATTGAGTTACGCTATGTTCAATGCATCAGGGAGGCAATGGTGCAAAGGAAAGCCACTGAGTTCCTTCAGAGCTGGAAGTTGAGGGAAGACAGAAAACCCCTTGTGATAAGGGGTGCGCGTCAGGTTGGCAAAACCTGGCTGATGAGGGAGTTTGGCAAAAACTCCTTTGAACGCACCGCGTACATCAATTTCGAGAACAATCCAAGAATGGCAGCCCTCTTTTCGGGTACCTTCGACTTGGATTCCCTGCTTCTCGGTTTACAGATTGAAACAGGCACGGAGATCATCCCGGGAAAGACCCTGCTCATCTTCGACGAAGTTCAGGAAGTCCCATCAGCCCTGACTTCCCTGAAGTACTTCCAGGAGGGGGAGCCAGGCATACCGATAATCGCCGCCGGTTCACTTCTCGGAGTTGCCATGCACTCGGGAACATCATTTCCTGTTGGCAAGGTTGAGTTCCTTGACCTGTTCCCCATGTCATTCCCTGAGTTCTTCCTTGCATCGGGGCAGGCGCCGCTTCACGACGCCATCGAAAACCTTGATTTCGACTTGACAAATGCCTTTGCCTCAACTCTGAAAGATCTGCTGAAGCAGTACCTCTTCGTCGGCGGGATGCCCGAAGCGGTGAACTCCTTTGTTCGGAGCAAAGACCTTTCGCGTGTAAGGAAAATCCAACTTGATCTGCTTTCGGCCTACGAGCAGGACTTTTCCAAACACGCACCCACAAGCGATGTGCCCAGGATCAGGGCGGTGTGGAACAGCCTGCCCGCTCAGCTTGCCCGTGAGAACAGAAAATTCATCTACGGACTTGTCCGCACCGGAGCAAGAGCCAGGGAGTACGAACTCGCCATCCAGTGGCTTCAGGACTGCGGCCTGATACACAAGGTGCACAGAATATCAAAACCCGGCATTCCACTTTCGGCATATCGCGATTCAGCAGCCTTCAAACTGTATGCGAACGATGTCGGGCTGCTTTGTGCATCGGGCGCTCTCGACCCTGAAACCCTCCTTCGGGGGAACGACCTCTTCACTGAGTTCAAGGGCGCAGTCACCGAGCAGTTCGTCCTCCAGCAACTCATTTCCCATGCCGGGCTGAAACCGTACTACTGGAGTTCGGACAAGGGCTCCGCCGAGGTTGATTTTGTCATGGAAACAGACCAAAAGGTATTCCCGCTCGAGGTAAAGGCTTCCGAGAACCTTCAGGCAAAGAGCCTGAAAACCTTCGAGACCAGGTACAACCCCGGAACATCGTTCCGCACTTCGCTGTCACCCTTCCGTGTGCAGGAACGGCTCATCAATGTTCCCCTGTATGCTGTGCACGAAATCGCAAGTGTGATTGCTGGGAACTGTTACAGCAAGGAGGACTGACGGACCCTCCGTGACAACATATGTGAGACAGTTTCCCGACCTGAAATCAGAGAAGAAGGGGGGGAGAGAAGGTTGTCAACCAGAAGGGCGTTCCCTGCCTTGTCGTGAATATCTGAAGCAATGATCATTACAAACCTCTCTTTTCACCTTGTGCAGCAGCCTGCAAAACGGGGTTCCAGTTCAGCAACTCCCGGCTGTCAAACCTGAGCCATGAATTCATGTCAACACCAAAGAGCGACCTGCGAGCCATCCTGCTGTCATTTGCGAGAATTGCCTCTGCGGGGATCGACCGTGATCTTCTGAAAAGGCTGTGCAGATCCGAAGCATTCCGACTGAGCATTGAATCACAGCTTCCGCTGCTCTGAGAGCGTGATCCAAGAAGAAGTGAGATCAGAGAGGCGCCTCCGCAGAGGAATGCCTCTACCTGAAGAGATGTGGCTAAACCCGTGGCGCACCAGAAAGCAAAGTGCTCACAGTTGCGGGTGGCAATGTTGTACCGTCGCTCACCGATCCTGGATTTTGCGCGGCCAAGGGTTTCGCTGGAGGACTTGGGAGAATAATCGCGAAGCACCGCGCTCGATGCGAGATCCTTTCCCGCGCACCGAACAATGGTGGTGACTATCGGCCCGAAACTTCTCAGAAGGAGTTCCGCAAGCATCTCATACCTGCGTTTGAGGATTCTGCATGCCTCATCCTTTGAAGGGAAGCTCATGGTCCAGAATGATGATCTGCCGCGGAGAAAGTGCCCGACGCTTGTTTTTCTTATGCGGATGTCGCCCGATATGTCCGAACTGCCGGATGTTGTGTAATGTATCACCTTGCCGTTGGCGGAAAGCACTCCATAGTGCGCATACAGTCCGCGGCTTACACCCAATACGGTCCCTGGCACCACATTTCCCATCGGCAGTTCCTTCTCCATGCCCTACTCCTCCCCAATCATGCAGGCTCCGTACTCCGGTGCTTTCTCTGCGATTATCCGCTGGACCTTCTTCCAGGAACAAAGAAAAGGGAGCGCATCAATGGAAACGGTCAGAATGTCCCCGCGGATTTCATACGATGCCTTCAAGCCAAAACCATGAACCCTGCCGGCCAGTTGGTCGCCTGTGTGCTTCACACCGTACTTCGAGCAATCACGGGCGATGGAAGCAACCAATTCAGTTGGTGAACCACTGAATCTGAGTGCGCACACCCTTACCGCCCTGACTTCAATCGTCGTCATCGGAATCACCAACAATGCAATCTTCAACCATTTCCGTACCCCTTCCACAACTCGGAGCCTTCTTTACGGTTCACAACGAAATCTCGTGTTCAACTCTGCCCACAAAGCAATAACCGGAGGAACACCAAAAAACTGACAAACTTCGATGTGCCTCGCAAAAAAAAAACAGGCAGGACAACTCCTGGCACTCAGCTGAACAGTAAGTCACTTCCAGCAATCAAGCTTACAATGGAAAAGGGGGGTTCTTTCTGTGATCCGAAACGGAGCAGCTGCAGTTTCAGTCGAAAAACGGGAAGTTGTCAGAATTTGGCCAGGTCAATGGTCTATATGGCAGGCAGAGCAGTTGACCAAAACCAGTTTCAAGAAGGAGGATCAAAATGAACAGGAAATCCAGTTATGAGAGTATGGACGACTGTCTGACGGGTCGCGCCGACGACGACAATTGAGCAAGCTCTCTGGGGTGTCGGCACTTCATCAACCATCAGTTCGGCACCCTTTGAGCAAAAAGGAGGTCTTTGACAGTCCGATATCTCTCCAAAGGAGTTTCGTCACTTCTCGGTGTTTGCACAATGACGACTGCCCGTAATGCTTTTGATGAAGCAAGGAGATGAAGGTCTTCTGTTTGGACTAACCTCTTGAGGCCATAAGATGGTTCCGGATTGTGAGCAGTTCCGAACACAGCGTATCAAGCAAAGGGACAGGAACCGGCCGTGTTCTTCGGAAAAAGGGGCCATGTCTTCAGTCTCTTTGGATGGTGCATGGGACACGGATTGGAGAGATGAGGATGCTGACTAACGATGAAAGGTTCGCGCTTATCGACTTCCTGTTGAACAACACAGAGGACAATGCTGAATGCGACTTTTGTGAGATAGACTTCCGGGGCGACGGAAAACTTGTTTACTCCTTCGACAACGGCCAGCACATGATGTTCACCAACATCGACCAACTCCTGGAACTACTGAAAATGGCCATCCAGAAAGGGTGCAAGTCAGCGCACTACACCACGGAATAGGGCGTGAACCGCTGGACCCGCCAAAACCGTCAGAACACCCTTCACAGTCCTGTTTTGTATTCAGAAGTTTCAGAAAGGGGAAACACCGTGCTGAACTCATATCACCTGGCAAGAATCACTGGAACAGCTTCCAGGAATGGAACGGGCAGGGCTGATCAATGATCAACAATACACTTCCAGGCGCTTTGAGAGCCGCGGGAAGAGGTATGGCGCCAGTTACCCTGCTCCCCGAGCTGATAAGCCTGGTAAGCGGTTGCGTGACCCTTGCGCAAAAGGAGAAAACCAGGCGGGCCTCCATCAGAGCATGCAGGGACATGCTTGTTGCGGCGATAGAATCCGAAACATCTCTACTGTCAACCTTCGTTGAGGGGGAGTTCCAGAAGCGCGACTTGGTGAACAAGGTTCTCTTCTCCCTTCTCGATGCCGCTATCCAGCAGGACTACCCCGCTGAATCAACTGCCGGGATCCTTCATGCGATAACGATCCTGGCCTATGACGACCCTGTTCAGAAGGCCGTCTCCTCTTGTCTGAAAACCGGTTGACCCTGCTTCCCGGGGGTTTGTCAGAAAACATGTGCCGGCCCGGTCTAACTGGTAGATGCAGTGAAACAGAAAAGGAGAAAGAAATGCAGATCGAAAGAATCAGCGACATGGGCAGAGGGATATCTCAGCCTTTCGACTCAATGAACTTGATCGGTGAAGGCCTGAAGAACATCACGGAAGTGTTCAGCAGCTACCAGAAGCAGAAGACTGCCAGAAAAGCCATTGAAGGCATCACTGATGTGACTGTCGAGAGCATACGGGCCAACATGATGACCAGTCTGGCTCGCATCCGCACCGATTGCGAGAACCGCGGGAACTCCCTGGAAGCACTCATGACCCTGATGGCGGGAAAAACCGCCTACACCTCTGAAGAACTGGACATGGTGCTGACATTCCTCCTCAAGGTGGGTCTCAGCCAGCTCGACTTGAACCCCCAGCCGAACATCGACCAAGCGCTGAGACTAATCTCCCCCGGTTTTTCCACTGATGCGAGGGAGGAGGACTGCGATGACAGGTTCTAGCTGTGGAGAAGACGCTCTGATGTGTGATGAGGTTACCATGTCTGACAGCAGGGAATCAGAGATCATTCCCGCGGCTGACAACAGCCTGATCGAACAGGAAGATGATTCCGGCAACAGGGAATGCTCCCTTCTCGAGAGCATCGTTCAGAGCATACGCGAAACGATGAGAATTCACAAAGAGCGCAGGAGATGCATCGAAGGGGAACGCCGCAGTGCCGTGAAGAAGATCAGGGACGAAACCGAGATCAACAGGCGCTACCTGGATCACCAGATGGAGCAGCGCAGAGAGAAGCTGGAAAGCCTGGCGCACAGTTGTCAGGACAGCATTGAAAAGGCAGCCACCGAAAACCTTGCAAAGATACTTGAGACCATCACCGTGATCGCCCTTGCTCCCACTGCGACAATAGAGTTTTCAAATTGTTCTGAAGATGACCTACACGAAGAAGAAACCGGAGGAGAGAGATGAAAGCAGGGCTTCTGGGAGCTATCGGTGGTATTGCCATTCTGATGGTGCCAGCGTTGATTGGCGAGCATGAGAAGAAGAAGGCAAAAAGGGCCAGGCAAATGGCGTTCTATCGCCAGCAGTGCAAACAGGAGGAGTTTAGGAGATACAGCAGCACAGCTCGGCAAGCCGTGGAAGATACTGCGAAGACTACCCGGGAAGCTGACCGCACTATCGAGAGAGCCCGCCGCGTATTCAACCCGGAAAGGTTTTCAGATTAATGGCAATGAATCCAGCTCTGGCTCTAGGCAAAGCCGCTCTGCCAAGCGTGCTGTCTGCAGGCGGGCTCCTCTCACTGGGGCTTGGCAGGCTTGCGGATGGCATGCGGGCTGGAACTGAAGCAAAAGCCTTCTGCGCCGAGGTGGATGTTTTTGTTGCAAAGGCTGACCAGGCCCTCTGCTACGCCAGGGCAAAAGTAAGGAACCATGTTGAGCTGAGCCTGGTCATCGAAGGGTTGTGCAGGCAGGCCAACATTCTCATGGACATCATGGAAAACGCTGATGGAAAAACAGATCCAGGTAACAGAAAGAAGCAGCTGGCTCACTTGGTCGAAACCCTTGAAAAGCTGAACACCCACCTGCGTTCCACGGGTAATGAGATAGCCTCAATGAACCTTCAACTGTCAGCGCCGGGAGAAAGGCTGAGATGAGGGCTTTTCTGAAAGCATCAAGTATCAGACAGGCCATTTGCTTGTCCCTGATCTGTGTTTCAGCAACAGCTTTCATCCTCGGCGTCGGACCGAGAGCAATCTCATATCATGAAGAAAAGATCGTCATTCCCACCGTCTGGTCCTACTGCTGGGATGAGAACTGCGTCGGCAAGATAGTCGAGTCGGCAAGATCCGTTTGGGTAACCATCTCATATGAGATACACTATGGAAGAAAGACTTCAAACGGTTCAGGCATGATCTATTCAGATACACTCGTTTGCACCGTATCCGGCCCTCGGGCCGATGTGGAAAGGGCAACGGAACGGCTCACGTCTCTTCTCCGCTAATGGAGCAGAAAGCAAAGCAGCAATGGAAAGCGCTGCAACTGCAATCAGCAAGAGATCATTCAGTAGAAAACTGAGTTCAGGTGCTTTTCTGGCACTCCGCTGAAGAAACAATCAAGGAAATCTCAAGAAAAAGAGCCAGCCTCACGTACAATCAGTATCCCCGTACACCAGAAAGATCATTGTCTGAACCCTTCCAAAAGAACCCAGGATTCTGCAGTTGCCGAGATCAAGGCACCCCTGTAGATTATGGAATAGAGGGTGAGGATTTATGCTCGCACAGTTATTCCATTACAAGTCAATATGTTACAAAACAAGGGCTGTAAGCCCCACAGTTTTTCGACCATTTCCGGGGTTACGCTCGCAATACGCTTGTAAGTTATTGCGCCCCATTGCTCCCTGAGGGAGCAGTGTTGCAGCGCCATTGAGGGCGCTGCCCAATTAGGATGCGTTGATCAAGATGGCTACCCGTAGAAATTACAGGTGTTGCAGCGCCATTGAGGGCGCTGCCCAATTAAGCCAGTAACTCGCTTGATAGCGTCTTCGTGCAGTCTGGTGTTGCAGCGCCATTGAGGGCGCTGCCCAATTAAGGGCAAGACTGCCATGTGTGCGGCCGAGTCGTGTACCGGTGTTGCAGCGCCATTGAGGGCGCTGCCCAATTGAGACAACGCCGCCCGCGACAGGTCGAACTCGCGCCCGTGTTGCAGCGCCATTGAGGGCGCTGCCCAATTGAGACCCGCAGGGTCATCGCGATCGTTCCGATGGTGCCGCGTTGCAGCGCCATTGAGGGCGCTGCCCAATTGAGACATGAGATTACGAATTTCATGGGAGGCGACCTCGAGTTGCAGCGCCATTGAGGGCGCTGCCCAATTGAGACTCGGTGGCATCGGTGATGCGGTAGAGAGGGAGATCGGAGTTGCAGCGCCATTGAGGGCGCTGCCCAATTGAGACACGGATGTGGCAGTCGTTGGTGCTCTCGACCCTGACGTTGCAGCGCCATTGAGGGCGCTGCCCAATTGAGACGCCCTGCTCCAGCGTCAGTTCCGGCGTGTAGTAGACGTTGCAGCGCCATTGAGGGCGCTGCCCAATTGAGACGCGCTGATCGACACAATCTTGAACAGGTCATAGCGTTGCCGCGCCATTGAGGGCGCTGCCCAATTGAGACACAGCAAGTACAAGTTCTACTTCCCCGTGGGGCCGGGTTGCAGCGCCATTGAGGGCGCTGCCCAATTGAGACTTGTCAAGGACGGGAAGAGCTTTTCAATGCCTGCTAGTTGCAGCGCCATTGAGGGCGCTGCCCAATTGAGACCTCCGTTGCGAAGTCTGACTTTTCAACAGCTTTTTGTTGCAGCGCCATTG
>Ga0351973_1077_pt2 | contig 27942 bp, 20 predicted proteins | sample BONcelFGM3001E14_FD_206745 | JGI IMG/M metagenome (GOLD analysis project Ga0351973, IMG submission 206745) | Enriched cells from coal bed in the Powder River Basin, Montana, United States - BONCAT cells FGM rep3 HSBNCT.FGM.300.1.E14 ...
TGTATTGCCATGGGCCATGATGTGGCCCATGCAAAAGCAGCCTTTCCTTTGCGGCCTTCGCGTAACCTTCGCGCCCTCTGCGTCAATCTTTTCATCATCTGCCTTTATCCTTTCCTCGTACTTTATTTCGGGCTCTTGTAAGGCGTAAGCAAAGGCAAAGGATTAACGCAGAGGTGCGCAAAGGCAGCGCAAAGGGGCGCAGAGAAAAACATTGTATTGCCATGGGCCATGATGTGGCCCATGCAAAAGCAGCCTTTCCTTTGCGGCCTTCGCGTAACCTTCGCGCCCTCTGCGTCAATCTTTTCATGATTTGTCCCTGTCCTTTGGCCGGTTTTTCGGCTTTTGTTTGTGGGGTATAAAAAAATGAGACACTAAAAAGCGGACATGGCGCGGCGCGCGCATTGGCTGAAAATCGTGAATATCCGCATAAATAAAAGAAAAAATAATTTTAGAAAAATTTGTGGTTCGCGCAAAAAAGGGGTGTGCAAATCGTATTTTTGATTTCAATAATGAGACACTTTTTCAGCACCTATATTGAAGAGATTTTAATGAACTGGCCCGCCGCAAGCGGACGGGGTATCTGCCTGTATTGCCACATACTGTCTCGCCGCAAGCGGCGGGGAATTGAACCCGGTTGAGAATGAACTCTCCCCGGACTGAAGTCCGGGGTATCTCATTATTTGATAAAGCGTCAAACCTTCTCAAACTGGATGGGTGCGTTTTATAAGCAAAAAACCTTTTTAAATCAAAATGTTCTTGCTTTGGAGTGCGACAATTCATTGCCGCTTTGCGTGACGGGAATTAATTCCCGTCACATATCGGCGCATCCCGGATGTTCTCGACCTGCGAAAGCGTCGATAAATCGCCGCACTCCAAAATCAAACCCACTTATGCCCACAATGTTTGTGTAAGTTACTGCTTTCAGACCCCGGACTGAAGTCCGGGGAATTCTTTTCCATTAATTTCATTTCATGGGTTGAAAATCGTAAAGCCACTTGGTATATTGAAACAAACGTTTGAATAAAAAATCATGTGCACCGAAACGAGAAGCCATGAGCACCAGGGAAAAGATTAAGGAAGAAGCGCTGAAGCTGTTTGCGGAGCGCGGGTTCGACGGTGTTTCGGTGCGCGATATCGCGCGCGCGGCCGATGCCAATGTGTCCGCGGTGTCGTACCATTTCGGGGGCAAGGAAGAGTTGCTGCGCGAGGTGGTGAGCGATGGGCTGGCCGCGTTCCGCGCGGTGCTGTCCAGCATCGGCGGCGAAGACTTGCCGCTCAAGAACAAGGTGGAGCGGCTGCTGGAGGCGTTTTTGTTTTTTTTGCAGAAAGAGGATTCGGTGAGCCGCATTATTTTTTCGGAACTGTCCATGGGCGGGGACCGGCTGCCGGATCTGGCCGAGGAGCATTTCAGGCTTGTGATGTCTATGTTCAGCGATATGTTGCGGCGCGGCGTGGAGAGTGGGGAAATCCGGGACACGGACGCGACTCTGACCATGATGCAGTTTGTGAGCATGCCCGTACACCTGGTGTATGCGCGGCCCATTGTGGAAATGATGCGCGGCAAAAAGGGTTACAGCAATGCATTTATCAAGCAGGTGGTGCGGCACACCGTGGATGTGATGTTCAATGGCATCGCCGCGCAAAAGACCACAGCAAAACGTGCTGAAAAATAGCATTTTGGTGTTTTCACAGTTGTAAGAAATGATTATATTAATCAGTCAGGAATGTTGCCGGATGTTTTTTTCAAGGGATTTATCAATCCGTAACAAAACACGGATAGAACGATGAATGCAGGGAATCTTTGATCGGGTGGAGACCATGAAAAGATTATTGATTGTGATGATTATGCTTGCGGGCGCGCAGTGGTGCGGCGCGGGGCGCGCGCTGTGCGCGGGCGATGAACTGACCCTGGACCGGGCCATGGACGCGGCGCTGAGCAACCACCCCACGGTGGCGCAGCTCAAGGCCACGGTGGAGCAGTCCCGGCGCCAGTTGGGCCAGTCGCGCTCGGCCCTGTACCCCACGCTGGATTACCAGCTCAGCACCAGCACCACAGTGGGCGATGAATCCGCGCCTTCTTCCACGGCGGCCAGCGCCACGAGCGCGGCCCTGGCCTCAATGTTCGCGCAGGACGAGGGGGATGTGAGCAATGCCCTGAGCCTCAATTACACGTTGTACGATGCGGGCCGCAGGCCGGGCATTCGCGCGGGCCGGGAGTTTCTCACAGCCGCGGAACTGGATCTCGCAAGGTTCCGGGATCAGCTTGCAGTGAATGTTTTCACGGCGTTCATGAGCGCGTACATGGCGGGCCAGGCCCTGCACGTGCAGGAGCAGTCGCGCGATTATTTTTCGGAACTGCGCCGGGAAGCGCGCGTGCGGTTCGAGGAAGGGCTCATTGCCGAGAGTGATTTTCTGACATTCGCAGACGCCTATGATCAGGCGGATATCGCGGTGCTGAACAATTCGCTGCAGATGCGCAAGGCTGTGATCGGGCTTGAAAATCTCATGCACGAGCCATTGGGCGAGGACGTGAGACTGGCCCTGCCCGGCGCGGCGGAACCCATGGCCGCGGCGTGCGATGTGGAGGCCCTGGTGGCGCAGGCGCTTGAGCAGCGCGAGGATGTGCAATCCGCGCGCGCGCGCGCCGCCGCGCTCGGGCACACGGTCAATCAGGTCAAGGGCGCGCTCAAGCCCAGCATCACCGTGGGCGCAGCCTACCAGATCAGTGAGAACGATATCGGGGATGTGGATTCCTACGATGATCTCACGCGCATCACGGCGCAGATGAACTGGCGGCTCACGGACGGCGGGCGGCGGCGCAATGCCGTGCTTGAAGCCGGCGCCAGGCGCGAGCAGGTTCTGGCGCAGCTCAACAGCCTGGAATGGGGCGTGCGCCGCGAGGTGCGCGACGCCTGCTACGCCATCGACAATGCGCAGTCCCGCATCGGCATTCTGGAAAGCAGTGTGGGCAACGCGGAAAAGAATCTGGAAATCGTGACCCTGCGGTATAAAGAAGGATTGATTACAGTTTCCTACGTCACCGACGCGGAACTGAACCTGACGCGCGCGCGGCTGAGCATGATTCAGGCCCGTGTGGACCTGGCCCTTGGCCGGCGCGCCATGAACCTCGCCATCGGAGGAGTGACACAATGAGTGACCAGAAAATGCCCCCGCCCCAGGAGCCGTTCGACCAGAGCGCGAGCGCGCACAACCCGGCGCAGGATATGGATCCCGGGACGGCGCCCGCGGACAGCGGAATAAACTTTGCGCGTATATTTTTCAATGTTATTGCCGTGGCGGCGATTCTTTTCGTTGGGATTATGGGTATGAAAGCCATGATCGCCATGCGCAAGCCGCCCCCCAAGCAGCCCCTGCCCCCCGAGGTGCTCAAGGTGCAGGCCATGACGGTTTCCGTGGGCAGCCACACGGTTTCGATCAGCGCCAACGGCACGGTTACGGCCAAAAACCAGATCAAGATTATTCCCGAAGTGACCGGAAAAGTGCTGTTCGCGCATCCCGAGTTCCGCGACGGAGGCGTGATCCGCAAGGGCGAGGTGCTGTACCGCATCGATCCCGCGGACCTTCAGAAGCAAAAGAACAATTCGCTGGCCAACACATCGGCTCTGCACGTGGAAATCGATTACCTGCGGGACCGTAAGCGCACATTGAACAATGAACTGGACCAGGCGCTCAAGACCCTGGCCATCGCCGAGGAGGAAGCCGCGCGCAGGGAGCGGCTGTTCGCGCGCGGGGCCGCGGCCGAGGCCGAGGTGAACCAGTCCCGCCTGTCCGTGCAGTCCAGCAGAGAGCGCATCGAAGCCTACCGCAGCAACATCGCGCTCATTGATCCATCCATTGATAAAATCAAGGCCCAGCTCGATGTGGTGGACGCGGGCCTGGGCGCTGTGAATCTGCACCTGGGACGCACCGAGTACAAGGCGCCCTTTGACGGTGTCATTGTTTCGGGCGCCCTGGAGCCGGGCCAGTTCGTGGCCGCGGGCCAGCCCCTGGCCGTGCTGCAGGATATTTCGGTGTACGAGATTCCCGTGCCCCTGCCCCTGTCGGACTGGAAGGCGCTTGCGCCCAACCGCACGGCAAAAAGCCTGAGCTACGACCCCATGCCCGTGCGCGTGAACTGGGAGGACACGGACAAGACCCAACACTCGTGCACCGGGGATGTGGTGCGCATGGGCTCTCAGCTTGACCCGCGCAACCGCATGGTGGATCTGGTGGTGGAAGTGTCCCCGGACGCGCGCCACGAGTGCGACATGCCGCTCATGGCGGGCATGTTCACGGACGTGGAATTCACGGGCCAGAACCTGGACGGGGTGGCGCCCATTCCGCGCCGCGCCCTGCGCGAGGGCAACAAGGTTTACGTGGTGGAAGACGGCAGGTTCGCGGTGCGCGACGTGGTTCCGTGGCGCAGCATCGGCGAGGAAGTCTTCATTGAGCAGGGCCTGCGCACGGGCGATGTGGTGATTACGTCCGTGGTTGAGGAAGTGATTCCCGGCATCAAGGTCCATATCATCGGCGGGATTGAGGACGCCGCGGCGGACCAGGCGCCCGGAGAACCCGGACAGAAATAACGCAAACACACGGCGCGGGCGCATGCGCACGGCCCGCCGCAATGATCTGCTAAGGATAACAATGTCATGCTGAAAAGCCTTGTCAAAGCTTCGGTCAACAATCCCATGGTCGTGAACATTATCATGTTCATGATTATCGGCATGGGCCTGTTCTACACCGCGAACACGCGGCGCGAGACGTTTCCCAATCTGCAGATGGATATCATCAACATCACGGTGATTTATCCGAGCGCCAGCTCCGAAGAAGTGGAAGAAGGCGTGACCATCAAGATTGAGGAAGCCATCGAGGGCGTGACCGGCATCGACTATGTGACCAGCTCATCCAGCGAAGGTGTGAGTTCGGTGCTGGCGTATCTGAAAACCGATGTGAAGAGCGCGAACGAAGTGCGCGACGATATCAAGAGCAAGGTGGATCAGATTTTCACGTTCCCGGATGACGCCGAGGAACCCAGCGTGGTGCTGCTCGAGCATGAGCAGGAGGTCATTGCCCTGTCCATTTACGGCAACGTGGACGCCATGACCCTCAAAGGCCTTTCCGACGAAATCAAAGATGAACTGCTCGATATTCCCGAGATATCCAAGGTGCAGATCAAGGGCGTGCGCAACCGGGAAATGGCGGTGGAGATTTCCGAAGAAGCCATGCGCCGCTACGGCATCACGTTTGATGAAGTGGTGCGCGCGGTGCAGAGCTATGACCTGGATGTGAGCGGCGGCACCATCAAGACCGATGTGGAGGAAATGACCCTGCGCGCCGTGGGCCGCAGCTACCGGCCCGAGGAACTGGGGGCCGTGACCCTGCGCGCCGACACAGGCGGCGTCACGGTGCAACTGCGCGATGTGGCCGAAGTGGTCGAAGATTTCCAGGATGTGAATTACGAACTCATGTACAACGGCATGCCGGGCGTGGTGCTGTATGTGATGAAGACCAACACCGAGGACACGATCAATATCGCGGAAGCCGTCAAGAAATACACAGCCGAAAAAAGCAAAGTCATGCCTCCCGGCGTCAAGCTGGATTTATGGAACGATTCGAGCGATATTCTCAACCAGCGCATTCAACTGCTCATGAAAAACGGGCGCTACGCCATCGTGCTGGTCTTCGTGCTGCTCATGATCTTCCTGGGCTGGCGCCTGTCGTTCTGGGTGGCCATGGGCCTGCCCGTGGCGGTCATGGGCACCATGATTCTGCTGCCATTTTATGACGTCACGATCAATATGATGAGCTTGTTCGCGTTCATCATGGTGCTGGGCATCCTGGTGGACGACGCCATTGTGGTGGCGGAAAACGTACAGCAGTACATCGAGCGCGGGGACCCGCCGGTCAAGGCCGCGATCAACGGAGCGGTCGATGTGTTCCCGGCCGTGTTCGCATCCGTGGCCACAACCATCCTGGCGTTCATGCCCCTGGTTTTCGTTCAAGGCCTGTGGGGCAAGTTCATGTTCCCCATCGCCGTGGTCACCATCCTGGGGCTGGTCGTGTCCCTGTTTGAATCTCTGTTTATTCTGCCCGCGCACCTGGCGCACAGTTTGCGGCCCATTGAAGAAATGCAAACGTCCAACACGTTCTTCGCGCGGCTGCGCAGAAAAACCGACGCCGCCATCCAGGGCCTCATTCACTACACATACAAACCGGTGCTCAAGCTGGTCCTTCGCTACAACTGGGCTTTTGTGGCCATAGGGTTCGCCCTGTTCATTTTCGCCATCGGCGTTGTGGCGTCGGGCAAGATCAAGTTCATTTTCTTCCCGCCCATCGACAGTGAATACATGGTGGTGAATTACGATTTGGAGCCCGGGCGCTCCATGGCCGTGCATGACCGCACCGCGGCCAGCATTCAGGACGCCACGGATAAACTCAACAAAGAATATATGGACAAGCGCGAAAAGCTGCTCAAGACGCCCAAGGGCCGCGCCCTGAAGGAAGATGGAGCGGACACACAATTTGTGGTGCGCACGGTCACGGTCAAGGGCGGCGGCATCGAGCGCGGCGTGAATCCCAACCAGGGCAGTTTGTTCATGGAGGTGCTGGGCGGAGAAACCAGGGGGTTCGGATCCAAGGAAATCATGAACCGGTGGCGCGAGTTGATGGGCGAAATGCCCGGGGTGCGCAAGCTGGATATCGAGGCGACCGTGGGGCCGCCGGGCGGCGATGTGGTGGAGGTCATGCTCATCGGCAAGGACATGGACGCTTTGCGCAAAGCCGCGGGCCTGGTCAAGGAAAAGCTGCGCAATTTCAACGGCGTGTATGAAGTGCAGGACAGCCTGGAATACGGCAAGCGCGAGTTGCGCATGACTCTGAATGACAAGGGCAAATCCGTGGGCCTGACTCTGGGCAGCCTGGCCCTTCAGGTGCGCCAGGGCTTTTACGGCCACGAGGTGCACCGCATCCAGCGCGGCCGCGACGAACTCAAGGTCTGGGTGCGCTACCCCAAGAACGAGCGCGACAGCATCGCGGACTTCGAATCCATCCGCGTGCGCACGCCTTCGGGCGCCGAAGTGCCCCTCATCGAGGTCGCCGATATCACGTCGGACCGCCAGTTGCTGTCCATCAACCGCTACGAGCGCAAGCGCCAGATCGTGGTCAGTTGCAAACTCGACCTGGATAAATTAACGCCCGATGAACTCAAGCTGGAAGTCAATAAGTTCATGCCCGATGTGCTGGCCAAAGTAACGGATGTAAAGCACAAGTTCGAGGGCCAGGACCGGTACCAGCGCCAGATGATGACGAGCATGATGCGCGGGTTCCAGATCTGCCTGATTCTGATTTTCGTGATTATTGCATTGACATTCCGCAACTACCTGCATGCACTCATGATCATGCTGCTTATACCCATGGGCTTTATAGGCGCCGTGGCCGGGCACCTGATCGTGCCGCTCATCAATGCGCGCGTGGACCGCATGGATCTGACCATGCTCAGCATGGGCGGGATCGTGGCCCTGGCCGGCATCGTGGTCAACGACTCCATCGTGATGATACACGCCATCAAGGGCAACATCGGCGCGGGCATGGCCGTGCGCGAGTCGGTGTACCAGGGCGCGGTGAGCCGTTTCCGGCCCATTGTGCTCACCACGGTCACGACCAGCATCGGCATGATGCCGCTGATTCTGGAAAAATCCCTCCAGGCCCAGTTCCTCATTCCCATGGCCGCGTCCATTGCATTCGGTTTGCTGGTCGCCACCTTCTTTACGCAAATCTGGCTCCCCTCGGTGTTCCTGGCCCTGAACGCGCTCAAGCGGTTCTGGTACTTCCTGGCCAAGGGCAAGCTGTACACGCCCGAGGAGATCGAACGCAACGGGTTGCCGGACGGCAATTTCATCAAGGGCCTGTTCCCCTGGTGGCTCACCGCGGGCCTCATGGCGGGTCTGGCTGTCGGGTTCGTAATATTCGCGCTGATTAAAAAGTAACGGGCCGCGCCATAAATTCGTTGTCAAAAAGCCCCGGCGGCATGCCGGGGCTTTATTATTATTTTTTGCACATGCCGCAACAGGGTGAAACCACTGAATATCTTGCCCGTTGATTTGCTTGTGATATAATATGCCGGAGCATAAAATATGCCGAACAAAAAGACGGAGTGAATACCATGGCCGAAGAACAGAATAATCCCGCACAGGATCCCGCACTGGATAAGATCGAAGGAATCGAATTCGTGGGCGAAGACCGCATGAAGGCGCGCGTGTATCTGCGTGCGATTCTGCCCCTGCTGGAAATCGTTGCCGAGGATGTCGAGAAATATAAGAAAATGATCGCTCCGTGGAATTGCGTGGTGCAGGTGGAAACCCTGGGCGACGAAGAAGCCGCGGCCCACATCATTATCAAGGACGGCGTTTTGCGTGTGGCGCCGGGCCGCCACCCCAGCCCCACCATCGGCCTGGGCTTCAAGACGCTTGAACAAATGAATATCACCCTGGGCGGGGGTATGTCCGGCATTCCCAAAATCAAGGGCCTGCTGCACGTCATCCTGCTCATCAAAGTCATGCAGTTGCTCAATTCCCTCAAGATGCTCATGCCCGAATTCACGGCCGCCACGGATGAGGAGAAGATGATCAAGGTCAAGATGCTGCTGAGCATGGTGACCACGGCCATGCAGGAAATGTGCAACAGCGGCGACGAGTTCATCGGACGCCTGGTGCGCGGCAGCAAGGGCAAGGTCATCCAGTGGGAAGTGCCCAAAGGCCCGCAGGCGCACGTGATTCTCGAATCCCCGAACATCAACGCTTTTAAGGGCAAGCACGCCAAGCGCCCCTATCTGATCATGAAATTTGCAGACCTGGACAGTGCGTACAAGGTGCTGTCCGGCGAACTGGACGCGGTGCAGGCCACGGCCACCCAGGCCATGAAACTGCGCGGCCCCAGTGAATACGGCATGCGCATCGGCAACATGATGAAGCGCGTGGAAAATTTCATGATGCCCTCCGAGGGCTGAGCCGCTTAGCATTTCGCGGGTTGCTTTTTCGCGTCCAAAGCCTTCAGAATGCCATGCATTTATTGGATCCCGTTTCATTTGCCTGCAATCATCTTTCACAGAATTCCTGTTTCCGGTCTATAATGTTCTATTAAATCCCGCGCCGCACACCGGAATCGGCATTGGCCGTGCCGGTAAGCGGCGCACAGGAATCACGGTATTGTGATGCAGCCATCCCAGAAAACTCCCTCTCCAGGCCGCGCCCTTGCCGCCATGCTTTTGCTTGCGCTCGTCCTGCTCCTCGGAACCCTTTTCTTTTTTCGCGGCCTGGGCTCGTTTTACTTCGCCGGGTTTGTTGCTGATAATCTCGGGCATTTCCACGATGACGCCGTGTGCATTGCGCAGGGCAGCCTGCCATACAGCGATGCGTTCAGGGAATGCGTTGCCGTGGCCAGAAAAGCGCCGGCCCGGACTGTGGTGTTCGAGTATCCGCCGGCAACAGGCCTGCTGCTCGGGCTCATGGGCCTGGCCTCGGGCGCGGACCCCATGGCTTTCCAGATGGTGTTCATGGGGTGCATGTTCCTCATCATGCTGCTGATTTTCATGATCGCGTACAATGAAGCCGAAGCCCTGCGCGCGGCGCATGGGCCGGACCGGCGCGCGCATGTGTTTGCGGCCACGGCCGCAACCCTGCTGGCCGTTGGGCCCGTGGCCCTGGTGTCGTTCGATCTCATCCCGGCCGCGCTCACCCTGGGCGCGCTGCTGTTGGCGTTGCGCAGGCGCTCCGCGGCAGCGGGCGCGCTGCTCGGGCTGGCCGTTGCATTCAAGGGCTATCCCGTTGTGCTGCTGCCCCTGTTCGCCGCCATCGCGCTCAAGCGCGGCCGCGCGCAGGGTGCGGCCGGCGCTGCGGGGTTCGCGTCCGTGCTGGGCGCATTCACCCTGGCCGCGCTCCTGATTTCGCCCTCGGGGTTTGCGGCTTCGTTCGCTTATCACAGCGGCCGCGGCCTGGAACTCAACAGCGTGTACGCGGCCCTGCTCGTGCTCATGAAATATTTCGGCGTAATCGAACTGGCAAAACATTTCGATCACGGATCCTGGAACCTCACGGGAGGTGGCGTGGTGCGCATGTTTGAAGCGGTGTCCACCCTCCTGCTTGCGTGCGCGTTGCTGCTCGGCGCCTGGCGCGGCTGGGCCCTGTTCTCTCAAACCAAAAACACGCCGGAATCCGGCGGTGCGGCGGGCCGCGACATGGACGCGGCCCTGCGCTGGGCCGTGGGCGTGCTGTGCCTTTTCATGGTGTTTTTCAAGGTGGGATCGCCGCAGTTTCTGTGCTGGATTGCTCCGTTTATTCCCCTGCTGGTTCTGCGCAACGGGGCGTGGATATGGGCGGTGCTGTTCGTGCTGGCCGGGCACGCGGGCGCGGCCGTGTTTCCGCACCAGTGGGCCGCGTACGCGGGCGGGCTGCGCGCAGCCCCGGCGGCTATGTTGCTGTTCGGCAAATGGGCGCTCCTTGTTCTCGGAATTTCCGTTCTATCGCGCAACCGCTCTCTTGACTCCGGGCCAGGAGGCGTGCGGCCATGACGCAGGCACGCCGTTTCGCGCTGGCCGCGGCCGCATTCGGGGCCTGCGTGATGATCGCGCAGATCCTTTTATTCCGCGATCTTATGGCTTTGAGCCTGGGCAGCGAATTGGCAATCGGACTCATCTTCGCGGGCTGGCTCACAGGCGTGTCCGCGGGCAGCGCGCTCGCGGGCCTTTGGGTGCGTTACCGCAAGGCACCTCCTGTTACGGTTGCGGCCTGCCTGGCTCTGTTCGGATTTTCAACGCCTTTATGCATAATGCTTGCACGCTGCATGCGGCCCTGGGCCGGATATATCCAGGGCGAAGCCGCGCCGTTCGGCGCGCTTGTGTGGATGATTCCGGCAGCGGCCGCGCCCGCCGCATTTCTCGCAGGCGCCGGGTTTGTGCTGCTGTGCTCTGCGGTAAATGCGAACGCCGGAGACACGGATCCATCTTCCTCCCCCGAAGTTTCTTCGGGCCGGGTTTATGGACTCGAAGCACTGGGCAGCATGGCGGGCAGCCTGTTGTTCACATTCCTGCTGGTTTTCCTGCTGCCGCCCATTGCGCTGTGCCTTTGCCTGGCCGCGGCCATGATGCTGGCGGTTGCTGTGTGGCTACCCGGCGCGGCGCGCACCCTGGCCATGGCCGCGTGCGCCGCGGCCGTGGCCGGCGCCCTGCTCCTTTCACCCATGCTGGAAACCCTGTCGCGCGGCGTGCAGTGGGGTCGTGCGGACATCGCGGCCAATGAGGAATCCATTTACGGAAACATCACGGCCATTCGCCAGAACGCACAGGTGAGCCTGTTCAGCAACGGGCGGCTGGCCGGTGTTACTGGCGAGTCCCCGGGCGCGGCTTTTCGCGCGCACGCCGTTATGTGCTTGCACCCGCACCCCCGGCGCGTGCTTCTCGTGGGCGCGGACACGGACACTATCCGCGAAATGCTCAAGCACAAGCCCGAGCATATTACCGTGGTGGAACTGGATCCGGTGCTGTGGGCGCTGCGCGAGCGGTTTCTTTCGCTCCCGGACCTCAAGATGCTCAATGATGATCGCGTTTCCGTGACAATCACGGATGCGCGCACGTTCATCAGCAGGCCCGGAGGCCTGTTCGATATCATGCTCGTGAATGTGGGGGATCCGGAAACCCTGCTCGTGAACCGCTATTACACGCGCGAATTCTTCCGCGCCGCCGGAAAGCGGCTTGCGCCGCGCGGCCTGTTCGCGCTCGCCGTTTCTTTTCAGAGAAATTCCACGAGCGCCTGGCAGGCGGATCTCCTGGGCTCCCACCTTAAAACCATGGACACCGTGTTTCCGCGCCTTCTGCTGCTGCCGGGCCAGGACGGCGCCCTGTTGGTTACATCGCGCGACGCCCCGCTCGCGTATGGCGCCGCGCCCGCGGTGGCGCGTTATGTGGAGCGCGGCATTGCGTCCGATCGTTTCGACCCCATGCTGCTTGTGGAAGCACTGGACTCGGATGTGCTGGCCGAAGCATTGAAGCAGCCGCGTCTCATAGGAGCAACAAACGCCGGGGACCTGATGGAATACGACATGCGCGGGGACCGTATCGGCTATGTTTTTGACAGGTTAAAAAACCGGCCGGACGCGCGCGTGAACCGTGATTTCCAGCCGGTGAGCACGTATTACCAGACGCGCGTATCCAGCGAATTGTTTCGAGGCCCCATGCAGCGCTTAATGAAGCGCATCACGCGCCGGTCCGTATTTGTTTATTCCATATGCGCGCTGCTCGCACTGGCCGCCGTGTTCGCGGCCCTGCGTTTCACAGGCGTTGCGGGCCCCGGGTCCGCACTTACGCCCGCGGCCGCGGCCGCGGGGTTCTCGGGCCTTGTTCTGGAAATTGTGATTCTATTCTTCTTTCAGGTGCGCAATGGCGCGGTATATCAATTCGTGGGCCTGGTGCTGGCCGCGTTCATGGCCGGCGCATGGACAGGCGCGGCGCTGTGCCGCAGATTCGCCACAACCGCACGCGTGCGCAGCGCCGCGGTTCCCCTGCTGCTCATGCTGGGCTTGTGCGCGGGCCTTGCGGCGAGCAACGCTTTATCCGGAGTTGCAGCCGGAGCGCCCGCGTTCCTGTTATCCATGGGCGCAACCCTGGCCGCGGGCGCGCTGACGGGCGCATTTTTCTCTCTGGCAACAGCGGCTGCGCGCGGCCGCGCGGCCACGGGCCGGATTTATGCCGCGGATCACGCGGGCGCGGCCCTGGGCGCGGCGTGCGCCAGCGCTTTCATCATTCCCCTGGCAGGCATTTCCGGCGCCCTGTGGCTGAGCTGCGCGGCCCTGGCCGCTGGCGCGGCGTGCCTGTTCATGCCAGGCCGATCTTGACCCCGGTCCCGGTTTAGTGGACAATATGCCCGTGGATGATATGCCGAATAACAACCGATTCCGTCCCGTGCTGCGCCTGGCCGCAGGTGTGGCGTTTCTGTTCCTTTTAATTATTGCGGGTTATTCGTGGTGGATTACGCGCCCGGTCGCCGGAGCAGTGGTGGCCGCCCTGCCCATTGGGGACGGCATGCTGCTTGCGGGCCATGCGCGCCTTTCCATGATGCCTCCCGGGGAAATGGCATTCCTCCCATCGCCCATCCGCCTGGCCGCGCGCGCGCACCGCTACACATCCGATTGGCGCCTGCTCTCCGCGGGCGAAAAATCCGGCCCCGGCATTAAGCTCGCGGTTTCTTTCGGAGATGTGAGCACCCTGCCCCCTGTGAGTGCGGGCGGACACGGCATCCTGGCCGCGGCCCTGCCGGATCGCATTGTGCTCCTGGGCGCCGACGGCGCCAAGCAGAACGAATATGTTGTCAAACAGACGACCATGCGCAGCATCGCGGCGTCCGCTGACGGGCGATGGGCCGCCTTTGCATGCTCGCGCCCCGCGCTCCTCAAAACCCAGGGGCGCCAGCCCGGCATGGACCCGTATGAAAGGCAATCCGCGCCCGCACAAACCGGCGCACAAACCGCTTACCGCCTTTTTGTTTCTGACGGCAAATTGAATAATGTCAAAGAAATCGATATTTCGGGACTGTATCCCTCTCTGGGCCCGGGCGCCCTGGCCTGGAACGATACGCCCGAGCTGCTCTTTACCGGATACGTCAAGGACAACCACGACCTGCTCACAACCTACCGCGTGGACCCGCAATCGGGGTCCATCACGCCCGCGCCCGGCCAGACCGACTGGGGCCCGGTGTTCGCCCTGTCTCCGGATGGAAAAACCGCAGCCGCCGTGGGCAGCCGCGGCCTCACGCTCACCAACACCCAGACCGGCGCGCAGGACCACATCCCCGCCATATCTCCGCCCGAGCGCGTGCTCCCCGCATGGCGCCCCGACGGAAAACGCGTGGCTTTCGCTTTCCTGCCCCGCAGCGCCGGCGCACCCACTCAGGACAAAGCCCCGCAACCGAATGCGCTCGGACTCAAAATCATTGTCATGGATGCTGCGTTGCGCAACATCACAGCCCAGAGCCAACCGGTCAAGGATTTCACCTGCGGGCTCTGCACCCCCTATTGGTCCCCGGACGGAGAACGCATTTTCATCAATGGAACCACATTCCAGGAGCGCCGCGCCGGATTCTACATCCCCCGCCACGTGGTCCTGTGCTTTGATATCAAATCCCAATCCGTTTCTTTTCCTTCGGACTTTGCGCCCCTCTGGAAATAACCCCCTGTCAATTGCCGCGAACCGATATATAATGGAACATCATGGATGTGCGCGCATTGTTTATCGAGGGATTGAATCTGGGCCGCGAACGCGAGCATGAACGCGCCCTGGACTGCTTTGACCGTGTGCTGCAGGCCGACCCCGCCCAGTCGCTCGCCCGGTACAATCGCGGCGTGTGCCTGCTGCGCCTGGGCCGCTACAACGAGAGCGCCGCGGCTTTCAAGCAGCTTCTGAGCGAACGCCCGGGCGACGCCGACATATTCAACAACCTCGGAAAAATCCTGTCCGGCTCAGGCAACCACGAACAGGCCCGCACCATCTTTGAAAAAACCCTCAGCATGGCCCCGGACCACGCCGACGCCCTGTGCCGCCTGGGCATCATCTATGGCCGCAACTTCGGGGACGTGGACCGGGCCTCGGACCTGTTCCGCAAAGCCCTGGCGCTTAACGAAAAACTGGCGCCCGCGCACCTGGGCCTGGCCATCTGCCACCACCACAACGCCGACTACGAAGCCGCCGCGCACCACCTGCGCCGCGCCATTGAACTCAACCCCCAAAGCGCGGCCGCGCACAACCACCTGGGCATCGCCTGCATGAAACTGGGCGATGAACAAAACGCCGACAAACACTTCAAGCAGGCGCTCCGCATCGACCCCAACGCAAAACTGCGCCACGAAAACCTGTGGCAGTTCCAGGACGAATAGCAGCCCCCGCCCGCCTACCGCGATGGAATGCTGTCCGGCAACTCGATATTTGATTGCGCCTTGAGATACTTGTCCAGAAATTTCACGGCCACGCCCAGGGCCCACTGCTCGTCATCATTGAGCAGGTCATGCGCCTTTTCCGGAAATTCATAAAAATACACAGGCGCGCCCGCGCCTTTCAAATGCGCATACATGGCGCGCGACTGCTCCACGGGCACAAGGTGGTCCACCTCGTTGTGAAACATGAGCGTGGGCGCGGCGTGGTCCAGATACGATGCCGGCGACGCTTCCGCCGCATCCTGTTTTGTAAACCTGGCGCCCCCGAAAATAAACCGCGCGGTTTCGCGCTGCACCGGGTCCAGAATCGTCAGATCCTGGTGCCCGTAGAACGAAATCACCGCCTGCACTTCGGATGTTACGCCCTCAAATTCCGTATCCGCGTGCTGAAGCTTTTTGACTTGAGATGTCACGGCCACAATGGACGCGATGTATGCGCCCGCGGAAAATCCGGTCAGGGCCGCGCGATCAGGATCCGCTTTATATTCGCCCGCATGCGCCTTGGCCCATTTGACCGCGGTGTGGATGTCTTTGACAAAATCCGGGTAGCTCGCCCCCACGGACAGGGTGCGGTAATTGGCGTCGAACACCACATAGCCCGCATCGGCGAACGCCCGGCACTTGCTGTGAATATCGCCCTTGTCCCCGCGCACAAACCCGCCCCCGTGCACAGCCACCACCATGGGAAACGGCCCCGCCCCCTCGGGAACAAAAATATCCAGTTTCAATGGTATTCCGCCCGCTTCCAGAAACGGCACATCTTCAACGAGCGTGAACGCCTGCTGCGCAACACATTGCTTTTGCGCAAACGCAAGGCACAGAGCCAGAAAGAACAATAATGAAAAACATCCGCGAATCCGTTTCATTTCAGCAATCTCCGAAAACCGTGTCATGAGCAAAACTTTGTACGCGGCGCTCAATACCCGCCGGACTCGCGCAGGGGTCCGGCCTCGCCCCATGCCTCGCACCTGCGCAGCAGGGGAATCAGCCCGCCTATAAAATCCTTGTAATTGCGCACCTCGCCCGTGCACTTGTGCAGCATGTCCAGCAGCGCGTCCATTGCCCCGAGTTCTTTGTCCAGGGCAACCGCGTCCGCTGCCGGGAAAGCGAGCCGCACCTTGTCCATGGCCCGGCTCATGCGCCGGATCTCGCCGCGCAGATTTTCACAGATCGGAAACACGGCGATGCGCAGATCATCCACGGCCTCGTCCATGGAATGCACGTTCAACGTGTCCAGGGCGTCGGCCAGGTTGAACGCGAGGCGCTGCATTTCTTCATCCGCGGCAATAAGCTCATTGGCATCCATTGTGTATGCGCCTCCCATCATGCATTATGCGGGACCGGGCATGCGAATTCAAATAGAATCCGCGGGCCGGCATCGGAACAAGGTGTCGACGCAGCCGCATTCCCGCATATATGATATGAACAGGAGGCGGGCAGCCCTTGCACCCCACGCCCGCACGGCACATGGCGCAATCCTCGCAACATGCAGCACCCCACCGCATCACCCATGCATGCCTGGACCTGGACGGCACCCTGGCGCACAGCATTCCGGCCATGCGCGCCGCATACGCCAATTTCCTCAAACGATTCGGAATCCAAGACACAGACGCGGAATTCCAGGAACTCAACGGCCCCTCCCTGCGGGAAATCGTTGATATCCTCAAACACCGCTACAATCTCTCCAATGACCCCCACGCCCTGCTCCGCGGCTACACCGCGGACATAGCCGCCGCATACACGGACACGGTTCAGCCCATGCCCGGCGCGCACGCCATGCTGCGGGAATTGAAAGCCATGGGCCTCACTCTCATTCTGGTCACGGCCAATGTGCGCGCCATCGCCTCGGGATTCATCGCCGCACAGGGCTGGGACGCTTTATTCGACGCCGCGGTCTTCGGGGATGACGTCACGCACGCCAAGCCCGCGCCCCACATCTACCTGGCCGCCCTTGAGCGCGCCCGCGCACACGCGGCGCATACCGCGGCCCTGGAAGACTCGCCCAACGGCGTGCGGTCGGCCGCCGCGGCCGGCCTGTTGCCAATCGGCTTCGCACCGGATCCGGCCGCGGCTGCGGCTTTATCAGCCGCGGGCGCGCGGCGCATCATCTCAACACTTATTGAATTGCCCTCTGCCATCAACGAATTTTCGGAGCCCGCCCCATGACAGAACCCGAATATGAAATCATCGCCACCGGCGCCATAGAACTGCGCCACGCCATAAATCCGGATCTCGAACGGCGCATCGCCGCACACAACGACGCCATTGAACACGTGTGGAACAGCGCCCGCTCCCTGGGCGGCGTGATTCTTTTTAACGGGACCCTGCTCACCTACACGGGCCACACCACGGAAAACGCCCATGTGCGCATCACCGGCCACTTCGCCGAGTACAAGCATTACATCGCTCAGCGCGCCAACCCGGACCTGGGCCTGGACATCAAGCCCATCGGCGTGAGCGGCATGATTATCGGCGCCAGCCAGGGCCAACCGTTCACCGTGTTCGCACGCCGCGCACCCAACATCAGCACATACGGCGGTTTCCTGGAACTCGTGCCGTCCGGCGCCATAGACCTCAGCGATGCGCGTGTGGATCAGTCCGTGGATTACGCGCACAGGCTCAAGAAGGAATTCGAAGAAGAAGTCGGCCCGCTTAACGAACATGCGCAATTCGCCATTGCAGGATTCGCGTTTCTCTATGACATCAAAGGCGGCGTGTACGACGTCTGCTGCCGCGTCCAGACATCATTGAAACCCGCATTTTTTATCAACTCCGTATCCATGTCCGAGGAATACAGCGACGCCGTGTGCGTGCCCCTGAACCAGGTGCGGCAATTCATACAGGAACACGGGCAGAAAATCGTTCCCACATCCATTGGGATTATTGAAGCGTTTCTGAGTTTGTGATTTCGCGATTGCATACACCACAATAAAAAATTCCACAAATGGCATAAACGCAAAAAGGGGCTGCCCTTTATGAAACGGGCAACCCCTGTGCGTTGCGTATTACGCGTCTACCCTATACAGGCACTTTTGTCATGGGAATGCGCAGCGCCTTGGCCACGCCCTTGCCGTAGGCCGGATCCGCCTTGAAGCAGTTGCCGATGTGGCGGATCTTGATTTCCTCGGGCGCATCGCCCATGGCGCGCGCTGTGTTTTCAAACAGCGCCTTTTGCTGATTCGCATTCATCATGCGGAACAGGTTGCCGGGCTGGGTGTAGTAATCATCGTCCTCCCGGTGGTTCCAGTGGTCCGCCGCGCCTTCCAGGCTCAGGGGCGGCTCCTTGAAATCAGGCTGCTCCCGCCATTCCCCATAGCTGTTGGGCTCGTACCCGAGTGTGCTGCCGTAATTGCCGTCCACACGCATGGCCCCGTCCCGGTGATAGCTGTGGAACGGGCGCCGGGACGCGTTGACCGGAATCAGATGATGGTTCACGCCCAGGCGGTAGCGCTGCGCGTCGCCATACGAGAACAAACGCCCCTGCAGCATTTTGTCGGGCGAGAACCCGATACCCGGCACAATGTTCGCAGGATTGAATGCGGCCTGCTCCACTTCGGCGAAATAGTTCTCGGGGTTGCGGTTCAGCTCCAGCACGCCCACATCAATGAGCGGGTACGCCTTGTGCGGCCAGACCCTGGTGAGATCAAAGGGATTAAATCCGCACGTGGCCGCTTCTTTTTCAGGCATGACCTGGATCTTCATGTCCCACCTGGGAAAGTCGCCCTTTTCAATGCTGTCGTACAGGTCGCGCTGGTGGCTCTCGCGGCACTTGCCGACAACAGCCTCGGCTTCCTGGTCCGTGAGGGTCTTGATTCCCTGCTGGGTTTTGAAATGGAACTTGACCCAGACCCGCTCATTTTTAGCGTTGATGAGGCTGAACGTGTGGCTGCCGTACCCGTTCATGTGTCGGTACGAGAGCGGGATGCCGCGCTCGCTCATGGTGATGGTCACCTGGTGCAGGGATTCGGGCAGAGACGTCCAGAAATCCCAGTTGTTCCTGGCGCTGCGCAGGTTGGTGCGCGGGTCCCGCTTCACAGCGTGGTTCAGATCAGGAAATTTGAGGGGATCGCGCAGGAAGAATACGGGCGTATTGTTGCCCACAAGGTCCCAGTTGCCTTCGTCGGTGTAGTACTTCATGGCGAATCCGCGGATATCGCGCTCGGCGTCCGCGGCCCCGCGCTCGCCCGCCACGGTTGAGAAGCGGACAAACACATCGGTTTTCTTTCCCTTTTTAGCAAAGATTTTAGCCTTTGTGTACTTGGCGATATCGTGCGTGACCGTAAAGGTTCCGTATGCGCCGGACCCCTTGGCGTGCATGCGCCGCTCGGGAATCACCTCCCGGTCGAAATGGGCCAGCTTCTCCAGAAACCAGGTGTCCTGGAGCAACTGCGGGCCGCGCGGCCCCGCGGTCATTACATTCTGGTTATCAACGACCGGGGCCCCGGCATTGTTTGTAAGTTTCTTCTTCTTTTTCATAGTTCCTCCTTTTTGCGCCGCGCGCGTTTTTCATTGCTGGTTGCCTTGGAGCATTTGGAACAAACACCCCTGACTTCCATTTGCTTTATCTCCACAGTTCCCATGGATATCACCATGTCCGGAAGCTGCAGGGAATCGATTTCCTCACTGTCAAAATCACGTGTCATGCCGCACTTGGTGCACACGAAATGATGGTGCGCCCCGGTATTGGCGTCGAACCGCATTCTGTCCCGCGCCGGGCCCAGGGTGGTGAGCAGGCCCAGGTCAATAAGCATCCACAACGTGCGGTAAACCGTATCCAGGGACATGGTGGGAATTCTCCGGCGCACGCCTTCAAAGATAGTCTCTGCGTCGGGATGATCTTCCGCGCCCGCCACTTCAAGGAATATCTCAATGCGCTGGTGCGTAAGCTTAATCCCGGTCGCACGCAGCCCCTGCTTGAAACGGTCCATGCGCTGTTCGAGTGTTTCCTGTGATACCATTATGGAGTTCTCCAAATAAGAATCAATATTATATAAGAATATAGCATTAATAAGCCAGGGCGTCAAGTCTGGACATATGGCCATAGATATAAAAGCTCAGCATGGTATCAAGAACAGCCAGGCCGGGGCATTCGTTCCCGGATGTAACGATTTTGTGAATTACCGTGATTGATTAAGGAGAGAAACAGAATTTAAAGATAAGAAAAGCCCCCTCTTGCGAGGGGGCTGTTTGATTGCGTTGAAAATGAGCCGCAGGATGAAGCGGCGGGTGCTGTGCGAACGGGAAGACAGCAGATTACATCATGCCGCCCATGCCGCCGCCCATGCCGCCCATACCACCCATGCCGGGCATGCCGCCGCCCGCGCCTTCGGCTTCGGGCTTATCGGCAATGAGGCATTCCGTGGTGAGAAGCATGCCGGCGATGGACGCGGCATTCTCCACGGCGCTGCGCGTGACCTTGGCCGGATCCACGATGCCGGCCTTGATCAAGTCCTCGAATTTTTCAGTCATAACGTTGAAGCCGATGTTCTTTTTGGCTTCTTTGACCTTTTCGAGGATGATGGAGCCTTCGAAGCCGGCGTTGGTGGCAATCTGGCGCAAGGGCGCTTCGAGCGCCTTTCTGACCAGTTTCACACCAACGGTTTCGTCGCCTTCGGCGACTTCCAGCTTGTCGAGCACTTTCATGGCGTTGACCAGGGCGGTTCCGCCGCCGGCCACGATGCCTTCTTCAACAGCCGCACGCGTGGCGCTCAGGGCGTCTTCGATGCGGTGCTTTTTCTCTTTGAGTTCGGTTTCGGTGGCAGCGCCTACGTTGATGACCGCCACGCCGCCGGCCAGCTTGGCCAGGCGTTCCTGGAGTTTTTCACGGTCATAGTCGCTGTCGCTCAGTTCGATCTGCTTCTTGATGAGGGAAATGCGCCCGGCGATGGCGTCGCGCGTGCCCTTGCCCTCGACGATGGTGGTCTCTTCCTTGGTGACCGTGACTTTCTTGGCCTGGCCAAGGTCGGCGATGTCCACGTTCTCAAGCTTGATTCCCAGATCTTCGGAGATGAACTTGCCGTTGCACAGAACGGCCAGGTCTTCCATCATGGACTTGCGGCGTTCGCCGAAGCCCGGGCTCTTGATGGCTACGCACTTGAGGGTGCCGCGCAGGCTGTTGACCACGAGGGTGGCCAGGGCTTCGCCCTCGACCTCTTCGCAGATGATAACCAGGGGCTTGCCGCTCTGCGCGATTTTCTCGAGCAGCGGAATGATATCCTTGATGGCGCCGATTTTCTTTTCGAACAGCAGGATGTACGGATCGTCGAATTCACAGATCAGGCTTTCCTTGTCTGTGACGAAGTACGGAGACAGGTAGCCCTTGTCGAACTGCATGCCTTCCACGACTTCCAGCGTGGTCTCGGTGCCTTTGGCTTCCTCGACCTGGATCACGCCGTCTTTGCCCACTTTGTCCATGGCGTCGGCAATGATGTCGCCGATTTCCGAGTCGTTGCCGCTGATGGCGGCAACCTGCATGATTTCGTTCTTGGTTTTAACGGGAACGGCCAGCTTCTTGATCTCGGCGACAACAGCCTTGACGGCCTTTTTGATGCCCTGCTTAAGGATCATGGGGTTGGAGCCTGCGGCCACATTCTTGAGGCCTTCGGCAACCATGGCCTGGGCCAGAACTGTTGCGGTGGTGGTTCCGTCGCCGGCCACATCGTTGGTCTGGCTGGCAACTTCTTTCAGGAGCTGGGCGCCCATGTTTTCATAGGGATCTTCCAGTTCGATTTCCTTGGCGATGGTCACGCCGTCATTGGTGATTGTGGGGGAGCCCCACTTTTTTTCCAGAACTACGTTGCGGCCCTTGGGCCCGAGTGTGATGCGTACGGCATCGGCAACAATGTTGGTGCCTCTCTCGAGCGCGCGGCGCGCTTCTTCGTTGAATGCCAGTTGTTTGGCCATAAGATCGTCCCTCCTTAGTAAGTCCGATTATTTCTCGACTTTTGCCATGATGTCGTCTTCGCTGACGATGACGTATTCGCTTCCGCCAATCTTGATTTCCGTGCCGCCCCACTTGGCGATAATAACGATGTCGCCCTTTTTAACATCCGGAGCAATGCGCTTGCCACTGTCATCAAGTTTGCCGGGCCCCACTGCGACTACATTACACTCTTGGGGTTTTTCCTTGGCGCTGTCGGGCAGCACAATGCCGCCCGCTGTCTTCTCCTCGACTTCATTGAGTCGCTGAAGAACTACTCGATCTCCCAACGGTACCAGTTTCATGTTGTGAACCTCCTCTCAGTTGCTTATGTTGTGTGATGAATTTAGCACACTAACCTTACGAGTGCTAATATTCTAACGGAAATTGTGGAAAAATCAAGATGCATTATTTCATCACAATCAGCTTATAATAGCTATATTATGAAATTATTGATAAATAATGTCATCCACGTTATATTTTTGCAAATTATCAAACTATTACTCTATTTATCTACGTTCTTTAGTGCGATCATATCAACATATCTAGTTAAAAAACTAAGTAAAAGCCACATTGAGTTGTTCCGCTGGCCATGGCGCAGTTAACTATTTTCCGCATGCCTTTGTTTTCTATAAAGAAGTACACCTTATTAAGGTAAACGGTTCCATGTTCAGGAAATCAGCTCCGATATCCAATTCCAATACGATTTGTTCATATGCAAGTCACCGAATTTCAAGAAATATAATTTTTACTGGGAGCACATAATATTTTATGAGGCAAATGCCCGGCGCGCCTTAAGCCGGGCATTTGCCCGCCATAAAGTTTTAGGAGGATTCTTAAGGAACCCATTTTCAAAAGGGTTCCTTAAGCCGTCGGAGACAAAATCATTTAAACAAGGTTTCGCCCTTGCTTTTGAGCTTTTTGCGCAGCATTACGATTTGATCGCGCAGGGCAGCGGCGGCTTCGAAATCCAGATCATCCGCGGCCTTCCACATGTCTTTTTCGAGTTCATCAATTTTGAGGGAAATATCGGGCAGAGCCTCTTTTCCGATACGCTCGGCAATTTCCTGCACGCGCTTGTCGCTCACATGATAGGTGCTTGAAGCCATGCGGTCATGAATGCGGGATTTTATGGTTTCGGGCTGAATTTTGTATTTGCGGTTATGGGAGATCTGTTTTTTGCGGCGGCGGCTGGTTTCATCCACGGCGCGCTGCATGGAGTCGGTCATCTTGTCGCCGTAGAGAATGACCCGGCCGTTTACATTGCGCGCGGCGCGGCCCATGGTCTGGATGAGGGTGACATCCGAGCGCAGGAAGCCCTCTTTGTCCGCGTCCAGGATGGCCACCAGGGACACCTCGGGCAGGTCCAGGCCCTCGCGCAGCAGGTTGATGCCAACGAGCACATCAAATACACCCTGGCGCAGATCGAAGATAATGCCGATGCGGTCCAGTGTGTCGATATCCGAGTGCATGTACCGGGCTTTGATCTCGCGGTCCAGGAGGAATTCGGTCAGGTCCTCGGCCATGCGCTTGGTGAGCGTGGTCACGAGCACGCGTTCCTTGTTGTCCGTGACCTTTTTAATTTCCTTCAACAGATCGTCCATCTGATTTTTTGTGGGGCGGATATCCACGCTTGGGTCGATCAGGCCCGTGGGGCGGATAACCTGCTCGGCGATGATGGTGCTGTTCTCGCGCTCGAACGGGCCGGGCGTGGCGCTCACGAACACCACCTGGGGCACGCGCGCCACGAATTCCTCGAACGCGAGGGGGCGGTTGTCGTATGCGCTGGGCAGGCGGAACCCGTGCTCCACCAGGCTGTTCTTGCGGCTGCGGTCCCCGTTGGACATGGCGCGCAGTTGCGGAATAGTGACGTGCGATTCGTCGATGATCACGAGAAGATCTTCGGGGAAATAGTCGATGAGCGTATAGGGCGGATCCCCGGGCTTGCGGCCGTCGAAGTGGCGCGAGTAGTTTTCGATACCGTGGCAGTAGCCCATCTCGCGAATCATTTCCATGTCGAACTGGGTGCGTTCCCAGATGCGGTGGGCTTCCGCTTCCTTGCCCTGGGCGCGCAGTTCCTTGAAGCGGGCGTTGAGTTCATCGGTGATGTTGCGCAGCACGCTGGACAGGCGCTCCGGGGGCAGCACGTAGTGCGTGGCCGGGAAAAGGAGCATGGCCTCGGGGCGCTCCACCACCTCGCCGCTGCGCGGGTGCACCATGGAGATGCGCTCCAGGTCGTCGCCCATGAAATCCAGTTTCACGATGGTTTCGCGGTCCGCGGGGATGAGTTCGATGGTGCCGCCGCGCACGCGGAAGCGCCCGCTTTCCAGGTCATAATCCGTGCGGTCATACTGCATGTCGATGAGATCGCGGATCAGCGCGTCGCGGTCATATTCGCCGCCCGCTTCCAGGCGCATGCACACGGACTCATAATCCTGTGGCGAGCCCAGGCCGTAGATGCAGGACACGCTGGCCACGACCAGGGAGTCGCGCCGCAGCAACACGTTCTGCGTGGCCGCATGGCGCATGCGATCAATCTCGTCGTTGATGCTCGCATCCTTTTCGATATACGTGTCCGTGACCGCGATATAGGCTTCGGGCTGGTAGTAATCGTAATAGCTCACAAAGTAGCCCACGGCGTTTTCCGGAAAAAAGCCCTTGTACTCGTTGCACAGTTGCGCGGCCAGGGTTTTGTTGTGGGCGATTACGAGCGTGGGCCGCTGAATCTGCTGGATGAGTTGGGCCACGGTGTAGGTTTTGCCGGAGCCGGTCACGCCCAGAAGGGTTGTGAATTTGTTGCCCGCGCGCAATGAATCCAAAAGCTGGGCGATGGCCGCGGGCTGGTCGCCTTTGGGCTCGTAGTCGGACTGGAGTTGAAACGGCAGATCCTGAAGCATGATTCATTATAAAGGAATCGCACAAGGAGTTGCATGCCTTTGACACGGTTTCATGGGCCGCAGAAGAAAGACATGGATTATCGATACGCTGAGTTGATACGTGGCATATGCAGACTGCCGGACTCCGGAATTCTGCAAGGTTGTAACCCCTCATTGCTCAAAGTAAATTGATGGGCTGACGCTTTAAGCAAATTGAAGGACCGGCAAATTGAAAAATGTGGCAATATTGCATTTTTCATAACACAACCAGAATGGCATACTTTGCAACGGCTCTTGCGGGAAAGTTACTCATTCCCGTTTATTTGTAAACAATGCATAACGCTATGGAATCAAATAACTGAAAATTCTCAGCAATGATTCAAAGAGGCAAATGCCCGGCGCGCCTGTTGCCGGGCATTTGCCCAGAAAAAATTTTGGGAGGATTCTTAAGGAACACTTTTTCAAAAGGGTTCCTTAAGTCGTCGAAGACACAAGCCTTTTCTTTTTCTTATTTCATGTTGATCTTCGCGTGTGTGGGCGGCATGTGCCTGGTGTCATTGAACGGCTGCGGAGGCGGCGGAGGCAAGAGCGCGGCAAAATACGATGCTTCGGCGGTTCAGCCCCAGCAGGCCACCACAACCCAGGACGACACCACCGCGGCCACAAGCGCCACATCCACGGCAGGCGCGCTCTGCGACAAAAGCAGCGGCGTGAGCATTTCCTGGTACGCGGAACACTATGGCGACGGCCGCCTCGTGGATCTGGATTACCACGGGTATAATCTCGCGCGCCAGGTGGAAGTGCGCGGCATCGCCACCGGTGAAACCGTGATTGTAAAACCATTCGGAAACGCTTCGTCCTCATTTGCCACCACAACCTCAAGCGCCACGGGAACCGCCCTCACAGCCACGGATACCACTCTGTTCGCTACAAGCATCACCCCCTATAACGGATACGCCGTGAGCAGCATCACCCTGGAAAGCGCAACCGACAGCCAGGGCGTTCCCTATTACCGCGGCTGGATCCATCTGCCGCCCTGGGCCGAATCCAGCCAGCTTCCGGACCGCATGGTCTTTATGCCCATTATTACGTGGTCCGGCGGCAGTTACACGGCGTGTGAAACCGCGGAGAAACTGGAAATCGGCGCCAAACACTGCTATGGGCTCACGTACTGGGACGCCGATTGCCTGCCCGCAACACCCACAACCCAGGTCACTCCTGCGTCTGGCACCACAGCCATGGCGTACACTGTGAATTGCGTGGCCGGCCCCGGCACGGTCTATGCCATAGAAGCGCGTTGCGACACCGCATCCGCGTGGACGCCCGTGTGGGAAGGCACATCCATTCAGTGCCGCTATGCCGCGGCCGGCACATATACCCCCGCGTGCCGGTTCGACTACACGCAGGCCGATGATGCGGACGAACCCATCACCGTCACCGCGCCCGCGGCCGCGGCCCCGCGCATGCGCCCCGGCGCCGTGAGCCTGCTGCCCCTGCGCAAGCGCTTCGTGTATCTTGCGCCGCCTGCATGATGCGCGGCCCGGTTTTCATTGGAACCTTCCAAAGTGATATTCATATACTATGGTGTCAGTAAAGGAATCGCGAAAGGAGTGCGCACATGGCACTGCTTGAAATCAAAGATGTGGTATTAAGACTCGGTGGAACGCCCGTGCTTAACCACCTGAATCTGGAATTCTGGGAAGGGCACGTGCACGCCCTGGTGGGTCCCAACGGAGCCGGCAAGTCCACCCTGGCCAACACCATCATGGGCCTTTTCGGGTACACGGATTTTGAGGGGGACATCCTGTACAACGGCGAATCCCTCAAAGGCGTGCCCGTGGACGAACGCGCGCGCCGCGGCATCACCCTGGCGTGGCAGGAGCCCGCACGCTTCCAGGGCCTGTCCGTGCGCAAGTACATCCGCGCCGGCGCAAAAGATAAAAGCGACGAACGTGTGGACCAGGTCCTTGTGAAAGTCGGCCTCGACCCGCGCACGTACCGCAACCGCGCCGCGGACCGCACCCTCAGCGGCGGTGAGCGCAAGCGCGTGGAAATCGCTTCCCTGCTCGCCATGGAGCCGCGCGTGGTGCTCATGGACGAGCCGGACAGCGGCATCGACATCCAGGCCATCAACCATATTTTTGAAGCCATCAGGTTTTTCAAGGAAAACGGCGCCACGGTCATTCTCATCACGCACAGCCTGCCCGTGCTGCAGCAGGCCGAGCACGCGTTTCTTCTGTGCAACGGCCGCCTGCGCGACAAAGGCACCGTGGACAAAATCGAGCACTATTTTGCGGAAAACTGCATTATGTGCGAAACCCCGAACGAACCCGAAAAACGACAGGGAGAATGGCAATGACTCTGGTCGATCAAAAGGAAATCGACGCCATATGGCAGTCCATCGGCATGGACAAGCACCAGCACGAAGAGGACGTGGTCAAGATCACGGTCTCGGGCAACCGCGTCATGGGCGCGCACCTGCTGCCCGGCGTGGAAGTGGATGCCGATGAGAAACCCGACGGCGTTTCCGTGCATTTCCGCATTCTGGACGAAGCGTTTATCGCAAAACCCATCCAGTTGTGCTTCGGCGTCATGCCGGAAACCGGGCTGCAGCACATCGAGCTGGATTTGAATATCGGCGCCAATTCGCGCGCGTCTGTTGTGGCGCACTGCACATTCCCCAATGCCGTGGACGTGGTGCACCGCATGGACGCTGTGATCAACGTGGGTGAAGGCGCGTGCTACAGCTATTTCGAGCGCCACGTGCATGGGCCCAACGGCGGCGTGACTGTGATTCCCAAGGCCAAAATCAACATCGGCGAGCGCGCGCGCTTTAAAACAGAATTCGAGCTCATCAAGGGCCGCGTGGGTGTCATGGCCATCGATTACGAAGCCGAGTGCGCGGCGCACAGTGTCATCGAACTCGTGGCGCGCATCATCGGCGCGGGCAACGATAAAATCAAAATCAATGAAACCGCACACCTGCGCGGCGAACATTCCCGCGCGTTTCTGCAATCTTATCTCGCCCTCAAACACGATGCCGTGGCCGATGTGTACAACACGGTCACCGCATATGCGGACGGGGCCACGGGCCATGTGGATTGCAAGGAAATCGTGCAGGGCCGCGCCGTGGCCCGCGCCGTGCCCATCGTGGAGGTGCGCCACCCCGGC
>Ga0351973_1084_pt1 | contig 26993 bp, 21 predicted proteins | sample BONcelFGM3001E14_FD_206745 | JGI IMG/M metagenome (GOLD analysis project Ga0351973, IMG submission 206745) | Enriched cells from coal bed in the Powder River Basin, Montana, United States - BONCAT cells FGM rep3 HSBNCT.FGM.300.1.E14 ...
CAATTCCTTCCATAGGTTTACTTGGGCCAGTATTGCCTTACCGTGGCGGTATTGCACAGCACACTACAATGTTACACAGAACATTGAAGAAAAAAGCAAAGCTTATTTCAATTTCTTTTAAAAATCAGTATCCCCTGTGGCTTTATCCAGGTAAAAGTAACTTTGATCCATCTTATGAAAATTATAAAGAACCGGAGATTATTTATTTACTTGATCCGTTAAATCCCTTTTCATGGATTTCCGTATGTAATCATTTCATAAAACATGAATGTAAAATGGTTATAATACCATGGTGGTCCATATTCTGGACAGTATGTTTTTCTTTTATAGCAAGATATTTAAAGTATAAAGGAATTAAGGTAATGTTTCTCTGCCATAATATAGTAGAACATGAACCGAAAATCTGGAAAAAATTATTGACAAAAGCAGTTTTATCGGCAGGAGATTACTTTTTAGTTCATACAGAAAAGGATGGAGACCTTATAAAGACCTTATTAAATAAAGACAACATAATTATCTGTCCCCATCCTCTATACAATCAGTTTCCTCCCGGAAAAGGATATTTACCAAGACGGGCCAGACTTGAGCTCCTGTTCTTCGGATTCGTCAGGCATTACAAAGGACTTGATATATTATTTAAATCTATGGAATTATTGAAAGAAGAAGATATTTTTCTCACAGTAGCAGGAGAATGGTGGACAAAAGATAAAAATCCGAAAAAATTTCTAAATGCTTCAAATAATAAAATAGAAATTATAGACACTTATATTACAGAAGAAGAAAGTGCCGAATATTTCGCCAGAGCAGATGTAGTTGTACTACCATACAGAAGTGCAAGCGGAAGTGGAGTAGCATCAGTGGCATATCATTACAATAAGCCGGTAATTGCCACAAAAGTCGGAGGATTTCCTGATGTGGTAAAAGACGGTATTTCAGGAAGATTGATAAACCCTGAAGATCCCTGTGAGCTTGCCATGGTTATAAGAGAATTTCTATATAAACCTTCATTAAATATGTCAGAAAATATAAAGAAAATTTCTGAGGATATGACATGGCATAGTTTTACAGAAAAAATTTTAAAATTATGTTATAATTCTTCATGAAAGAGAAACTATATAAATGATATCTGTTATAATCTGCACTTACAACAGAGCAAATTTACTTAAAAGAGCTTTAAATTCTCTTGCCAGACAGAGTTTTAAAGAGTTTGAAATTATAATTGTAGACGATGGCTCTGAAGATAATACCTGCGAGATCTGTAATAGCTTCAAAGATCAAATGTCTTCTCTGAAATATATCTATAAAAAGAATACAGGCCTTTCCAATGCCAGAAATATTGGAATAAAATCTTCAACAGGGGATTACATACTTTTCACTGATGATGACTGTATACCGGAAGAAAACTGGGTGGAAAGAATGAGTTTTTATCTAAAAAAAGAAACCATTGTTGCCGGTGCAGTAACAAGCCCTGTTTCAAATTACCTGAAACTCTGTCATAATATAGCACAGTTTCACCGTTTTATGCCTGGCAGAAAAGCAGGATATATAGAATTTATCTCAGGAGGCAACATGGGATTCAGAATTTCTGTTTTAAATGAAGCAGGCGGTTTTGAAAACAATCGTAAAATAGCAGAAGATATGGAATTTATTCTTCGTGCCAGAAAAAAAGGAAATAGAATATTTTTCGCTCCTGATGCTTCCGTATTACATAATCCTCCCAGAACAGATCTGAAAGATATATTAAAATATGCTTCAGATCATGCCAGAGAGACTGTAATACTCCGTAATAAATATTCTTCTCTTCTGAATACACCATTTTTGCTGAAATCACCTTATTTAATACTTCTCTTTGCTCCTATTATTTCACTGAAAATTACAGGAGAGATATATATTAAAAATTCCTATACAAGGCAATTTTTATGGACTCTTCCTTTAGTATATTTACTGAAAATTGCCTGGTGCTATGGAGCTTTTCATGGTCTGAAGGAGTCTAAAGCTTATGAATCTTAAAGGATTTTATTCTTCCGGTAAAGCATTACTGGGTATATTACATGGAAGTAGAGCATTCGGCGGACCGGTTCAGGCGATTCTGTCCCTTGGAAGTAAATGTAATATGAGATGTATTCACTGTTATTATTATTCACCTTATCTTCAGGGACCGGTTCACAGAGTATTGAGGGCAGGAGAAATACATAACCAGTCTGATATGTCCGAAGATATACAAATGGAACTTGTAGAAGAACTTTTAAACATTGGAGTATATAATTTTGTCCTTTCAGGTGACGGAGAGTTCCTGCTGAATAAAAATTGTATGGACATTATGGAAAGACTTAAAAAATCAAGCAGTAAGTGTATATTGAATACAAATGGCACTCTCCTTACGAAAGATATGATAGATAAACTCATAAAGATCAAATTTGATGAACTTCGCATAACAGTAATGGCAGGAACAGCAGAAATGTATTTACTTACCCATCCTGGAGTAAAGGAAGATATTTTTTATAATCTGAAAGAAAACCTTATCTATCTTGCCGAAAAAAAGAAGGAACTGGGAGTAAAAAAACCTGAAGCAACACTTGTTTATATAGTGATTTCAGAAAATTACAATGGTATTTTCAATTTTGCAGAATTTGCTCATTCAGTAAAAGCAGACAGATTACTTTACAGACCCTTTGACGATGTAGACGATGCCGGCCTTAAAAAGTTTATCCCATCAGAAAAACAATCTGATCACATAATAAAAGAACTTATGAAAGTAAAGGATTTCCTTCTTAAAACAAAGGTAAAACAGAATATTGCATCTTTCCTCAAAGCTTTTCGTGGAAAAATAGACACAACAGAACTCTATCGTTTCATTCCCTGTTACTATCCCTGGCTTGCTTCAATGATAGATATAAATGGCAATGTATATCCATGCTGCCGCTGTTATACACCGGTGGGAAATATTCATAAAAATTCTTTCAGAAAAATATGGTTCGGCAATTCTTACAGAGAGCTAAGAAAAGAGGCTCTTCAGATCAATGAGAGACAAAAATCGGTAAAAGATTGTTATTGTAATAGCTGTGTTCATTTCATACCAAATATTAGAGTCTATCAGTTACTCAATCCCCTGAAAGCCAGATCAACACAGTTCAAATCATTGTGCAGACATCTGTCAGAAGGAGATGAATAAAGATAATGGCATGGATGAATTTATCAGAAGGTCTAGTTAAAATAATTGAGTTATTACTTTATGACAGATTTTCATATGTATCTGAAGGTATACCTCTCAGTGTAAAGAAACTGTCTTTTCGAAAAAAGATAAATCTCTTCAGGTGTGGTATAAACAAGTTATTTTCCACGGCATTTGCTTCCGGTTATCCTCCTGTTATACAGGTAGAACCATCAAATATATGTAATTTAACCTGTCATCTCTGCCCGTCAGGTGAAGGAAATATGAAAAGAGAGAAAGGTATTATGTCTGCAGGAACATTTCAAAAAATTCTCGATGAAATTGGAGATACACTTATAACAGTAAGCCTTTATTCATGGGGGGAACCTTTTTTAAACAGAGAATTACCTGAAATGCTAAGTGCGTGTACAGACCGTAATATTCTTACAACAACGTCAACAAACGGCCATTTTATTCAGACACTTGAAGAAGCGTTAAATATAGTAGATGCAGGTCTTAAAGGTTTAACTATCGCAATTGACGGAAGTACTCAGGATATATATGAAAATTTTCGCAGGGGCGGAAAACTGGAAAAGGTCAAAAACTGCTCTCTCCTTATAGAAAAAGCGAAATCGATTCGTGGTTCAAAATTTCCCTATACAAATATCAGAGCTGTAGTAATGAGGCAAAATCAGGAAGATATACAGAATATAGAAAATCTTGCCAGAAGTATTGGAGTAAATATGTTTTCTTATAAAAGTCTGGCGTCTTTGAATCACAGTCCGGAGGTTAAGAAACTGGAACCTACAGATAAAAAGCTTTATAAATATAAATATGAACCGGTAGAGACAGGTAATAAAAAATTAATAAAATGTATATTCCCTTTCAGGCAGCCTACAGTATTCTGGGATGGAACTGTTGTGGGATGTGAAATGGATTATGATCTGGAGATACCCCTGGGAAAGATGGGAGAAGAAAAATTCTCTAATATATGGAACAGTCCCCGAGCAATAAAACTGAGAAAAAGTATTTTACAGAATGGACTCAACCATCCAGATTTCTGTCATAGATGTTGTTATAGAGAGACTGTTAACGGAAACACCGTATTATCTTATAAAGAATTGAATCCTGTAAGGCCATAATTGTTTATTTTGATTATTTTTTTCAATAAAATAAATGAATGTTTTAATTATGAGGTTTTATATGAATGTGACTGTTATAATCTGTACATACAACAGAGCAAATTTACTTAAAAGAGCCTTAAATTCTCTCGTGAAACAGACTTTCAGGGACTTTGAAACTATAATAGTAGATGACGGAACAGATGATAAAATTGCAGAATTATGTAATACAATGAAAGATAAACTGTTAAATTTGAAATATATCTCTACAGGAGGCAATACAGGCTCAGCATATGCCAGGAACAAAGGTATTGAAATAGCAAAGGGAAATTTTATACTTTTTACCGATGATGACTGTATACCGGCAGAAAACTGGGTGGAAAAATTAAGTTTCTACCTGGCTAAAGAACCTGTTATTGCCGGTGCTGTAATGAGTCCTGTTTCGAACTATCTGAAGCTCTGTCATAATATATCACAGTTTCATGCCTATATGCCAGGGCAAAAAGAAGGAAAAATTGAATTTATTGCAGGAGCAAATATGGGTTTCAGAGTCTCTGTTCTAAAGGAATTAAAAGGCTTTAAAAAAGAGCAGAAACTTGCAGTGGATACGGAGCTAATATTACGTGCCAGAATGAAAAATTATGAACCTTACTTTACATCCGAAGCCGTTGTAATTCATGATCCTGACCGTACAACTTTAAGAGATATATTTACTTATTCTTCAACTCATTCGGCTTACACAATATTACTCAGAAATCAATATAGATTTCTACTCATGACACCTTTTATTCTCAGATCACCTTTTCTGATACTTCTTATGTCTCCTCTTATAGCATTAAAGGTAACAGCAAATATTTATTTAAAAAATCATATGAGGAAATTTATATGGACATCTCCAGTAGTATATGCGCTAAAAATGGCATGGTGCTGGGGAGCTTTCTGCGGTTTGATGGACAGGAAAGCAATGGAGGAAAAACTTTGATTTTAAGAAAATTTCTATCACAGTTAAGAGCTTTAGCAGGTGTCATCCACGGCAGGAGAATCTTCGGAGGGCCGATTCAGGCTAATCTGACTCTGGCAAATAGATGCAATTTAAAATGCATTCATTGTTATTATCATTCACCATTACTGGAAAGGCCAAATTACAGAGGCGTAAGGCTTGCCAGACAGATAAATGAACAATTACCGGATGATGAATATTTTAATCAGCAGAAAAAAATTACCTTTAATCGAAAGGGTATGGAAAAAATCCTGGATGAGCTTATAAAATCAGGTATTTATCGCTTTTTTCTTTCAGGAAACGGAGAACCTTTTCTCAATAAATACTCCATTGATATTATGAAAAAAATCAAAAAAGCAAACTGTTATTGTCTTGTTAAAACAAATGGTACACTTCTCAGTAAAAAAATTACAGATGAACTTATACATATGAAATTTGATGAACTTCATATTACTACTATGGCAGGAAATAGAGATATGTATATCCGTACTCATTCCTGTGTGCCGCAGGAAACCTTCGATAGTGTGAAAAATAATCTTTTATATCTTGCAGAACAAAAGAAAAAACTTCATACAAATAAACCACAGGTCAGTCTTATTTATGTAGTTATTTCAGAAAATTACAGTGGTCTATACGATTTTGCAGAATTTGCATATAAGGTACAGGCTGACAGAGTATTTATTCAGCCTGTTGACGAAATGGGAGATACAGGTCTTAAGAGACTGGTACTTACAGAAAAACAGACAGAATATGTAAGAGAAGAAGCTGTTAAACTTAAAAATTACTTTAAATCAAAGAAAATTAAGCATAATATTGATAAATTTTTAAAGATTTTCAGTGCACAGCTTGACACAAGAGAAGTTTACAGACTTATTCCCTGTTACTATGCATGGCTTTCTGTATTAATTGATATAGACGGTAATGTTTACCCATGCTACAGCAGTTACAGATCTATGGGAAATATTTATGAAAATTCTTTTAATGATATATGGAATAGTGAACATTACAGACTCTTTAGAGAGAAATCACTGAAATTAAATTGCAGTGATAAATCTGACAGTATATGTGATTATGGTAGTTGTCCTCATTATACTGCAAATATGAAATTACATAAAATGATTGATCCTGTAAAAAAAGTATTTTCCCATAATTATATCTTAAGAAATTCATAGTAAAAGAAAGTAAATAAATATGAATGTAACTGTTATTATCGTTACATACAAAGGTTTATCAATTACTGAATCCTATAAAAGTAGAAAGGTTGCAGGTTAAAATCTATCGATTTTTTATCGGTTATATTCTGAATAAATTCAGACAAAGATGGAAAATCTTCAAAATTTAACTATTTTCCTGTCTTTTTTCCTTTTTTCTAAAATCACGTAAACCACAGAAAGCACCCCAGCACCAGGCCAGTTTAAGTATATAAACCATGGGAACTGTATAAAGAAATTTTCTCAGATAAGAATTATTAAGATAAATACCTGCAGTAACCTTCAGAGCAATCAGAGGTGCAAAAAGTAGTATTAGAAATGGTGACCTGAGTATAAAGGGTGTATTCAATAGCCTGCTGTATTGATTTCGTAAGAGAATTGTGGAAGAGGCATGTAATGAAGAATATTTCAAAATTTCTGTCAGTTTGGTGCGGCCGGGAGGATCATGGATTACAAAGGCATCAGGAACAAAATGAGCTCTGTAGCCTTTAATACGGGCGCGAATAATAATTTCCATGTCTTCACATATGCTGCCGGCCTGGAAACCTTTCAGTTCCTCCAGGACAGAACGTCTGAATCCCATATTACAACCGCAAAAAAATTCTACAGGCCCTTCTTTCTGTCCCGGCATATAGGCATAAAACTGGGCTATATTATGACATAGCTTAAGGTAATTTGAAACAGGACTTACTATCCCTCCTGATACAATAGCTTCTCTATTCAAGGCAGAAGTCAATCTTTCTATCCAGGTTTCCGAAGCGATAGAATCATCATCCATAAAAAGTATATAATCACCTTTGGAAGCCTTGAAAGCTGCATTCCGTGCCATGGAAGTGCCTGTATTGGTTTGCGTAGAGATATATCTCAGATCTGGTAATTCATCTTTCATCATATTACAGATCTTTATGGTATCATCCTGAGAACCATTATCTACTACTATCAATTCAAATTGAGATGGACTGACAGTCTGTCTGGTGAGAGATTTTAAAGTCCGTTCCAGTATGAAAGAACGATTATAAGTACAAATAGCCACAGTGGTACTCGAATTCATTTTTCATACACCTTTTTAGCTTTCCTGTATTACCCTGAAGGTTCGTCTGCCATGATGGTTTATTTACCATAATGTCTTATTTCTACATTATTCCTAAAAATCCTTATTTTTTTACAACTGAAATATTGGTTCAAAAACAATCTAAAATGAATATAAACATGGGAATCTTATACTTTAAAACAAAAAACCGGAAAAATATAAAACAATCTTATCAGGAGATTAACATATTTTCAATAGGAGTATAAGATAAAATGTAAAGGAATATTTAAATAATCAGAGAATAAATATTTTAATTTTCAAGCAACGAGTGACTTTCTTCAGAAATAAAGCCGGTAAATATCATAGAAATTCTCAATAAAGGTGATAAATAATTGAATGAAGTTAAAATTCTTATAACATCTTCCACTTTTCCAAGGTTTAAAGATGATTCAACACCGGGATTTATTTTAGATTTATGTAAAAATATTCAGACATGGGCCAGAGCTGAATGTTTTGTCCTGGCTCCTCAATCGGAAGGTTCCCTGTTATATGAAAATTTAGAAGGAATAAAAGTAAAAAGATATAGATATATTTATCCGGATTTTCTGGCACAAATTTCCGGTCATGGTATAGTAGCAAAGATAAAAAAAAATAAGTCACTTATTCTGCTGGTTCCTTTATTTTTCTTTTTTCAGTTCATTTCAACTGTTATTGCCATAAAGAATTATAAACCTGATATACTGCTTGCAAACTGGATTATACCACAGGGAGTAATAGCATTACTGATAAAAACTTTTTATGCACCTTCTCTTAAAATGATTTTATATTCTCTCGGAGGTGATGTTGGATTACTTCAAAAAAATATTTTTTTAAAATATCTTGGCAGTATTATCCTGCAAAAAGCTGACAGAATAGTTGTAGTCAGCAGTTTCCTTAAAAACAGGTTATCAGAGCTTTATCCTCTTTATAAAGATAAGATAAGTATTATCCCCCTCGGTGTTAATGAGAAGAGATTTGAAGAATGCCTGTTAAAGAAAGATAAGAAAGAGACAGAAAAAATATTATTGTTCCTTGGAAGACTGGAAGAAAAGAAAGGAGTAAAATATCTTTTAGAAGCTATAAAAAAAGTCAACAAATATTATCCTCATCTTATCTTAAAAGTTTGTGGCGATGGAACTGAAAAAAAATTTTTAATAGAAATGGGCAGGAAACTTGAAATAGAAAAAAATGTGTTATTTACAGGTTCATTACCTCACAGTAAAACACCTGAATATTTTAAAGAAGCCCTTGTTTTCATTGCCCCGTCAGTCAATCTGACTGATGATCTGGAAGGATTACCTACTGTAGTATTAGAAGCAATTGCGGCAAAAGTGCCTGTAATCACAACAGATGCAGGAGGAATTACTGATATTATTGAAAATTATAAAACAGGTATAATAGTACCTCAGAAAAGTGTTGATGAACTTTCAAGTAGAATAATAGAGTTAATTGAAAAACCTGATTTAAGGAAAAGTCTGGCTGATAATGCATATGAAAGGTTATTAAAAAATTTTACACACAGGATTGCAGGAGAAAAATTCAAAGAAATTATAGATAATATCTTAAGAATTTAATTTTTTATGTGATATGAAGCACTCTCCCTGATCTGTAGTCATATAATGGCAGCGACGGCAAAAATCCGGATAAGATTTCTTTGTAAGAACAGCTTTTCTCAACTTCAATGCATTGGGGCTGTTCCATATATCTTTAAATTTCTTTTCTCCGATTTTTCCAAAAGGTAATTCTACATTATAATCTATATCACATCCTACAACGGTGCCATCCCAGAATATTTTAGGTTCCCTGAATGGAAATATACATTTAAATAAAGGCTTTTTATTTAAAGGTTTGTTGATTCCACTGTCAGGTAAATATGTTATAAAATTTTCGCTGCAGCTCTGGTTTATCAGTTTTTTACAGGTAAAAATATCTGCTTCCAGTTCTCTGGCCAGTTTTTCTACGTTCTGTATATCATCACTGTTCTGATGGGTTACAACAATCCTGAGATTGGTGCATGGATTTTTTTTATTTCTTATTCTCTTTGCTTCTGCTATAAGAGATGCACATCTTTTTATCTTTTCAAATTCCCCGGCAGAACGAAAAGTCTTCTTATAAATTTCCTCACTGCTGCCATCGATTGCAATATTAATACCTGTTAAACCTGAATCTACTAAAGAAAGAGCTTCATCAATACTTTGAATAAACTGTCCGTTAGTCGATGTCGTAGTAAAAATATTACGTTCCGTACAGGCCCGGACAAATTCTGGAAAATCTTTATGCAATAAAGGTTCACCCCATCCGTAAAGTATGACTGTTATAAGATAATCTCCCAGTTCGTCCAGTATTCTGTAGAAGGTTTCCTTTCTCATATAACCTTTCTCTCTGGTAATAAGATTATCCCCTGTAGGGCAGAGTCTGCATTTCAGATTACACATATTGGTAGGCTCTACATGTATAACAGGAGGAAAATTGAAAGCAAAAGGGCTACTGAGAAGTTTCTGTAAACCACATTTAATAAGATTTATTTTCTTTTTCTGCGACATACCGGTTACAGTAATTGGTATGCCTTCAGATATATAGTAAAACCTGTTATTAAATAAGAGGTCGGGAATTTTATATAATGCTTCTTTTATATTCATCCATGCCATAAAATCACCTCAGTCAACATGTGGAAGATTTGAAGATAACAATTTAATCTGCCTGGAATTACCTTTAAATGGGTTAAGTAATTTATAAACCCTGAGATTGGCTGTATGATTGGCACAGCTGTTACAATCACAGGCTTCGGGAAATTTATGTGTAACATTGATCATAGACGAAATCTTTCTGAATTGATTGTAAGAAGGACTGTACCATATGTCTTTAAAGGACTTTTCATAGATATTCCCGGGAGATCTGTAACAACGGCAGCAGGGGTTAACAACACCATCAGGGTCGATTAAAGCTGCAAGCCATCCGTAATAACATGGTATAAGTTTATAAAGTTCTGTCGTATTAAGCTGTTCTCTGAACACATTCAAAAAATTGATAATATTATGTTTGATTTTCCTGGCTTCAAGATAGTCTTTTACCCGGACAATTTCTTTCTTTATGTCATCAGACTGTTCTTTCGTAGGAGCCAGTTTCATAAGTCCCGGATCACCTACATCATCAAAAGGATTAAAAAAAACTCTATTTGCTTTCACAAGTTCCGCAAATTCGGCAAATTCAAAAAGACCATTGTAGTTTTCTCCGATAACTATATAGACAAGGGATACTTCAGGGTAGTTTATACGAAGTTCACTCTTCTTCTGTGCAAGATAAAGGAGATTTTGCTTTAAATTATAAAAAGTATTATCTCTAACTCCCGGATGGGTGCGTAAATACATTTCATCTGTTCCTGCCATTACAGAAAATCTGATTTCATCAAATTTCATTTTTATAAGTTCATCTATCATATCAGTATTAAGAAGAATACCATTTGTATAGGTGTGGCATCTGCAACCGGCATGTTTGATTCTGGCCATAATATTTATGGCATTTTTATTAAAAAAAACTTCACCCTTACCAACCAGCCGAAAATGAAAGGTTCCCATATTTACAAGTTCATCTATAAGGGTTTCGGCACGTTTCAAATCCATATCCAGTTTCTGCTGTGCGGCAATATATTTATCATCAGGTAATTCACAGTCTGTCTGCCTTGCCAGTCTCAATAAATTATAATTGGGATGTTCTGCATGAGGTGAATAAAAATAGCAGTGAATACACCTCATATTACAGCGATTGGTTAAAGATAAGCTTACCATAAGAGGCCCTCCGAAGGCACGACCTCCATGAACAATACCGGTTACAGCTTTTGTATATGATAATAAATGATTTAAATTCAAAAGGACTCCTTATTTATCAGACCAGGGAAAGAGATATCCAAGGCCTCTTAAAAAATGAAGAGAAAATAAAAGAACTGGAATATATAATAAAACCGATATTTTTTTAGTCTTCATAAAACCTTTAATACCACTTATAAATAAAGTTAATAAATATATAAATATTGAAAAGAAAAACAGGTGCCTTATATTCTGACTGAAAAAAGACAAAAATCCCAGTGCAGTTATCCCTGAGGCAAATAAAGCCAGAAGCATATGAGGTAACCTGTGGACACAGAGAGTTCTGACAGTACGGGCCATAAGAAAATTTCTCTTCATAAAAGCAAAATAATTTGTATCTCTGTAATGCCTGACAGGTATCTGACTGGAAAAGATAGATTTCTTACCTGTTTTCTCTATTCTTCTTATAAGTTCTATCTCTTCACAGACAGGCAGAGATTCATCGAATATTAAGAAACCTTCTTCATTTTTCAAAGAGACTGAACGGGCAATATCCCTGTTAAGAGCCATATTCCACAGTTTCGGGTAATATTTACTCATGCCGCCCGGTTTACGAACACCACCTGTACCAAGGAATGAATTTAAAACATAATCAAGAGCAAGGTCAAAAGCTTCACCTTTATGTTCAAGTATATCAGGCCCTCCTACTACAGCAATATCAGGATCACTCTGAAAAATTGCTTTTAAATTTTTTAGAGTTTCCGAAAAAAGCATACTGTCATCATCGGTAAAATATAAAATATTACCTCTTGCTGCATTACAGGCCTTATTTAATTCTACGGAACGCCTTTTAGAATTGCTACAGATATATTTAAGATGAAATTTAGCTTCACATGCCTCTGTATCTACAATATTACGGGCTGTTTCATCATGTTCATGTCCTGAAACAAGAACTTCAAATTGATCTGCTGGAAAATCTAATTTATGTAATGATTTAATTGTGTCAGTCAGTAAATTTCCGCCATGATAAACAGGTAAAATAATTGTGAACTCTATATTTTCTTCCATTTTTCTCTCTCCTTTAATTTCTGATTTCGTAAACTCTGGAAAGCTCCCATAACCCATGCCATTTTAAGCATATAAACTACAGGAAAGGTTTTAAAAAAATTCCTGAGGTAACTGTTTTTAAGATAAATAGATATAGTTGCCTTTAAAGCTATTAAAGGTGATGTTAAAAGAAGCAATAAAGGCGATCGTAAGATGAAAGGTGTATTCATAAGTTTATAATATTTATTTCTGAGTAAAATAGATGAAGTTCCGGTTCTAAAAGCACTTTTCAACATAAGGGGAACAGTCATTCTGTTATGGTTGTGTAAAACAGATGCATGGGGAACAAAAAATAGTTTATAACCGTGCAATCTGCCACGGCAGCTAATATCTATATCTTCTGCAAGAGGAAAATCATTACGAAAACCTCCGAGTTCTTTTAAAACAGACATTCTGAACCCCATATTTGCACCGACAATCATCTCTACAGGCCTTACCTCTCCTGCTGGCATAAAGGCATGAAATCCTGATATATTAAAACAGAGCTGTAAATAATTTAATAATGGACTTTCTATAGAACCTCCAATGACAGGGTGTTGGGAGAGATAAAAACTCATTTTTTCAACCCACTTTTCTGATGGTATACAATCATCATCGGTAAAAAGCACATGATCACCTGCAGCTATTTCAATTCCACGATTTCTGGACAGAGGCAGACCAATATTAACAGGATTGGAAATATATCTGAGATTTGGTAATTCATTTTTTAATTTATTATATACACTGAAGGTGTCATCTGTTGAACAGTCATCAACCAGTATAATCTCAAATCTTTCTGATGGAAATGTCTGCCTGGATAGTGATTCTAAGGTAAGTTTAACCAGACCGGCACGGTTATAGGTACAGATAATTATGCTGATATAGTTATCCAATAAATTCTTCTCCTGTATATTACCTCGGTAATAGATTGATTCTATTCAATATTATACCATTTAAAAAATTAAAAATATATTATAGTAACAAAAAAAACAACTCTTTCAAGGATATTTTTTACCTTCTGTCGAAACATCCGTAATATCTTAATAATATGGAAAATTTAATAAAAAAAACAGGACGGATTTTATAAGTAAACATGAAACTCATTATTCAAATACCGTGTTACAATGAAGCAGAAACTCTGCCTGTTACATTAGAACATCTTCCCAGAATGGTTGAAGGCTTCACTGAAGTTGAATGGTTAATTATCGATGACGGCAGTACAGACAGTACTGTAGATACTGCAAAAGCAAATGGAGCAGACCATATTATAAAGCTTACAAAACATCAGGGACTTGCCAGGGCATTTACGAGAGGAATTGAAGAATGCCTCAAACGTGGAGCAGATGTAATAATAAATACTGACGGAGACAATCAATATAATGCACTGGATATTCCGGCACTCGTCAAACCTCTCCTGGAAGGTAAAGCAGATATTGTTATAGGTGCAAGACCAATTAATAAGATAAAACATTTTTCTCCTGTAAAAAAATTACTGCAGAAACTGGGAAGCACTTTTGTCAGAATTATAAGTAATACAGATGTAAAAGATGCTCCGAGCGGTTTTCGAGCTTTCAGCAGAGATGCAGCAATAAGCCTCAATGTATTCAATCCTTACACCTATACACTTGAAACAATCATTCAGGCAAAACAAAAAAATATGACAATAGTCTCTGTACCTGTAATGGTAAATGAAGATTTAAGGCCTTCAAGACTTGTAGACAGTCTTTTTTCTTATATAAAAAGATCTTTTATTACTATAGTAAGGATTTTTATAATCTATCGTCCTTTCAGGTTTTTTATAACTATAGGATTATTATTATTTTCAGCAGGCTTTTTAATAGGTTTAAGATTTTTATATTATTACTTTACTTTCAGTCCTTCAGGTCATGTGCAGTCATTAATACTTGCTTCTGTTTTACTCGGTATTGGTTTTCAAACCATCCTTATTGCTTTTATTGCAGATTTACTGGCAGTAAACAGGAGAATCCTGGAAGATATACAGTATAGATTAAGAAAAATAGATTACGGGAAGAAAGAATAATTTTCAATTTTTAAACAGATCGAAATAAATATGTGTGAAATATATCATGGTGAAAGCAACTCGGGGGTTGTCGAGAAATAACCTCATCATATTTACAGTCTATATCGTGACGCGTAACCCGTAACGCGTGACGTGAGAATGATAACCGTTATAACAATTTGCCAGGGTTATTTTCTTACAGTCTCTCAGCAAGAAGTTTCCTCTATTCCCTTCTCCGGCTCAGTATCCGGCTTATATCCAGTAGATAAAACTTTTGATGTATCAAAATCCTGATTGAGACTTAATATATTCACTTTTGAGACAGAAATAAAAGGTTCTTTTCCGGGACATACTATGGAAAAACATTTCTGAAAAAAGAAGGCCAGAGGTAAAGCTATTATTCTCGGGATCATAACAGATGGAATATTTACTCCAAGCTTTTTTGCTATAACCTGACTCATCTCTGAAACAGTGAGGGCTTTACTGTCTGCAATTATATATATTTCTCTTAAATTACCATTGAGGGCTGTATGAATAAAACCTTTACAGAGATTATCTATGTGAACCATATGAATCTTATTTTTACCATTTCCAACTATAATCAATCTTTTCTTTTTTATCAGATTGATGAGTTTATAGAGAAAACCGTTATCACCAGGTCCGTAGACTATGGAAGGTCTTACTATGATGCAATTTTCATAATTAAGACAGAGTTTTTCTCCTTTGACTTTAGAAATATGATAATAGCCTTCGGGATTTAAAGGAGATTTTTCGGAAAGTCCTGTTCCGAAGCCCATAACTCCTACTGTACTGCAAAAAATAAATCTTTTAACATTACGTGAAGCTTCCAGGAGTTTTTCTGTCAGGAGAATATTGGTCTCTTCATATTCTTTCCATGGAAGTCCTGTTTCTCCCCTTAAAGCAGCAAGATGAAATACTATATCTATATCTGACATGCATGATTTCAGGAACGAGTCATCAAATAAATTACCGTGAAGTATTTTTACTCTTTTATCTATTTTATCTATATTTGAAGTCTCCCTGAGAATTGCTCTTACATTGTAATTATGAAGGAGAAGTATCTCTGAGAGTCTTTTTCCTATGAAACCTGTAGAACCGGTGATAAGTATATTCATAACAGGATTAATAAAGCTGCATAAAAGGATTAATAATTTTAACTTTATTATCAATCATTTGATTATGTTGCATATCTTCAGAATAAATTATAGAACAATTTGCTTCCAGTGCAGTAGATATAACGAGGCAGTCAAAAAGAGAATATTTATATATTACATAGATTTCCAGAGCTTTTTTTATGGTCTTCTGGTTTATAAGAGATATTTCAAAATTTCTATAAAAGTCCTCTATTGCTATGTCTAGCTCAGATTTAGTATATTTCAATTTTTTTACCAACACATTGCAGAATTCCATAATAATCTGAGTACTGATGACAAAAATCTCATCTCTATTCAGTAAAGATAGTATTTTATTCTGTTTACCGGATTCCTGTGAATATAAGTAAATTAGAATATTTGTATCTATAAAGTTTCTATCTTTCATTGGCTTCATCTCTGTTAAACCTGAATTCCTCTGTATTAATTTTTATAACTGATAGAGAATTAAATATTTTTTTTACTACAGGTTTAATTATTACTTCCATTTCTTTATCTAAATAATCATCAGGAAGTTCTATGAAATTTTTTAATTCCTTACCTTTTACAATTTTTCTATAAATTTCAACTGTCATAAGAGTTTCCCTTTCTATTTAAAAGTTTCACTAAATCTATTTTACCATAGCAGACAAAATATTCAATAATAATTTTTTAAGTTAAAGGGTTTTACTCTTAAACATTTTGCGCTATAATTATGAGAAATTTCAGTTAATAATCCTGTCACGCATTACGCGTTACCTGTTACGATTTTAATAAAAGGAGTAATGTTATGAGTAACAAATTTTCCACATTAGAATCCATACTTAAAGCCTGTAAAAATCCCGAAAGAAAAGAGAAGGTAACATATTTTGTTCCTGGAGCATGGATGTTAGACCCTCTGAGAGGAACAGAACATCTTCGTGAAATGGTATCTTCAGAAGAAATTATTCGCACTGTATCAGTAAACTCTCCCTATAAATTAATAGAAGAAACAATAAAGAACATACTGAAATATAATAAAGAACATGGTGAAACTAAAAAAGACATAGACATGAAAACAGGCAAAGGTATTAAAGCAGTAAATTCCCTTGCAAGGGTTCTTTCCATGTATGATCATAACGGTGACGGTGTTATAGGTTCTTCCGGCACAGAACATATTACCCTCAATTCAGAAGGCATCTGTGAAATGGGAACCTTTATCAAAAATATACTTGTTTTGCCATATCTTAAAGCACTTGGTTTCAATACGATCCATCTTCAGCCAATAACGGAAATAGGAGTCTACGGTAAAAAGGGAAATCTCGGTTCTCCTTTTGCCATAAGGGATCCTTTCTCTATAGACCACAATCTTGCAGATCCTCTTTTTGACTTTGATGCGGAAAAACAGTATATTGCCTTTATAGAAGCTGCCCATGCTCTTGGAATGATGGTGGTTCAGGAGGTAATACCGAGAACTCTTTCCATAGACTCTAAGATACTTGAGAAAAACCCTGAATATGGCTACTGGATAAAAGAAGGTTCTATTAAGAGAATGCCTGATTATTATCATACTGATTATGAGTATTCCACATCAAAGGGAAAAAGAAGGTTTTCTGACAGAAAATCATTTGAAGACTGGTTTTTCAGTGAATATCAGGGTAAAATTTACAGTGGAAAATACGGGCTAGACGATCTTATAGATGTAAATAAAACAGATCCTGAATATGTAAGTTTCTTTGTAGAAACACCTGATGAGGTAAAAAGAGAAGAAGACGGAAGACTTGTGGGATATTATAAAAATTCTCAAGAGAAATCAGAGGTCTTCCCTGCTTTCTGTGATACTCCCTTTGAAATTCAGCCTTTCTGGCAGGATGTTACCTATCTTCGTCTTTATAAGGACAATCATGGTGATTTACCTCTTGTTACTCCCCTTTCTTTTGTCACTGCAAAATTCTTTAAAGATGTAGAACCTGAAATAGAAAGAAAATACAGGAATGAGCCTGTATGGAATATGATTACAGGGTATTTTGATAAATTCAAACATATGGGTGTTGACGGATTTGTGCTGGATATGGGTCATGCCCTTCCTGACGATCTGAAATCTGCTATAAAGAAAGTTCTTCCAAATCTATGGGAAGAAAATCTTGCAGCAGGTTTTTCATTCCTTTCAGAAACTCCAACTGTTATAACAGGAAAGGTTTTTGCCTATGGTGAACCGGGATATAATAACAGGGAGGAAATGAAATATTATGAGGAAAACCCGGTTGAAACAGTAAGGTTTCATATAAAAAACATGAGACGCCTTTTTGAAGAGGTTTCGGAATTTGAAACTTATAAAGGGAAGATGTTCGGCTATCCTGATAATTATAATACAAAAAGAATAGGCCAGTCCACTGCGACAAGGATTCTCACCGAAGCTCCATTAAGACATGGAACTATACCTGATTTCACAAAAGCCCCGGTAGATCAGGATAAAGCAAGAAAAATTTCTCTTCTTTACTACAGTTTATTCAGCATATTTTCTGAAAAAGAAGACAGTCCTTTTCTCTTCAATCCCGTTTTCGGCACGGAATTTGTTGCCACTTCCACTGTAAATGTAGGTTTAAATACCCATATAGATGAAACTAACCAGTTTTTCGATTATATGAATCTTGATGAACAGCATGCAAAACCTGAGGCAGAAAAATTACTCCTTATGAGTAAACCTGATGCTTCTACCGGTGAATGGACAGGGAAAAATCATTTTATCGGTGAAATACTGGAGTTAAACTCTTCTATTGAACAGTTAAAACCTCTTTTAAATAAACTTAAACATTTGGAAGTATTAAATACAAGAAACAGAGAGGTTTTATTTATGTCACTCTCTTCTCAGGAAGGAGAGGGAGAAAAACTTGCCATAGCGGCAAATCTGGATTTAGACAGAGAACATATAGTAGAAATGCCATTCTGTATAAATCATTATTATTTCAACAGACCGGTTCACTCACCGGAGGAAGGTTTAAAGGGACAGGTAATCTTACCGCCAGGTCATTTAACTGTATTTACCTTTTAATTTTCAACAGGGGGTCAATGACCCCTGTTGAAAATTTTTACAAACTAAAATCCACTGTTAAGAGATTTTACCAGATCGGATGATGCAGTGAATTCACCGCCTGTAGCATTAGAACTGTTTGTTCTATATTTTATATCTTCCAGAACAGCCTGTGGCAGATTGAAATTTATATCTCCTTTATGGTAATCCACATCTCCTCCCATTATCTGCATAAAAAGCCTCAAAGGAACATAAACCTTATCATCAGAACCCATTATAGGAGGATCATAATATCCCATTTCATCCAGATATGCAGTAGTCCATTTGCCATTTTTCGGATTATTTTCTATCAGAGCATAACTGTTTACCATAATTGCCCACCAGTAATGATTGGTAGAATAAGGTGTATCACCTTTTCCTACCGTGTCTTCAATAACGATAACCTGATTTACTCTGTCCCATGAAATGGCAAATCCAAAGGCTTCCTGAAACAAAGATACAGGTGCAAAAGCTCTTCCGTTCAGGATTTCAAGTGCTACTGTATCAAGATATGTTCCATTCAAATAAACTTTAGACTCTTTCATATCGTACGCTGCATAAGCAGGATAGAGAGAAAATATAATTATTGAGAAAAAAAGAACAAAAAATATTACTTTTTTCATAAAAACTTCTCCCCTTTCTTTGATTAAAAATATATATAATTTATTAATTTCTGCAGAAATTTCTAAAACCTTTAAGATTAAAAAAAATTCTATTATTAATTTTGACTTTACGATATTGATCAGGTAAAATATGTTTACTATTTCAAATTGAGAGGTGGGAATTTATGAAAACAGAAGCTATACTTGTAAGACATGGAGAAACAGAAGCCAACAGATTGAATATTTTTCGCGGCCGTCTTGATGTAAAATTAAATGAAAACGGCAGAAAACAGGCAGAAGAAATTGCAGAAGCTCTGGAACAAAAAAAAGTAAAGGCAATTTACTCGTCACCTCTGAGCCGTGCCCTTGAGACAGCAAAAGCCATAGGGAAAAAGAAAAATCTGAATGTAAATATAGCAGAAGGTTTTAACAATATAAACCTGGGAGAATGGGAAGGAAAACCGAAAGAAGAGGTTAAAGAGAAATATCCTGAATTCTGGCATCAATGGGTATATGATACGGAACATGTGCAGGTTCCGGGAGGAGAAAATTTAGGTAACGTAAGAGACCGTGCTTTTAAAGCTCTTAAAGAATTGATGGAAGAAAATAAAGGAGAAACCTTTATTTTAGTATCCCATAGATGTGTTCTCAAGGTACTTCTTTCTGCAGTTCTTGATATACATGGCAAATATTTCTGGAAAATTTATCTGGACAATGGTTCTTACAGTAAAGTAGAGTATGATGAAGATAAAGGTTTTACTGTTACATGTTTAAATGAGGCATGTCATGTATCTAAAAAGGTATATGAGGAATTTTAAAACGTAATGTGTGAAGAGTGATGAGTGATACGTTGAAATGAGATTGTTTATATGTACCTATCTCGTTTCACCCTTCACCCTTCACCCTTCACTCTTCACTCTTCACGTCAATATTAAAATCTGCAAGCAAATCACATATTATGCCATAGGTCTCAACTGTAGAAATTTTGAGTTTATTGAATAAAGCTCCCGGAGCAGAAGAAGGATCGTCATTTCTGTAACTTGAAAATTTAACTAAATATTTCATTGTCTCTTTCGTCACTTCATCATCTGCAGCTACAGTCAATCTATAAAGATCCCTTAAATTCTTAATAAAATAGAAGTATTTTTTTAGAATCTCTATCTTTTCTTTAGATGAAGGAATTTTTTCAACAAAAATATCAAATAAATTTTCACCTATATGTTCTCTTATATGAAATTTTGCTTTAAAAACAAGAAGGAAGTTCTCTATATCTCTGAGCCCTCCCCGGCATTCTTTGAGATTAATTGACTCTTTTGAAAGGGCTGCCTCTGAGATATGCCTTGCTTTCATATCACCTATCATATGAGAAATATAATTTTCCGATTGATCAAAAATAAATGGCTTAATTATTCTATCTTCACATTCTTTTTCAATCTTTCTGCCTCCTATAAGCAACCGTGAACCGAGCATCTGAGATTTATCTATAAAGCTTTCTTCCCTGTCTTCTTTAAAAAATTCTTCAAGCTCTCCTAACATAGTTACATAATGGCCGAAATGTTCTATAAATCTGTAATGTGTAAGCATACCTCTTTTTATAATTTCAGAATTCATCCTGGTTATTATTCTGGTCAGAACTTTTCTCAGACCTTCATCATTTGAATCAATTAAAACTATTACATCAAAGTCATCCACATAGGCCTGTTCTCTGGCATGTCCTCCTGCTTCATATATACCGAAGAGATCATCTGTAATAATTTTATGACCTTCCTGATTTTCCACTTCTTCTTTACATATAAGAAAAAGATTTGTAAGATAATTATCGGAAAACTCTGTAAATTCTGAATTTATCTGTTCTGTAGAAACACCGCTTAATGTAAGGAGAGCCACACGAACAAATTCATAGGTATAGTAATCTCCAAGTTCTATCTTTCTTTCTTTTATATGCTCAAGATCTTCAAGTTCTCCGAAAATGCCTATGTTTATTTCTTTAAGTTTATCAGGAAAATTTAGAAAATTTACATAATCTGGATACTTCTGAAATATACTGTAAAAAAAACCTTTAAAATAACTGCTTGTAGAGTAATGGAGGAAACATAAATGTTTAAATCTGGCGAGTTTTTCACTCAATTCCTCAACTGTTTCTTCATCTACTATCTTTTCAAATCTCTTTATCTCTTCCACCTGAAGTGCCATAAGATAATCGTTTATTAAAGGAGTTCCCTCTTCAAAGAGTTCCAGTATTCTGTTTGTAACATCATTGAATGTGGGAAGCTCGTCCAGAAAAACCATATTAAATTGATGAAAAAGTTGTTCCCCGCCAAATTTTTTCCCATGTTTGAAGAGTGATCTGAAAAGTACAAAAAGAGGATAGAAAGAATATCTTCCCAGTGAAATATAACTTTTTATTATAACTTTTCTTCTTCCTGACGATAATAAAGAAAAATCCTTTATAAATCTGCTAATCACCTTTCCGTCCGGTCTGAGTATGGACTCAAGAATATCATCCCAGAAGGTATTACCTCTGAAAAATCTGCCTCTCTTTATATATTCTACTGCAATATTCAATCTTTTCTTTTTTACTTTCTCTTTTAAAGGAGTAAGTGCAAATTTTTCTATCGTATTACTTACATGGGTACGAAATTTACCTACCATAGGAGTTTCTTTACTTACACTGTCCATATGGCCATCATCATGCTGCAAATCCTGAGTTAATTCTGAAAAAACAGTAATAGAGCTTAAATGAACGGTAAGTCTGTCAAACAGTATTTCTGCAATTTCATGGGCCTTTTTAACCTGTTCATGATAATCATAAACCACATAATGCCATGGCCTTATAGAACCGCTCATCTCATAGCCGAGAAAACCGGCTATTCTATCCATATCATCAAATACATAGGCTTCATTCAGCATTATATCTTCTTCCTGTACTACAAAAAGCTGATAGATATATCTGAATATCTCGACAGAACTCAGAACTTCTGCAAGCTGAATATAAAGCTCCCTGTCATCACTTTCCAGTTCTACAAGTTTCTCAACTATATCCCATGCATTGACCTCATCCAGACTCCATATGGATTTGGCTACATAAACAAACCCTTTAAGCATTCTTATACTGTCAAGCTTTGGATTTAAATAATCTTTTTTTGGTTTTCTCAATAAAAGAGAATGTAATTCACCAAGAATTCCTCTTATATATGCCTCATGATATTTATTATCACCGTAAGGATTGTAAAAATATTTACATATTATTTCTCTTTTGAGATCATTGAAAAGTTCATCACTGCCGAATATCTTCGCTGCTCCAAGAACTTCGGTAATGAAAACAAAATCATAGGTATTGGTAGAAAGATAATCCCAGAACTCGTGCACTGTAGAGTAATATCTATCCATACCCATCATTTCTGCAAGATGGAAATGGAGTCTTGTAGAATGAACAAGCATCTGTTTGTTCAGTTTACTTATGGCAAGACTAAAACTCCTGCTTAATACCGGTTCCCCTGTTAAAATTCCAATATCTATATCATCCTGATCTGCTCTTGCACCAACACTGCATATGGTAAATTCAGGCATCTCTTCTCCATCCATAAATAAATACAGAAGTTTGCTCATATAATTCCCGGTAAGAGCCCTGAATTTTTTCCCTGCTTTTCTCATAAATGCTTTATAAATGGCAAGTCTCTTACTGTCTTTTGATGTTACAAGTTCCATGCTGAGAGCATCAAGAGCTTTCAGGTTCATATTAAGAAACTGTACTGCATAATAACAGCCGAGAAAATTGAGCTTTTCCTCCATGTTTCTTCCTACTTCTATGATAGTATCCATTTCATCGGAGAAATCACGGAGATTCCAGAGATGAACCTTATCCAGACTGTCGTTTCTTTCAAGTGCTTCCATAAGGTCATCTTTATATTTCAACATGGTGTAAATATATTTATGATTGTGCTTTCCGAGCTTTTTAGCTCCTTCTTCCAGCTTTAAAAAAAGGTCCTGCAATGTTATTATTCTCCTTTTATTATCGTGACGCGAGGAGTACCTATGGATTGATTATGAATTATGAAAAGTGTGACTAAATTCTCCAGGTTATAATACATCCCTCCATGAAAAATTTATATAAATATATTATATGAAATAGTGAATAGTGAGTGGAAGATTTCCTGTTCTTCGCTCATTACATTATTTTATTACTATTTGAGACTAAAATCAGTCATATCTGTTACTTTAATAATTTTTTTAGTAACTCGTAACTGAATAAATATGTTCACACAAATCAGGAGCGAGGTCTACTCGCTCCTGAAGAATAAAAGTTTATAAAAATACTACAAATATAATTTATATTGTTAAATTAAGTTTTTCCTGCATTACCTGTACTGCCTGTGCCACCGCCGCCTGAAGCGGATGCACCTGCACTGCTGCCACCACCTGCACTGGCGCTGGCACCGGAACCACCTTTGTCACCTGACGAAGAAGCTGATGAACTGGCACTGCCTCCGTCTGATTTTGCTGAAGAGCCTGCACCGTCAGTCTTTGAACCTGCCTGAGCACTGGCACCGGCACCGGAACTACCTTTGTCACCGGAAGAAGACGTAGATGAACTGGCACTGCCTCCGTCTGCTTTTGCTGAAGAACCTGCACTGTCAGTCTTTGAACCTGCCTGAGCACTGTCAGGCCCTGCTTTAGCAGAAGATGTTGCATCACCTGCCTGAGCGTTAGCAGAAGCTTCCTGAGCCCCTGTCTTCGCATCTGCCTGAGAATTCTGAGCAGCTGCGCCTGCCTGAGCAGCGGCAGCATCTCCTGCTGCCGCTGCTGCTGCAGTGGCAGAAGTTTCAGTAGCTGAAGTAGATGCAGAAGCAAAATCACCCTGAGCAGTTCCCTGGGCAGTTGAATTTGATACTGCCTGAGAAACATTTTCTTTAGCAGCAGTTTCTGCAGCACTCTTAACATCTGCAGCAGTTCCTCCGCTTGCTGCAGCACCTACAGCTGCAGCTGTTTGTTCTCCTGCTGCTTTCGCTGCTTCAGGAGTAGCACCTGCTGCAAGGGCTGCATTTTCTGTAGATTGAGCAGCTGCTTTTGCTGCTGCATCAGCAGTATTTGTACCTGCTGCAGCGCCTGATGTGGCCACTGATACCCCTCCGGGGGTAGAAGCTGAGGCTGCTGTTCCTCCTGTTATACCGTTTACTGCATTTGATGTTGCATTGGAAGCTGCCGAAGCCATACCCTCTATTCCTGCTCCCTGAGCGGCAGCATCATTTACTGCCTGTGATGCCTGCTGACCTGCTGCTTTTGCTGCTTCAGCACTGGCACCTGCTGCCAGAGCCTGAGATTCTGCTGCCCTTGCTGCTGCATCAGCTGCTGCAGAGGTTACATTATCACCGGTACCAACAGCTGCATTGGCAGCCACTGCACCGGCAGGACCTGCCGAGGCTGCTGCTGCAGATACTGCTTCTCCAACAGAATCTACTGCTGCTGAAGCAGTTAAACCACCGGGGCCTGTTATTCCTGCTGAAGCAGAAGCAGCACCACTGGCGCTTGCTGCTGCTGCAGTAGCTCCATTAAAACCTGCACCTCCGAACGTAGAGGTAGCAGCTGCTGCATGAGTTTTATCTTCTGGTGTTTCCTCACCGGGAACAGGTTCAGGAGAAGGCCCACCTTCTATAGCTCCTGTACCTGCACCGGAAAAAGCTCCTTCACCTGCACCGGAAAAAGCACCGGCCATAGAAGCTTCACCTGCACCGGAAAAAGCTCCGGCCATAGAAGCTTCACCTGCACCGGAAAAAGCTCCGGCCATAGAAGCTGCTCCTGCACCGGAAAAAGCTCCGGCCATATCACCAGCTCCAGAGCAGCCGAGAAAGGCCCCTGCCATAGACATCATATCCATTCCCTGTCCCATTCCACCCATCATGCCAGATCCACCCATCATGCCAGCTCCACCCATCATGCCAGCTCCACCCATCATGCCAGCTCCACCCATCATACCGCCGGCACATCCCATTCCCTGCATCATTTCTGCCATACCGGGGCAATTACCCTGCATGGCCATACAATTTCCTCCACCCATCATCATTAAAAGTTTTTTCATCATTTTGAGCATTTGCGCCATCATTATAAACATCTGCTGTGGATTCATACCTGACATATTTCCACCTGACTGACCTCCACCGTAATAATTATTAATTACAGTAGTTGATTGAGAAGAATTACCAATTGAAGTACCCATTTTATAAAATCCCCTTTCTTAGTAAAACTGAAGTTAATATATTTAATCGTAATACGTGACGCCGAGATTACTACAATATTGATTACAAATATTATATCACAACAAAATATTAAAAAGTAAAGAAGAAAAATATTTAATTTTTTTAACAAATAAAGATGAGTTATGTTATAATAACTTTTACAGTATTTGTATAGAATAGGAGGACTATTTATGGCAAAATTAATATACAAATTTTTAAAAGGACAGGAAGACAGGTATCAGGTAAGCACTATTTCTTCTGAAACAATAATGAATGATAACACAGAAGAAAGTAGAAAAGACAATAGTGTCAACATGGAACTGGTTCAAAAACTAATTGATCTTGATAAAGACGGCACTGGCCATATTGTAATTATAGTAGATAAAGGCCCTCCTGCAAATGATGGAGGCAAACAGACCTATTTTATGAAAATGGCTACAAATGGAAAAATACTGGTAAGCTCTTCAGGACAGATGCAGAATAATACTCCTTCTTTACCTGACAGAGATGTCCTACCAGGTAATTCCTGGACAGGAGAAAGTCTTGTGAACCTTCCGGGAGTAAAATCATCAAAGCCTTACAAAAATACTTATAATCTGGAAAAATTCGAAGATATGAAGGAATATAACTGTGCTGTAATAGGTATGAAAAGCGAAACGCTGAATGTAGAAATAGATATACCCGCCTATCCTGATGTTAAAGTCAAACAGGTTATTAACAGTAACGGGAAAATATATTTTGCACATGAAGAAGGCAAATTAATTAAATCCATTACCAATACTTACAGTACATCATATCTTCCTGATAATAAAATTATGGAAACAGAAATGACAGTAAAGGTAGAAATAATCTGATAAGTGAAAGAGAAAAAAACCGGTCGAAAGACCGGTTTTTTTTCCTGGATTTTCTTTAAATAAATTAATTCTTTTTATCCAGAAACAGTCTTAATGTACAGTCTTTTGTATTTTTTGAATTTATTAAAGGATAAAAGTAATAGGTTCCGGCAGGCAGGGTTTTTCCCGCAGCTTTTCTGTAATTCTTTTCCTGAAAAACAGTTTTATATTTATCATTGAAAACTTTTATTCCTATATCTCCTGAGCTGTTACCGCGGAAAATAATGCTTGAAATAACTATATTGGAAATAACCACAGGCTTACTAAATGTATAGCCCTGGCAGATAAATTCCCATCCGCTTTTTCCCTGTCTCTGGTTTCCATAGACACTATAATCACTTTCAGGAAATTCATCACAGTTGCTATAAATTATATCATTTATATAATAGGCACCCTTGCTGTCTACATAGGGGTTACCCGGAGAAGAGCTGTAGGTTCCGCTGTTTTCTTTAATTGTAACACTGCCGCTGTTATTTACATAATATTTTTTATCAGGATTTGTATATATGACAGTTCCGCTATTGTTTATGTTGTATTGACTGTCAGGATTGATATATATAACATTCCCCTTATTGTCCACATAATACTGCTGCCCCTTATCGTC
>Ga0351973_1088_pt1 | contig 25112 bp, 16 predicted proteins | sample BONcelFGM3001E14_FD_206745 | JGI IMG/M metagenome (GOLD analysis project Ga0351973, IMG submission 206745) | Enriched cells from coal bed in the Powder River Basin, Montana, United States - BONCAT cells FGM rep3 HSBNCT.FGM.300.1.E14 ...
AAAGATCTAGGTAAGAAACTCAGAAGTATGATGGTTGCCATGGGTTGTAATATGGATCCTCATCAGGCATATATGGTGATCAGGGGTGTAAGAACACTCGGGATCAGGGTTGAGCGGGCACAGCAAAGTGCAATGGAGATAGCCCGGTTCCTGGAAGCGCATCCGAAAGTAGATTGGGTGAAATATCCCGGACTGGAATCACATCCTCAGCATGAACTTGCCAAAACCCAGATGAAAGGTTTCGGCTCTATGATAAGTTTTGGACTCAAAGGCGGACTCGAAGCCGGAAAAATTCTCATGAATGAAGTTCAGCTGGCCATTCTCGCTGTTTCGCTTGGTGGGGTTGAAACGTTGATTCAGCATCCTGCTTCCATGACACATTCAAAAATGAAGCCTGAAGACAGATTAAAAGCCGGAATAACTGAAGGCCTGGTAAGGTTCTCGGTGGGAATTGAAGATGTTGAAGACCTGATTGATGACCTGAAACAAGGACTCGATAAAATTTAACATAAATTTATAACAATAAGCTGCGGAATTCGTTAAAGTGAATATCCGCAGCTTTACTTTTGTATAATATACAATTCGTTGGTTTGCTATACATATTGAGTATGAAAATTCGCTCTGCGCTGCTTGCTATTTTGCTGATTCTTATCTCTTCAGGTTTTCTTCAAGCCCAGAAGGTCGGACTGGTGCTTAGTGGTGGTGGAGCAAAAGGAGTTGCTCATATTGGTGTTATTCGGGCACTTGAAGAAAATGGAGTGCCCATAGATTATGTAACCGGCACTTCCATGGGCGCCATCATTGGTGCTCTTTATGCCACGGGTTATTCGCCCGATGAGATGGAGGAAATCGTCAGATCAGAAGAATTTGCTGGCTGGGTTTCAGGAGACGTTGACGCAAAGTATAGCTATTTATTCAAGAAGCCGACTACGGATGCCTCATGGGCGGAGTTTAAGTTCAGAATTGATTCGGTATTTACCCCGTTTTTCCCTACAAATATTGTATCACCAATTCTGATGGATTTCGCATTTCTCGAAGTTTTTGCCGGTGCCGGTGCAGCCGCCCGCTATAATTTTGATAGTCTGATGGTTCCATTCCGCTGCATGGCCTCCGATATTTCGCGCGGAGAAGCCGTAGTGCTTCACAAAGGCGATCTGGGCAGTGCGGTGCGGGCTTCCATGACTTTTCCATTCTTTTTCAGGCCCATTCGTATCGACGGAAAATTGCTTTTCGACGGTGGTATGTATAATAATTTTCCGACAGATGTGATGTATGATGATTTCTTCCCTGACATCATAATCGGAAGCCAGGTGGCCGCAAATTATCAGGAACCAAAAGATGATAATATTGTTTCGCAGCTGCAGAACATGCTTATGCAAAAGCAGGAGTATTCTGCGCATTGCGAAAACGGGGTTGTTATACGGCCAAATCTTCGCGAGGTAAATGTGATTGATTTCAGTAATACAACTGCTTTTATTGATTCGGGGTATGCAATGGCAAAAAGATCGTTGCCTTATATACGTGAGTTTGTTGTTGAAAGGGTTAGTCAGGAAGAAATTAAAGCGAAACGGATGAAATTTGAGAACAGCAAGCCTCCATTACTTGTCGGAGATCTTAAAATTTCGGGTTTGAAAAGTGGTCAGTATGAATATGTTAATCAACTTTTGGGAATTAGGCCCCGAACCCTTTTGCCCGCTGACAAAAATGATGATACTGATAACGCAGGAATTCCGCTGTCTATGATAAAGCCCCAGTATTTCAAGCTTATAGCAGAAGATAAGATTGAACACATCTACCCTCAGATGCGCTATGATACTGCCACCGGACTTTTCGATCTTATTCTGGATGTTCAGCGCGAAAATCAGTTGGTTACCGGTATCGGAGGAGCGGTTACCTCCAGTTCGGTAAACGAGTTGTTTTTGAAACTTCAGTACAATTACTGGACACGGTATGCATATCAGGCCAATATCAATGCCTATTTCGGCAGATTCTACAATTCCTCAATGATTGAAGGCAGGATGGACATCCCCGGCAGTAAACCATTTTTTCTGAAAGCCCGCTTTACTTTCAATAAATTCAACTATTTCAAAACCAATACCTATTTCTTTGAAGATGAGGATCCGTTTTTTCTGGTTGAAAGAGAGCGTTTTTTCACATTATCGGGAGGCATACCGCTTAAAAATAATGGCATTTTTTCAATAGATATGATTATTGGCAGAAACAGGGATGATTATTTCCAAACAAATTATTACACCCGATCAGATACACTCGACCGAACCGGCTTTAATTTCTTTTCTCCCGGAGTTAGCCTTGAAATCAATACTTTAAACAGGAAAGAATATGCCAGCCGGGGCATTCGTTTCAGCGCTGAATCGCGTCTGGTAACCGGAAGGGAAATTTTTACACCCGGAAGCGCAGCTCCTTTTAAAAAAAGCATTTTGAATGATCATACCTGGCTTCAGGTAAATGTGACTTATGAGAATTTCTATAAACGAATTTCATCTGTCAGTCTGGGCGTATTCGCACAAGCCTATTTTTCATCTCAGGAGTATTTTTCAAATTACACTTCAAGTATTCTTTCGGCGAAAGCTTATCAACCTTTTCCTGAGGCAATTGTCCGCTTCATGCCACAGTTCAGGGCCAATCGCTTTGTTGCGTTGGGATCAAAAAATGTGCTTGATATTCGCAAAAATGTCGATTTCAGGATGGAAGCTCATGTGTTTGTCCCGTTCAGAGCCATTCAACAGGATTACCTGACCCGTGAGGCCAAACGAGCCGACGAAATTTTCGTTTATGGCATGGGATCAGCAGCTTTGGTTTATCATTCCCCGATTGGACCTGTTAGCCTGAATCTCAATTACTTCTATGGTGAAAATAATCCATATTCCTTCTTTATGAAATTTGGATACCTGATATTCAATAAAAGACCATTCTGAAGCAGACTTCTGTTTAACCGGGGTTTTTAATTGAATATCTTTGGGATATCAGTCAGTCAGTTACGTGGCATTGGCTTGATTATGAGTCATTAACAGCCTATACAATCAGGCCGGGCAATTATTAACGCAAATGAATTGACAGAATGCCTGTATTTACAACAATAATTATTATTTTTGCAATCCAATTAAAATTTGCGAACCCAAACAACTGAAAAATATCCAGTTAAAAATCCTGCCACTGACTTCCGTCTTCTGTAACTTTTCCCTTCAACCTTCTTTATCAGAAAGTTTCCCGAAAAGCTTCAATGTTGTCGGATTCAGTTGGAATGCGTAGTTTAAAACAGTATTAATCATTCATTTGAATCCTTCATGGAAACCAAACCACAATCCGATCTGACACCTGAAGAAGTTAATTCAACCCAGGAGCAGAATTCCGTCCCATCAGAAGAGATGGCAGAAACCAATGTAAATATTTCTGATGAGTCTGTTGAAGAGACCACTGCAGAAGAACCCGCAACTGAGAAACCTGCTTTAGAAGAGCTTTCTCAGGAAATAATTCCTGAAATTGAGGAAGCAGAGCTGCCTGAAGTTCCCGAAGTTATTGAGGAGACTGAAGCAGTAGCTGAAGTTGCCGATGTTGCTGAAGACGAAGTTGTGCAGGAACCGGAATCTGAAGAGACTTTACCAGTTCAGGAGACTGAAGCTGTTGAACCTTTATCAGAAGTTGTTGCTGAAAGCAACGAGGTTGTTGAAGCAGAAGAGCAGACAGAAGCTGTTGAACCTTTGTCAGAAGTTGTTGCTGAAAGTGCTGATGTTGTTGAAGAAGTTGAGCCAGCTGAAGCTGAAGTACCGGTAGAAACCATCAGTGCTGATGTTGCTGCAGAGGATCAACCCGATTCGGGCAGCGAAAGCAGCGATGACGACGAATCTGATGACCAGGAAGAAGACGCGGAGGAAGAAAATCTTTCAGACTTTGAAGGAATGACCCGCGAAGAGCTGGTGGCAAGACTTGAAGAATTGGTTAAAGAGGATGATGTGGTTAAGATTAAAGGAGATGTTGCCAGAATAAAGGTTGCATTTCTGAAACTTAACAAAGAATTCAAACACGAAGCATATCAGATACTGGCAGCATCTGCAGGTGAACCCGAGGCAGAAGTTGAAGGTACTGAAACTCCTGAAAATACTGAAGCTCCTGAGAAAACGGAAACTCCGGTAATTCCCGATGATGAAGTTGAAGCTAAGTTTAAAGCTGCTTTCCAGATATACAAGCACAATAAATTCAGATTTAACGAAGAGCAGGAAAAAGTAAAAACCCAGAATCTCGAAGCCAAGACCAAAATTCTTGAAGAATTAAAGGCTTTGATCAATTCCGAAGAAACCCTCAAGAAAACTTACGACGAGTTTAAGATACTTCAGGATAGCTGGAAATCCATAGGAATGGTTCCTAAGACTGAGGTAAATACGCTGTGGCAGAACTATCATTTTCTTGTTGAAAAATTCTTCGATAAGGTTAAAATCAATAAAGAGCTTAAAGACCTCGATTTGAGGAAGAATCTTGAAGCCAAAATGCAGCTTTGTGGAAAAGCAGAAGAACTGTTACTTGAGACTTCTATCATAAAGTCGTTCAAGAATTTACAGCAATATCACGAAGAGTGGAAAGAGATTGGTCCGGTTCCTCAGGATAAAAAGGATGAGCTGTGGGATAGATTCCGCAGTGCAACCGAAAAAATCAACGAACGCCGCCGTGAGTATTACAACGAAATGCAGGAAGGCCTTGAGCAAAATCTGGCAGCCAAAACTATACTTTGCGAAAAAGCCGAGCAGCTGATTACCACTGAATTTGACTCAATCAAAGCATATCAGGATGCAACAAATCAGATAACCGAACTGCTGCAGATATGGAAATCTCTCGGACCTGCTCCCAAAAAGCAGAACAACGAGATCTGGGCACGCTTCAAAACATCGCTTGATGCTTTCTTTAATGCCAAGAAAGAGTTTTACAACAAGCTGAAAGAGCAGCAGATGCACAATTATAACCTGAAACTCGATCTTTGTGTTCAGGCTGAAGCATTGCGCGCCAGCACCGATTGGCGAAACACTACCCGTGAGCTGATCAATATGCAGAACGAGTGGAAAAATATCGGTCCGGTTCCCCGCAAGCAGAGCGATAAAATATGGAAACGTTTCAGGGCTGCATGTGATGAATTCTTTGCAACGAAAACAGAATATTTTAAAAACGTTTCGGGTCACGAAGGTGAAAACATGAAGCTCAAGCTTGAACTGATCGAAAAAGCCAAAGCTTTTGAAGTTGGTGAAAACCGCAATGAAGCTGTGGAAGCGCTTAAAGACATGCAGCGTCAGTGGATGGAAATCGGTCATGTTCCCATCAAGGAAAAGGAAAAACTGCAAGCCGATTTCAGGGCAGTCATCAACAAGCATTTCGAAAAACTGAAAATGGAAACCATTTCGATGGGAGCCACAAACTATCGCAACCGTGTTGACAGGATGGCCAAAGATTCGCCTGACGCCGGCAGAGTAATCAGTAAAGAGCGCGGTTTTGTTCAGGGTAAAATCCAGCAATTGCAGGATGAGATTAAGACCTGGGAAAACAACATTGGCTTTTTCGCGAAATCCAAAACAGCCAACCTGCTGAAACAGGAATTTGAAAAGAAAATTGATAAGGCCAAGGAAGAACTTCAATTGCTTGAAGCAAAACTGAAGATGCTACGCGAAACCAATCAATAACAAAATTAAACCGCCGGTCAGTCCGGCGGTTTTTTTTAGCATCGTAATAACATCAGATGTTATTGCTGTTGTCTGGTGAAAAGTATGAGATTACCTTCGGTGAGATACTTTTGAAAAAATTGAACGTTTTGTGCTTCGTTCTGATAGCATCGGGACTGCTACCAATGACAGATTGTCGTTTAGTGCTTCGACTCCGCTCAGCATGACATTGTAAAATATTGATTGTTAATGCAATAATAAGCATTAATGCTGACCTAACACGAATGTCACACTGAGTCCCGCACGTGCGGGAAAGTGTCTAAACACTTTATTTATCTATCATCTATGCATTATGCTCAAATTATTTTAAGTACCAACTCAGAATGACTCTGATATAACTGGGTTTAAAGTGCTCATTTTCTCAAATATTAGGAACAACATTTAACATTTCCTTGTGTTATTAAATACAGGTAATCCTTTAAGAATGCCAATTTCTGCGTATCTTTCCTCTCAAATTTCCGATTAAACTTAAAGTTATGAAAAAAGCTGTCAAAATTTCAGCCATTGTATTGGTGGTGTTGCTTTTAGCCATTATCCTTCTGCCGTTTGTATTTAAAGGACGGATTATTGAAGCAGTTAAAACTGAAGCCAACAAAAGCCTGAATGCACGTCTCGATTTTGAGGGAGTAAAACTTTCACTTATCCGGAGCTTCCCGGATTTCTCTGTCAGAATGAAGCAGCTATCCCTCGTTGGAGTTGGTGATTTTGAAAAGGATACACTGGCACGTATTCCTCAGCTCGGGCTTACCATTAACCTGATGAGCGTCTTCAGAGGCGATCAGTACGAAATAAAATCGGTGAGGATGAACGATCCGGCATTTAAATTCAAAGTGCTGGCTGACGGGCGTTACAATTGGGATATTGTTAAAGCCTCCACCGATACAGTGACTGTTACAGCAGATGAAACTGAAACACCTTTCCGCGCTGCGCTGAGGAGTCTTCGCATCAAAAACGGAACCATCATATACGACGATGCCAGTCTCAATACCCTTGTCGTTGCCAGACAGGTGAATCATGAGTTGAGCGGTGATTTTACAGCCGATTATACCGATCTTATAACGGAGACTTCAATAGGCGAATTAACTGCCGATTATGAGGGGATTCGCTATCTGAACAAAGCAACCGGAAATCTGACATCAAAAATAGGAGCAGACCTGATTGACTGGAAATTTACTTTTCCTGATGCTGCGCTGAAAATCAACGAACTCGATCTGCTTGCTTCAGGCTTTTTAGCCATGCCTGAGCAGGGTTACGATATGGATATAAAGTTTGAAGCCATTAAAAATGATTTCAAAAGCTTCCTTTCTATGATTCCGGCAGTTTATGCAAAGGATTTTGAGTCGGTTCAGGCCAAAGGGAATCTGTCGTTCATGGGATTTGTGAAAGGGCTTTACAGCGACAATTCCATGCCTGGCTTTGGACTTGATATTCTGATAGCCGATGCAATGTTTCGCTATCCCGACCTTCCTGAAGCAGTGGAAAATATTTCGATGAAAGCTGGAATATCCAATGCCACCGGCGATCCGGATGCTACCATTATTGATGTGACTCAATTGCATTTTGAGATGGCGAAAAATCCGGTTGATGTGCGGTTATACGTCAGCACTCCGGTGAGCGATCCGTTTATTGACACCAAAATCAAAGGAAAAATTAATCTGGCTGATGTTGGCAAGTTTTACCCGCTTGAAGCCGGCGATGAAATTTCAGGAATGCTTGACGCTGATATTCTTGCAAAAGGAAAACTTTCGGCCGTTGATCAGAAGCAATACGATCAGTTTGCTGCCGAGGGTAGGATAATCGCATCAAATGTGGTTTATAAAACATCATCGCTTCCCGAAGGTTTGACCATCGGCGAAGCACAGCTGAATCTAACGCCTGCGCTTGCAGCCATGCCGGTTCTAAAGGCGAAAATCGGGAAAAACGACATCTCTGCCAGTGGTAATCTGGATAATCCTATGGCTTACTTTTTCAGTAAAGGCGATCTGAAAGGTACGATGGAACTGAGTTCAGCTTATTTCAATATTAACGATTTCATGCCTGAATCTTCGGAAAGCAGCGGAGTATCCGACACTTCTTCAATGGCTGTTATCGAAATACCCAAAGGAATTGATTTTGTGATGAATGCCACATTTGCGCAGGTAATTTATGACAATATGGACCTCCGGAATGTCAAAGGCCGGCTTTTGGTTAAGGATCAGAAACTGAGTCTGGAAAATATCAACATGAACACCCTTGATGGTGCCATTGGCATCAATGGAAGTTACTCTACGGTTATTGCGGATAAACCCGTTGTTGATTTCGTTTTGGATATCAGGGATGTAGATGTGCAGAAAGCATTCACGACTTTCAACACCATGCAAAAACTGGCTCCGATCGCAGGTCTGGCAAAAGGGAAAATCAGTACACAACTCAGTCTCAAAACCGATCTGGATGGGAAAATGATGCCGGTTTACAGCTCCATCATGGGCGACGGAAATCTGAAGTCTCAAATGCTTACTTTCAGCAATGTTAAAAGTTTTAACAAAATTGCGGATGCTTTGAAGATGGATAAGTTGAAAGAGTGGGTTATTGAAAAAGTGAATTTATCGTTTGAAGTCATCGATGGAAAGGTGTTTGTGAAACCCTTCGAAACGGCTGTTGGTAAGACAAAAGCCGATATTTCGGGATGGAATTCATTTGATGAAACCATGGAATATGTGATGCAGCTTTCGATTCCCCGCAGTGAGTTTGGTGGAGCTGCCAATAATGTGCTGAATAATCTGGTGAGTGAAGCCAATAAAAAGGGCGCCAATTTCAGCGTCGGTGATGTAATCCCGATTGCTGTGCTTATCACGGGAACGATAAGAGATCCAAAAGTTTCCACAGATCTTAAAGGCATGGCTTCGAATGTAATTGATGACATGAAAATGCAAATCACCGAAACCCTTCAGGAGAAAAAGGAAGAGGCGGTTGCCAAGGTACGCGAAGAGGCTGGTAAGTATCTTGAGGAAGCAAATCTTCGTGCTCAGAAGTTATTGGACGAAGCACAAAAGCAATCTGATGAGATTATGCGGGTGGCACGGGAATCAGCTGCCAATGTTAAGACTGAATCAGACAAGCGCGCTGATCAATTGATTGCTGAGGGCAAGAAAAGTGGTATGATTGCTGAAATTGCTGCCAAAAAAGCTGCCGAAGAAACGCGAAAGCAAGGAAACAAGCAGGCTGACAATATAGTTGCTGAAGCGCAGAAACAAGCCGATAATGTTATGGCCAAAGCCCGGCAGGAATCAGATAAGATTGTTCAGGAGGCAAAGGATAAGGCTGCGGGGAATTAGATAATCAGGTGAAGCTCATTTGAATATACTGTTTTCTGGTAGAAACTTTAATTCTGTCAGATTAACTTCCTGAGATAAGTCACCTGGTATTTCCATTTTATCTCCATTTTTTAGAGGTGGAAGATAGATGGTTATTATTCAGATAGTTGTGAATGTTTTCTTATCCCCCTCTTATATCCCTTTCGAAAAAGGGGGACGATTACTTTCGTTTTAATAGATAATCATTACATGCTAAATAAACTTGCTAGCAGGTTCTCCCCCTTGCCAAGGGGGAGTTAGAGGGGGTAACTTTAAGTGATTATTTTATTGTTGTTTTTAAAATAGTTGGGGAACATTTTTGAGTGTCTGTTGATTCTTCTTTGTAATATCTTTTTTATTCAGCATCTGACTAAAGCCCAAGCAACTCTCTCGAATCCTTTGCAAACTGCCTGAGTTTTGCCAAAGAACTGCCATCCATCAAAGTGTAGTTTTCAAACTGTTTCACAGGTAGGATATAATACCGTTTCACACCTTTTTCATAAGGTGTGTAAACCCAGGTCAGGTGGACCTCCGGGTCAATTACTGTTTTTTTATTCCATGTTTTTGTAAGGGTAAAGCTGATCATTGCGCCGCCGTCGCGATAGCGGTCGCGTTGGTTTGAAACGTAATTGCCAAGCGAATAAACAAGCAGATGTCCGCCCGGCAAGCTATCTGAGGGAGGACTATAAACTATGGGCTGCAACACATGCGGATGTGATCCTATCACAACATCGGCACCATATCGGCGGCATATTTCTGCAAGTCTTATCTGAGTTGGTGAAGCATGTGACTGATATTCATTTCCCCAATGAAAATAAACAATCACAAAATCCACTTCTGAACTACGCGCTGAAGTAAGGTCGCTGATCAGTCGGGTTGTGTCAATCAGATTTACAATGGCAGGGGCATAAAATGGCAATCCATTGGTGCCATAGGTGTAATTGAAAAGCGCGAAAGTAATGTCGTTTTTTGTGAGGATCAGCGGGTGATTCATCAGCAGATCGTTGCTGTCGCGGAAGGTACCGGTGCGGTGGATGCCCAGGCTATCAAGTACATCAATTGTGCGGAGTAAACCGTCATTTCCCCGGTCGCAGGAATGGTTGTTGGCGGTGACCAGTATTCCAAAACCGGCATCACGGGCAGCAACAGCCAGTTCGTCGGGCGCACTGAACTGCGGATATCCTGCAAATGGTTTTCCGGCAAGGGTGACCTCGAGGTTGGCAATGGCAAAATCAACGCTGCTGACAATGGGCTTCACATAGCTGAAACAGGGATGATAGTTGTATGCAGAATCTGCTTTATTCCAGGCAGCATTTATCTGTGGCATGTGCTGCATGATGTCTCCGGCAAAAAGCAGGGTTATGGCTGTGGAGTCAGGTGCATATAATGGCTCCGGCAACGGGTTTTCTTCGGTCTTCCCACCCAGAAAAAGCGACGCACTCAACAAAAGGTATTTGATGTATTCGGTGATCATTATTTTTTAGATTGATGTGAATGTCCTGACTGCTTTCAGGTGGATTATTTAATCAGTGTTACTTTGGGTTGAAAATTAATCGTTTAGTCCTTCGACTTCGCTCAGGATGACATTGTAAATGATTGTATGTTATTTCATTTAAAGCCATTAAAAAAAGACAACGCTAACCTAACACGAATGTCACACTGAGCGGAGTCGAAGTGTCTTAACGCTTGATCTAACTCTCATCTCCGCATTATACTCCTTGCAAAATCCCATAACCTACCATCCCCACTCCAACCCGATTTGCCCCCAAAAATGTTGTTTTCCTTCCTTAAATTCAGGGCTGAGGTAGTACTGAGAAATGCTGATTCCCAACTTTCTGTACCTGGCAAAAATGCCCAGATGCATGGCTGCCACCATCCGTTCAATCTCGTCGGGTTTTAAAGCATAAATGTTGTCGTTGTTGAATACCCCGCCCTGAAGCGTTGCATCATACCCGATCAGCCTGAATTCCAGACCTCCGCGAATGCCATATTGCCAATCCCGCTGAATTTGCTGCAATTCGCTGTAATCCATTGGTAATCGCGTGATTCCGGGGATAAACAAACCGGCTATGGCATTAATTCCCATCCCTGCACGGGTTTGAAAAGTGCCCAAAGTAGCTTCTCCATGTGCATAAATCTCAGCATTTTTATTTTTCAGTAACTGTTTTTGCAAATTTACCGAATAGTTCAGCACCAGATCGTTTTTGATCTGCGTTTCCCATCCCATGGGTTCGTCGTTGGTAGGCACGGTGGCATGAACTGATTTCTGGAAATACCTGCCGAGCGCTGCATCACCGATCACCCCGGCATCAATGGATGAAGTGACACGTATGCCTGAAAGCGCGTCGTCAGATGTCTGGCTGTAACGCAGAAACAGCGAAGATGCATATGGCCGGTCATCAATCAGAATGGGTGGGGTTTTGGTGGTGAAAGGTGTAAACATGGCATGATGCAGACTGATGGAAGCATGTACAACGCTGTTGCGCCTGAGCGAAAGCATCAGCCTGTTCACGGGTAGATTTACCATTCCGGGAGCTGAATATCCGATCACAACACCATTGGTGTAATAGCGGTCGGTGTTGGAGAAAAGATCATTGTCGAACATCAGCCAGAAGCGGTGGTGCGGACTGATGTAACTGTTGATGACCCGTTTTCCGGAGGTCTCATCGCGATCAGCAGGGGCTTGTTGTCCGGCAGGTATGATGAGTCTGATGATGGTTTCTTTTTGTGCCGGAAGATCAGCCACCGCCCCGGAATCATCACGTTCATTTTCCTGATGCGATGGGGTAGGGGCTGAGGTTTTACTTTTCTTCAGCTTTTTGGTGCGAATTGTTTGTTTCTCAGTTTTAAGGTCAGGGAAAAGTTCTGAAAGTTTTCCGGCAGCTTTATCCGGTGAAACCAGAACCGGACTGTCGGTTCCATTAAAAATGATAACCTGCCAGGGAGAACCAATCCGGCTGAGGTCGGTTTCGGTGATCGCGCCATTGGCAGAGATAAAGCGGTATCTTACCTTCTCCCCGGAAACAACTTTTATCCCCGAAGCCGCGAGTATGTTGCGAAGTTCCTGATAGTGAACGCTGTTTTCGTCAGATCTGGCATAGAAATTTTCAATACCCGTTTGCAGTTTTATGCTGTCGGCTCTTTTTTGATCGGGATACAAAAGCAGAACGAGGGGTTCATTGAATTCATCCATCGGTTGAACGCCCGTGTTTTGAATCGGTTCCGGCATAACATGCTGAGCTTTCTCCTGACAGGAAATGGCGGAGAGAAGCAGTAAAAGCAGTATAATTCGGAACAACCGGTTCATAATGGTTAATGCCCTGAAAGGCTGGATGTAAGTTACAAAATTACACAAAAATGCGGGAAGGTTGAAGGCAGGGTGGATTTACCCGATTAACTAACCATAATAGCACAATGATATAACAATTAAGTGAGCTTTCAGTTAACTGTTTTTTTTACTTCAAGTGGTTCTAAAATCTCAATCCAGCATCAGGTGTTCATATTTTGGATACTTCACTGAATAGCTGAAATTGAGTTCTTTCTGGCTGCCTGCTGAATTTTTAATTGTACCGAATTCGGTATAATTAAAATCCGGATTGTATAAAATCTCCCATTCGCCAGGATATTTAATGGTATATTCAGGCAGAGGCGCACTCTATCAGCAAACTACTGGCGGGGCGGGCTACTTGAATGTGCACGGTTTTTCTTTCCTTCAGTACGTTTTTACAGTTTAATTGAAAGTTCGAGGTGTCCACCCAGCCCGAGTTCGACTATTTTTTGAAGTGTTGAAATGCGAACTTCTTTAATATTATTCTCAATTTTGGAAATATATCCTTTGTTTGTCCCGCATTTCTCAGCGAGTTCTTCCTGTGTCATTCCTTTCTCAAGCCGGGCTTGTTGAATGAGAAACCCAAGTTTAAACGATTCATAGCCTTTCTCAAGCTTGTCCCGTTTGGAAGTGCCCTTTTTGCCATATTGTTCTTCAACAAACTGGTCGAGCGACTTTAAATTACTTTGATGTTTCATATTCTTGTTTGATTTTTAATGCTTTTTCAATTTCGGTTTTTGGCGTCTTTTTTGTCTTTTTTTGAAAACCATTTGCCAGAACAACTAATTTCCCTTCATCAAAGAAACAGAAAATTCGAAAAATGTCACGGCCTTGTTGAATTCTAATTTCATAAAGACCATCGGTGCCTTCTAAGTGCTTTAAATAGTATTCCGGCACTTTTTGCTGAGTTTCAATAAGTCTGAAAGTTCAAATGATTTTGTCTTTTACTTTCTGCCTCTGTTTTAAATAAAAGTCAGTGAAGTAGTCTTTGTACAAAAACACAGTTCTTGTTTTCTTCTCGTTATTCATACGCTGCAAAGATAGTCAAAGTTGTCCGATTGTGCAACATTTATTTTTCGAAGGTTCGTCTGAAAGCAGCACTTTCCCGCTGTGCTAAAATCGTATATAATGAGTGTATATCCGTATTATCGAAAATTTATCTGACTTGTTAATAAGAAATCTGTCTTCATCATCAAACCAGATTCTCGCGAACTACCCGATTGCTACCGACATTTCTTCATTCCTTTATTTCATAATTTGTACTTCTTCCTCCTGCAGCTTCTTTTTGCAGAATGTTTTTGTCTATCAAATCATTGATGTCTCTTATCGCAGTATCTTTTGAACATTTTGCAATCTTTGCCCATTTTGATGATGTGAGTTTTCCATCAAATCCATCTAATAATTTATTCAACAGTTTCTTCTGTCTTTCATTTATCAATGCTTTAGAATGCTTTGTCCAGAAGTCTGCTTTTGATGAAACTTTAAGCAATGTAGAATCAGTCAATTTTAAAGAATTAATCAGGCAGTTTAAAAACCACTTTATCCATTCAGTTATTTCAAGGTTCCCTTTTTGGGTCTTTTCCAGAATTTCATAATACTGCTTTCTATCAACCCGGATTTGTGCAGACATGCTATAAAAACGTTGATTGCTTTTGTCTGATTGTGCCAATAACATATCTGTCAACGCTCTGGTTATCCGGCCATTTCCATCTTCAAATGGATGTATGGTTACAAACCACAAATGAGCTATGGCTGCTTTTATTACTAAATCAATTGCGGAGCTATCACGAACACCATAATTAATATTTGTATCATGAGAAATTTTTAAATTATTATTAAACCAATCTAAAAACTGATTCATCTCTTTTTCAACTAATATTGAATCTGGTGCTTGAAAATGTGCCTTTTCCTTTCCCAAAGCTCCTGACACAACCTGCATTGGCCCGGTTGTATCTTTTCGCCAATCGGCAACAGTAATCCTGTACATTCCGCTTCTTCCTGTTGGGAATAATGCAGCATGCCAATCGAATAGTCTTTCGGTTGTTAGTGGTTTAAAGCAATTTTGTGTTGCATCCAACATCATTTCAACCACACCATCAACATTTCTGTCCGACTCAACAGCACCTGCGATTTCAATTCCCAATTTCCGGGCAATTGAGGAACGAACCTGGTCAGGATTTAAATATTCACCTTCTATTTCTGACGATTTTAATACATCAAGTGTTAAAGTGTCAAGTAAAGCTTCATTTCTTAGGTCGAATCCTAAAGATTCCATTTTCCCAATGAGTCTTCCTTGCAGATTTCTCGCCTCACTCAACAAATTAACTATTTCATCATATCTCCATGTGAAATCTGGCCAATTGTCATTTTGATGTATAAAAGTTGTCATTCGTTGCATATTTTACGGCAAATATACGTTTTATTCGCCGCATTTACAAGTTTATCGTTGCATATTATGCATTGTTTAGATAAGTTAATCGTTGCTTTATTGGCAAAAGTAGTTAGTCCTCATTCTTTTTTAATGAATCCCCCAAAACATACTTACAAGGATAACAAGTTTTTAATTCTTTACTTGTTTCTGAATAGTATCGGATATTTTCACTTCTCGAGGAAAAAACTGTCTCCACGACACGTACTTTAGTTACGGAATGAAGTTTTACGCCATTTAAAAATATGTTAAATTCTCCAGAATCAAGCATTTGGCAAATTATGTCATCATAGAAACCATTTACCCCACCGAAAGTGGCTATACTTGTAATCAAATCTTTATCTAAAATCATGTTGAAGTCTAGCGGGACTGTAAGTTTGATTATCCCACTTCCACTTAGATAGTCACGTATTGATTTCATTGTAAAAGTTAAATTTTCCAGGTCTTGTTTCGAATAAGCTAAAGTGTCAAATATGTTCTTATAATTTTCGAGAAATGAGCTGTCCCAATATTCAAGTGTTAAACTTTTACTAAACCTTAATACAATACCATTAATGCTATATTCCAGGTCTGTGTCTGGCAGTGTTTTCGACGCTATAGTTTTAAGCGGTTCAATCTCCTTTGTGCTTTTGTTCTGTCCAAAAGAAATAAAAGATAAAAATAGGAATAGTGTTAAAATTGTCGTTTTCATATTATGGTTGCTAAAGAATGCATATTCGCGATATTGCGTATTTATCCGACTTGTTAACAGGCAACAACCCAGTTGCTCAAATATAACAACTTTTTATTATCCAGCCATTACCGGCCTTTCAATTCGCTGGCAAGATTTAATGAGATATTGCCCCACATCTTAATTCCGGAATTTCGGGAACGCATCGCTGGTTTGCAGACGCTCAGAGTCCTATTTATTACCAGCTTTTTCTCAAGAAAATATTGGAAGATTGAATAAGTCTAGTTTTTGTTTCACTGAATTATGCATTTAAATAATGGATAATCCTCAATCATCTGATTTTCAACTGTTAGAAATAATGTTCTATCAAAATTTTCCTCTTTGTACTTTGCCGTATTCTTTATTTTATTTACATAAAGAAAGAATACATCTATGAAGTCGTGTCCTTGAATATGATGTCTTATTTCCATGTTGAGACTTAACTTTAATTCATTATAGTCTTGGATTATTTGTTCACTAAGTTTCGTCAATTTATTCTTTCCAATGAATTTGTTTAAATATTCATGTTCACTAAAATTTATTTTTGCATCTTGTTTAGTGATTGATAGGTTTCCATCAATTTCAACAAGTTGTGCGGAACGAAATTTAAGTTCTCTGAGAAGTCGCAAACAAAAAAGAGACTTTAAAACAGTTGAAAGTTGTTCAAGAACAAAAGCTGCGTTAACTGGAAAGTTACCAATTCCTATCATTAGAAACTTTTCAATAACGTCCTCACAAAAAAGGTAAGATTCTAAACAGCTAAAATCTGTTTTAAGAAGCTTTGAGTTAGAAATTGATTTTAAGTAATCATCAAAGTCTTTATCAACAATGCATCTAACATTGGTATCGGGTATATTATCCTGAAGTAATTTGGAGAGAATAACTAATTTGTTTCTGTTAGAATTCATATCAAGTCCTTCATGATATTCAATAGGTAATTCAGTGAAATCAACTATTTGAATAGGAACAATCTTCTTAATACACTTTTTATTTTTAAGATAATTTTCAAAAAATACTTTATCGCAATTACCCTCAACATAAATGTCTTTTAATTCTTTTTCAAGTTTGTAGAGAGCTATTATTTCATGATGTTTCTTTTTAAGCGTTTCCATCATCTTCAAGTTTGGTTACATGCTCAAGGTTACTTGAAAGTAATTCTAAAGAATGCGTTGACAAAATATATTGTATATTTTTTTCTGCACTAAACTTCAAAAGGGTGTCTATCAAATTTCTTTGCCATTTGATATTTAACGATATCTCAGGTTCATCTATAATAAAAATAGTTGCGACTTCTGCTGAAGTTATTGTGTTAATAAAAAGTAGCAATAATTGTTTTTCTCCTGATGAGAGTAAATTAAAATCAATTTCTTCACCACCTTTTTGTTTTAAGTTAAATCCTTTATTTAAGTTAAATGAAATTTCCTTCCGACTAAAATATTCATTAATTGATTTTAAAAATAATTCTATAATATCTTTCAGCCTTTCATGAGCTGTTAATCTTGCATTAATACTTTCAAGATAAGGTGCCAATATTATTTGTAAATTTTGAACTTGAATTGGTGTTTTTGCTGCTTTGATAGAACTTTTAATTGTTTTTGAATCAAATTTGTCAATCAGCCCATAGTTTACAAATGGTGTTACTTTTTTCTCAATCAAATTTATCTCATCTATTAAATCTTCTTTGGTTTTTGGATGCTTCAATGCTTCGCTTTGAGCAACAACACCTTTTATTATGTCTGTAAATATTACCTGAGAATTTTTTTCGCCTGTTTTAGAGCCTGCAATAATCTTAGTTCTTATCCAATCAATTAATCTTTCAAGTGCAGGTTCCAAGGCAAGTTTTTTTTCATCAAGCATTTTTTTTAACCCAATCCTTTCATAATTTCTAGAAAGGATAATGTCTGATTCATTCAGCACAATCTTATCTCCAGATCCCTCTGGGTCATTATCACTAGAGGTTAAGCTGTTCAGAATTTTTCTGTCGTCAGACAAATAGAATACTGAAATATTAAGTTCCTTAACAAATTTAATAAGTGATATATAAGCAATATCTTCTTCTGAGCCTTGTTTTCTAATAATGTTGTTGTTGGGATCGGTGTTGAAAGTAACAGTGTGAAGAGTTTTAGATTTATGATTCACATAATAGGTATATCCTCCCACAAATATATCTTTTTCTCTTGTTGCACCTATTTCAATTCCATTTTCAAAAATGATTGAAATATGTTGAAATTTAGTTGATGAAATTTTAGTTTTATACCCACTATAATCTCGGGAAGAAAGCAACCAAAAGATTAATTTTAGCAAAGTTGTTTTTCCTGAACCATTGTCACCGTATATTATTAGAAGTTGGGAAATATCGAGTGAATGTTCAACAGGGATTTTGTATGAATAATAGCCGAACAATTTTTCAACTCTTATCTCTTTAATTGATAATGGATTTGATTTTATCATGTCATTAAATTTTTATTTAACAAAGTTAGTTTTTGTTATTGCATTAGTTTTGCTCTTTCGCTTAAGCTTACTAGTAACGAGTGGATAATCGCTACATTACCAATATATCTCACTTAGGAACACAAATATAACCACTTTTTAAATATCCAGGCCATTCTCTCCTACAATTTGATCGATAGTTCAAATACTATTTATAAGCCTTTTAAACCCGATTTAAACAGGCTTAGTTTGAACTCAAAGTACGGCAGGTGAAACTCAATCCATGGTCAGCAATTCCGCCCCCATATACTCCTCCACCGGTATCTGCAACTCAAGCATCCTGTTTTTAAAGATGGTGATAAGTTTTTCTTTGCGCTTCAGTTCATCTTTTACACACATTAGCGCCTCTTTGTGCCGTTCAAATGCTCTCTGAAGATCATACCCTTCGTATTCCTTTACCAGAAATAACATGGCCAGATCATTCTGAGCTTCGGCATATGATGGTGCGTATAGAAGTGCATTCTGATAGGCTGAGTAGGATTTGTTGTAATCTTTCCGCTCATACCACGCATTGCCGAGATTGTCGAAAGCAAACTGGTAGGATGGATTTACTTTCAAGGCTTCTTCGCAATGGTAAACTGCTTTTTTCAGAAAATAGGTTCTGTCGATGATAACCTGCTGAGTATAAAATTCTGTAAGCCGGTATTTCCAGGTAGTTAGCCATGAGACTTCTGCCGGCTGAGTGCGAAGTTGTATGGCCCATTCCAGATAGAGATTGGCAAGGTTGTTACTTGCCATAAAATGCTTTTTGTTAATCCTGAGGGTCCTTTTATAGTGCTGAATGGCCGATATCCTCAGCTTGGTTGACCGGTGATCGGGATCGGTGATCACACTCAGGTTGTTGCCTTCCCTGGCTGCAAGTGCTTCGCCCAGTTGATGGGTGGTGTATGCCAGCGCTTTGTAAGCGGAATCAAGCTTTTTGTTTAAAGCAACGGCCCTTTCGGCATAATCAACAGCTTCGATGATGGTGTCGAGCGAATTTGGTTTGCCGGTTTTATAACGGGAGTATTTCTGACCCAAAGCATTTGCCATGGCACTGGATGCCCTCGCCCTCAGGTTACGGTCGTTGCAGTTAAGCGCCTGTTTGAAACATAGAATGGCCTCATCGTTCATGTCGTTTTTGTATTGATAATACTTGAGCACTCCCAGATTGTATTTGACAACAGGGTTGGTCTCCTCGTATTCCAAAGCCTTAAGGTATTGTTCTTCTGCATCTTCCAGGTCGCTGGCGCGTTTAAGTTCTGTATAGTTGAGATAACTCCTCAGCCCTTTGGTAAAATACATAAAGCATTGCCACGATTTAAACAGATCGCCGCCGGTAAGGTCGATGTAAATCCGGTAAGCCATCTCTTCAATTACATCCGGAATATCTTCCATACTCATTTCCGGAAAATCCTTTTCCCACAATAGGTTTTCGTGCTTAAACCATTTTTGGGGACTGTAATTTTCGAGAGATATGTGTATGATGGTTTTCTTTTCTCCGAAAAGGTTGATGTTTCCGCTGAGCGAAGCCGGTTTTATAAACAAGGGGAATAATCTGAACAGAAAAGTGAATGTTCCGGAAATGATTTTACCATAATTCCCCAGCTGCACCGATGCCAGAAGGTCAATTTCCTTGTCAAGATTCTGACGGAAACTCGGGATATCCTCAAAGGTATTCCACAAACTGATTTTCGCGCTCGACAATTCGTGGGTGCGCTTGATGTACCTGAGTTTGAACAGCAATAAGTCTGCAATGCTTTTGCCAAGTTCTGTTTGCTCGGAATCATAACGGTTTATCCATTCACCAAAAAGTATGCGCTTACGTGCCCTGTACGAAATAAACAAAGCCGCCGATAGAACAACAGCCGCCACTATAAACCAGGTGGCTGTTTCTGACCATGCGGTGAGAGAATCAATCAGACTTTGCGATATATCAAGTATGCCCTCCAGGTCATTTTCCATGCGGTACAGCTTTATTTACAGTTTGTGGTTTTAAAACAAACCGTAAATACCTGATTTTGTTTATTCAAGGCTAAAGTGTAATTTCTACCGATACCGGGCGATGGTCGCTTGTTTTGCGGGAAGCCGGCAGCACAGCGTTTATTTTTTCATGAATGGTGTGCTCAACAAAACCAGCCTGAGATTTGACTTTCGGGCCTGTGGTTCGCCCCGTAAATGCCTGTGTAAAAAGAATGTGATCGATCAGTTGTCGCTGGGTCATGTCGATTCCGGAAGGCATTTGATCGTAATACTGGAAATTCGCCTGTGCCCACATTTCTATTTTGTCGTTAAACTCAGTTGTCCACCTCAGATGCTCTTCAAAATCGAACAACGCATGATTCAGAAAGCGGCTTGAGAAGAAAACATCGCCCTGGATGTTCGAAATCAAATCGAAAAAGAGAAACTGCCTTTCGAAAAACTCGCGGCCGGGACCATCGTTCATATCGCCGCATACCATAATGAATGGTTTGCGCTCCTGATGGAACCGACGCTCAATGTACATTCTTACATCATAAGCTTCGGTGGCCAGCCTTACACGGGCTCTCAGCGCTTCGTTAACATATTCATGCGACAGTTTGCCATTTGTATCGAAGGCTGGTTTCATATTGACTTTGCTTTTCAGATGCAAGCCAATAATTTCGATGGTGAACTTGCCCAATTTTAAAACAAGTGTTTGCGGATGTCGCCAGTGATCAGCCGCTGTTGATTCATAACTGCCCCAATAATTTACAGCCCAGTTTTTCCGGCCGGTCATGCCTTGCCATATTTTTGGGTTTTGCACATATGCTGCGGATTCATGAAACAGGGGTTCTTTTATCAGAAACCATATCCACTGATCGCCGGTCAGATCGTTGCCTTGCATCAGGTAGAGACTTTGCAGTGCTTTTCGCACATTGGCCGGGTTTGCATCCAGCACCTCCTGTGTGCCTGGAATCACAGCGATTTTGTATGTCCCGTTCAGGCCTCCTGCTTCGCGGGGAAGGTTGATCCAGTTTTGCATCAGCAAAATGTCGCCGGGTGCTTCGAGAATGCAAAGTATATCGGAATCCATCTGAAAAATCTGATCTGAGATGCTCAGCAGACGTGCCTTGTTGGCAGGGGTCTGCGGATTTACCAATGGCCTTTTCAGGTGCTCAATATTCCAGGTAGTCAGCTTCATATTGCTATGGTTTTGAGGTTTGCCAGATGATTGTGAGAATAGATCTGCCGGATTCAACGGAGCAGGGAGGTCGCAGGAGAGGGGTTGTTTTCCGGAATTACCAAATAACAATTGATGATGGGTAAAGTTTGTTTTGGGAGTGGAAATGGGGGTGGGAGTAATGATATAGGTTCAGGATATTTTCAAAGACTAAGTGTATTCGGGTACTCGTGACAGGTGCCTAAATCGGAATTGCAAACCGCTTATATTCCAATTTACCGTGGCTGGTTGTTTTTTTACTTGACAGTAATTTCCAATCTTCTGCCTAAACCAGTTTCGATAATTTTATACAGTGTTGCAAGTTCAATATCTGAGCGGTCATTCTCAATTCGCGATATGTACGTTCTGGATGTTCCACTTATCAATGCCAATTCTTGTTGAGTCATTCCTGCTTTCATTCTGGCTTCGCGGACCAACCGCCCAATTTTTATAATCAATTCCGATTTTTCAGGATGACTGTATTTTAACAATACGTCAGCACCAATTTCAAATGGAACATTTTGCTTTTCCCGATTTCTCAGCGTAATGTATTGCTCTACATTTGACCACGACAATGTGTTTCCAACAAGTTCGACCTTTTCAAATTCAGTCTGATTGTAAAGAATGAATGCTGGTGAATTATTGTCGATTCCAAGATCGCCGAAAAGTTTTCGAAAATCTATTATTCTGGATTCTCCATTGTTGAAAACCACAGAAATTGCCAGGTCTTTAATCCAATTGATTTTTAAAATCCTTGGTATTTTGATATTATGTCTCATTTCAATTGCGGGTTAAGTTCATAAAACACTTCCAATGCCCAATCTGAATTGCCTGACAACCAATCGAAAACCATCTTTAATTGTTTGTTCGGTAAATCACCTGCATAAATCACTCCATCTTCAATCTGAATTAACACCTCAAATTCGTTGTATTGTGCGTGAATATGTGGTGGTCGATGATCACCGTTATATACACAGATTTTAATTCCGTTAAAGATGTCGATTGTTGGCATTGACAAATTTTCTGCAAAGGTATCTAATTAGATACATTTTTCCAAGAGTTTTCTAAACGAATTTGTTTTCAATCGTAAACTCGTCGGCGGTTCCGAAGCCATCAGAATTGTCGTTCGCGCAGCGTCCTGTTTATTGGGCGCAGTGGTTTTTTCATTCGGGTCTAAATAAAATCTCAATATTATAATAAACATTTCCAAATTTAGTCAAATTCATTAATGGTGGCTTATTCTCTGCTTCTGCATATTCTCTATATAGAAATATGCCAGGTCCTGCTTTAAGCCATAGTCTCCAAACTTTAATTCCTAATTTTGGATTCATTGTACAGTGAAAATAGGGTCCTGTACTTTCTATTGATCCTTCTTCTTTTGTTTTTGGATACCACCACACTCCAATGGAATTATCAAATGTCAGTACATTTTTTTTAATACCAAGTACAAAATCTGCGGAGAACATTGCAGCTCCAATTATATTGACTGAGCCTTCAATCCCATAATAATTTTCAATAAATTCTCTATCATTAAATTTGTAATAGCTTATTTTAGGCAATATAAAACTTAGTCCTGTTTCAGGCCCAACTCCAAAACCCACATAAATATTTTCATTAATTTTTTCTGATTCTTCCTGTGAATAACTAATAAAGCAACAAAATGTAAAATATATAAACACGATTATCTTAAAACGTATATTGCCTTGTGGTTTTAAATTGTTGCTTTTCATAATTTTTAAAATTATATGGTATGAGGTGATGCCATTGTGCTAACGGACGAAGCTTCACGCTGGCAGGCTTTTAAAATCACCAATCATCGCGGCTTCCGGAATGCCCGTTAAAATTACAATTTTTCTCCGTACCACAATGTGCCTGCTTGCGTAAAGCTTTTATTGAACCTGAAAAGCGCATAATACACCGCATTGAGCCTGTCGAAATATAGCCAGCCAGCCAGGCTGGTTCAATTCCGAAGCCATCAGAATTGTCGTTCGCGCAGCGTCCTGTTTATATGTTTGGTTGTAATTATTTTGGTTTTAGATTTCAAATGATATCTTCACCTTTCCCCATAAGGTGTTATTCTTCCATCAAGAGCAGTTGTCATTTTAAGCATAACCATTTATGTACAAGTCAAATAGTTCATTTTTGTCAAGGTTGTATTTTACATTCCAATAGTAACTTCCCCCGTCAAGGACCGAAATTCTATCTGTCAGCCAACGGTCATTGTCGTCTAAGTTCTTTGACCAAAAGCAGTTAATGAGCAGTATTCGGTCACCGTTTTTCTCAATGTAGCCAAAATATTGTCGCTTATATTTATGCAAATTTTTGTGAATAATTGGTGTCGATGATTGATTTACCAATTGTTTGTTTAAAATCTTCAAATTGTAGTTTAATGCTATTTCCGCCTTTTCAATTTCTTGTCTTGTTGGTGAAAAGCGGTGACCTGGAATAAGGTCAAAATAGTTTGCAGGAAAAATTGCTACATCAAACTTATTGGTCTTGTAATGGTCAGCTTTATTAAATGTCATGTTTGTCTCTGTCTGACCGAAATTGTTGATAGTTGTCAGCAGTATTAAGGTTAAAATTGATATTGCTCTTGTCATTGTTTTAGTCTCAAAAATGCTCTATATCGAGTGGATGTGTGCTTTAACCAATATTCCCCGTTAACATTAAAATCCTCAAACTCAAAAAAGTATTAATCAATTCGTAACTGCTTTCTTTTATTGTGGGATCAATTAACACCACTGTATCCTTTTGTTAATGCAAATGTAAAATCATTACTAACAAAATGCAAATATGTATCTTTCTTATTTTATGCGACAGGAATTGCAAAAGCCTCCTTAAGATACAGCAGAAATTAAGTTTCTGTTACATTGTTGTCCGGAGAAAGTTTCGAATATTATTGCAAATGACTGATATTGTTGCTCTTTGACAAAAGTTGCAGAATGGCACCTTACTTTATTAAATTTGCCACCAAAGCACTAAATCACCAAAAATCACCAATGTAATTTATTCATTTGGTGTAATTTGGAGTCTTGGAGATTTAGTGGCAAAAATTTTTCGATTTTTTCCGGACAATGGTGTTTCTGTTATTTCTTTATGCAGAAATCGCATAACATGGTGATGATCACTTTCGTTTTTTCAGATACATATCTATTGTAAAATACCTCGTCAGTGATAATAACCGAAACAGCTGCACAACGGCATCATACAGCCGTTTGAATTATGAATCTGTATTTATTGCAGCTGGTTTAATTTGTTTTTTTAACTGGAAAGCCTTTGTCAATCCAATGCCAAACGCGTATTGCATGCTGATTTGTTCACCAAAGTAATACTTGTAAACAGGCAGATCACCAAAAATGTAAAGGCCAAATTCTCCGGGCAGTTTGTATTCTATTTTTGGGTTTATTATGACCACATTACTACCCTGAGAGGCAAGTCTGGCGCCGGTTTTGGTGTCGTCGCTCAGTTTGAATTCATTACGAAGTGTTACTGCCGAATAAAATCCACGGTATATTTTTCCTGACATGGTAAAAGCTGTGGTATGCAGACTTCCGTATTTATAATTGTACTTGTTTCTGAAATTGATTTCAGAGCGGTGTGCAAATGAGAAAGTCTGCCTGAAAGCGGTTTCTTTGGTAATAAAGAACTGACCAATCAGTCCCCATGCATTGGTAGAAGGCTGAAGTTCCATGGGAAGTTCAACATTTGCCAGACTTAATTTTTCAGTTTTGAAAGGATACTTAACACCTGCACCCAACATAACACCTGCTTTTTTGTCTTTCGGCTGAATGACTGAATATCTGAATGAAAGCAATCCGTTGGAAAGTCCGTATCCATTTTTGGCGAGTGCTTCAAGGTCAGGATCGGCAAAATTGACCTCTTTGCGCGGGTAGTAGCCGGTTTCGTGCTCAATCAGCAAGCGGGAATTTACCCCATAGGAAACAG